>Ga0209490_10005992_pt1 | contig 11034 bp, 4 predicted proteins | sample MAT06_FD_187209 | JGI IMG/M metagenome (GOLD analysis project Ga0209490, IMG submission 187209) | Freshwater microbial communities from Lake Fryxell liftoff mats and glacier meltwater in Antarctica - MAT-06 (SPAdes) (version 2) | ecosystem: Environmental > Aquatic > Freshwater > Ice > Liftoff...
GAATACTCAGCAAAAAACTGGCTCAATGTTGCGATCGCTTTAGACCAATACTCCTGTCCTGAAGTTTGATAAATTTTTTCAACAAACTGATTTTCTTCCAGAACTTCGCCCAGATTTAGATTAGGCATGTATTTGCTATTACCTTTACGTGAGCCTATAACTATACTCCTGCAATCAATTTATCTTTCATCCGCAAGAAGACCCTCGGTTTACCGATGGGATAAATTGCGGTTACTACTTAACTGATTTAACAGTATAATACAATCGCCAAGGTTAAACTCCTTTGTCATCGTGAAACAGTTAAGACACACTTTCAGGCATAAATCGTTGGGCAAAGAGCGGCGAAAACTCTTAAAACAGCTAAGGAATCAACGCATTCCTTTTCCCAGACAACAAACAATTTGTATCACTTACTCCCTTCCCAGTTAAAAACTAGACCATCAAAAAACAGGCTTTGACTATATTTTAGGATTGGCTAATGTCTAATTAGACGGTGGGAAGAGAGTAATAAGGTAGGGTAGGGCATACCCAAACTCTAGGTAAATATCCTAGTAAGCTCACGGAGACAGAGCTCTCTGGGGTTGTCTAAATTAGACTTGCTAATTGGTTCAATCGAACGGTTAAAAAGTTTAAGTACTGCTCGTAAGAGATAGATAATTTTAAGGCATGTCTATGAACTGAGAATCCCCCGATTTATCGGCGGGAGTGTCAAAGTTACAATCTGCTAAAAATCAATTTTGATGGATTACAATATATCGATTCTTATCTATACTTAGCCATCCATCAGCTTGCAGTTCTCCTAAAGCTCTCGTAACCGTAACTCGAGTGCTACTAATAGCATTGGCAAGGTGTTGATGGGTTAACCTTACGGGCAAACGGCTGCCACTAGGTGTATCTTGCCCGATTTCATTTTTTAGAAGCATGAGTAACTGACACAACCGATCCTCAACTCTTCTATGATTAACTACCGAAAGCATTGCTTCAGTTTGCTGTAATCGGCGCGTAAGGTGACGAAATATCCCACGGGCAAGCATAGGAGAATTTTCAACTTCAGTGATACTCAATCGCATTAGTTCAACATCAGATAGAGCGATCGCTTGATAAGGAGTTAGTGTTGTTAGAGATAACCCAAATGGAATTGAAACTCCGACAACCCCTAAAATTACTTCTGTGCCACTAGGGTGGATTGTGCTTAATTGAACTACACCTCGGCTTACAATCGAGATTTCATGGTCATACATTGGGATTTCGTGACCACTAGAATAAGAGTATAAACTTCTACCTCTATAAACATTCTCTAAAAATCCCCGCCAGTCAGTTTGAAAGTAAGTTTCTGTATCAAAAGAATAGGTCATATTATTTAGAATTTTTACATCATTAGCTCAATAAAAATATTAAGTCCCTAGCTTTAAGCCTAGGTTAAGGTATCGAAAGCTACAGACTAAGAACCTGATAATAAAATATGCAGGATTATAAGTAGAAGTACCAAAGTTAAGTTAATAGTTTTTATCGGAAGCTCCTTAAAACCCCTGTCAAAAAAGCTCGCTTGGCGAACCTATTTATCTTTACTTTACTTATACTGATTTCCTTTCTGTAATCTCTTACACAATTGTATTGCCAAAAGCGTATAGACATTAATCAATATTGTATATATTACATATAGAGTAAAATCAATGTCTATTTGTATAGGATAAATTGTCGCAGTATACCCTTTCATTTTCTTGACACTCAAACGACGTGAGCTGCTTCGACTTCTAAATATCTTTTGATTTTCCATAATAAAAATCGCTGGGGACTAGCCCAGCAAACTTCTTTTATACGACGGGTCAAATGTATACCTAAGGATGGGTTGGTGGATAAAGGTTATCTGTGAGAGTTCGAGCTTGTCTGTCAACGTATAACTGTAAAGTTAAAGGACTACGCATTTGCGAATAGGGAGGGCAGGTCAAAGCAACGTTTTGGTTTATCCTAATCCGTAGGTATTATTCGGGGAATTGATATTAAGTAGGTAATTCAAAGAAAAGTTAATACCTTTGGTTACTCAAAATACTAAAAACTAAAATGTAGAACCTCGCCTTGTTACTCTTTTTTATTATCAGTTTACTTATGCTCACCTACTTATCAAGAGTCATTAAGAATATTTTGAACCCATATTTAACTGAAGGTAGCAACTGTCCAAATATAGTAATATGAGTTTTCGCAAATTAAATTCCCAAATAAGCCCAAAGTTATTTTTATAAGCATCCTGAGTTTGGTAACCTTTAATTCATTTAAAGTAAAAAACAAGGACTATACTTGAGAAAACGTACGCTTATATATTTTTTGTAAAACGTCATATTCATCCGTATATCCTTGCCTTTTGATTGATCTCATGCGGGTTTCCACCAGCATTTTTGCATCTGAACGAGTTACTGGATCAAATTGTAATCCGTTAGAGCTTTGAATAATTAGGAAAAATAATCGCTGCGCGTAGAGGGTAGTAAACAAGCTTCTTTGCTCATCTACAAGGCAAACACGGGATAGCAGTCCAAAAGTAGGATGGTTAAGATAGGTTTCGGACATCTAACATCAAAGTCATTAAATCTTAGCTTGAACAGAAATATATTCTACTTTGTAATGCCACTAGGATTAGTGAGATTACATTTTTAAAAAATTTAAGAATCTTTTGAAGGATTCAAGTAAAAATTAAATTTGATGGGCCGAGATGGATTTGAACCAACGTAGGCGTAGCCAGCGGATTTACAGTCCGCCCCCATTAACCACTCGGGCATCGACCCCATTTATTTTCAGAAGATAACTATAGCATATAGTATAGTTGGATTTTGTAAAAATTTCTTGAATCCAAGAGTAATTATGATTAAGTTGATAATAGAGATTATTTTTAAAATATGTCTCCACTATCAACATAGCTATTCAACTAGATCATCATCTAAGTCATCATCTTCATATTCAACTCCATCATCCACAAGTTCATCATCTATGTCAGGAGTGAAATTCATAGGTTGATAGGTTCTTGCAATCCGATCATCAATGATCATATCGTCTGATTTATCATCAAAGGTAATTGGAGAGTCATAAACTATCTCATCAGTTAGTTCTGAATCTAATTCTACTGTTGGATTTTCATAGGCGTTAAAACCAGTGCCGGCAGGAATTAAGCGCCCAATAATTACATTTTCTTTAAGCCCTCGTAGCCAGTCAGATTTGCCCTCAATTGCTGCTTCAGTCAAGACACGAGTTGTCTCTTGGAAGCTAGCTGCTGAGATAAAACTATCGGTATTTAAACTAGCTTTAGTAATACCCATTAAAACTGGAGTATATTCCGCAGGCATTCCGCCTGTAATTGCCATGGCTTCATTAATTTGCTCAACTTGATGGAGATCAACCAGCTCACCTGGTAGACGAGTCGTATCACCACCATCATCAATACGAACTTTTGAAGTCATTTGTTTAACAACTACTTCAATATGTTTATCAGAGATATCTACACCTTGAGATTGATACACAGACTGGACTTGATTGACTAAAAATTCTTGAACTTTTTGTAAGCTTTTTAGAGCCGCATCCTTAATAGGATTGGTTTCCAAATAAAACTTAAAGTATATGTCTAGAATATCGTGGGGATTTGCAGGTCCGTCAGTAATAGGTTCAGCCGCATGGATAATTTGACCATCCGATACTATTAAACTTTGCCCAGGACCAATAGGATAGTCAGTCACAATTCCAGCCTCTTCAAAGACTTTGACCTCAGCGTTTTCATCTGCATCATAGACAACCTGAATTTTTCCGCCTCGTTGCCCTAGAATACACATTTCTTTAGGTTTACGCCCTTCTAAAAGCTCTTCAATGCGAGGTAAACCTTGAATAATATCCCCAGTTTTAGCACGCTCAAAAACCAGAAGAGCAAGGCTGTCTCCTCTTTGAACTAGATCACCATTACCAATTTGCAAAACTGCTCCTTGTGATACCAGATAAGGACGACCTTTACGGAGGACGAGAAAATCATCACCAATTTCAAGAACTTGTCCAGATTCAGGTAAGATTATTCCAGATCCAAGCACATCTCCAGATTTTAGATAATCGCCAACTTGAATTTTAGAAGGATTACACTTGATATTTAAAAGGTCTTCATCTGTTACCAGAAGAATACGGCGGACTAGTTCATTGCCTTCACGAATACCTCTAACTATCCCAGATTGCTTGCATAAGATTTGAGTCAGAGCAACAACTGCCCCAGGTGCGATCGCTTCACCATCGGACACTAAAATTCTTGTAGAAGTACGACCTTGGGTTGGATCAGCAGCAATATCCTGACGAACAATTAAAGACTCTAGAATAACCAGTTGTAACTTTAGAGTACTAGGATCATTCTCATCGGTAATAAACTCAATATCAGCTGCCAATTGAGGTGATTCAGTATCAATTTCAAGGACTAATTGTGTGTGAAGTAGATCTAATCCATCAATAGATTTAACTCTTTCTCCATCTTTATAGGGAAGGCGTTGAACTGCTCTGAGCTTAATAGAACGACCGATTTGATTTACGGACTCTTGACTAGGAACAGTAGGATGATCGGAAACTGTAAACTCTTCAACAGGTCTTAGAAGTAAAGCAGAGCCTTCAGGGGTCTCTATATATTCAATGTATCGTAGTTCCTGAGAAATTAAGCCAGGCATAACTTCATCACTCGGATTGGCAAGATTTCCGTGCTTACGCATTGCCGTTTGAGGATCATCGGTTAAGTATAGATTTCCAGGTTTAATAACTATCTCTCTCAAAATATCGTTCTTTTGAGTAACTTCTACTACCCCTGCACTTTGAGCAAAAATATCTTTTACAACTTCTGTTCCTATTTCAATATATTGACCATCCTCAACTAATAGGAGAGAAATATCTTTGTTGACCTCGTGGCATTCCTCGGGAATCCAAAGTAAGGTCCCACCTTTAACTACTTCATGTCCTTGTTTGCCTTTGCTCCTTTTGGCAACTTCGACTCCAGAGTATTTAATGATGCCACCACTATTAGTACGATAGCTGTCATCAATTAGCTCTGCAATAACTTGGTTGGTAGTAACTTTAGTTCCAGGTGTAGCCTTGAGAGAGAATCTTTGACCACCACGGGCTTCTAAAATATAGTGTTCGCCACCTTGAAAAGTTTCTTGTATTACTTTTGCTTCATCTAAAACCACTGATGCCGTAATAATTTCAACTTCGCGACTATTACGGTTATCAATCTGGTTAAGACGTACTACCCCGCCGTGTTCTGTGACTAAACGAGTCTCTGCCAATACTCCATTTACATCAATGCGATCGCCATTCTTTACAACTGGTTCAGCACTTGGAGGTAAGTTATATACTTCTCCACCTAAAATCCAGATTAATCCACCCCTAGGAGCGATATAACTAAAATTACCTTGACGATCCTTCTTTTGCTCGGGAACTAGATCTGGGAATAAAACTTCACCTGACAGATCAGAAACCACATCTTTTGTAGCTTTCTCGGTAGTTTTACGCGCACCTCTTCCAGAAGTTGGAAGTTCCGCAATCATTCTACTTTGTTTTATTTTCTCTCCGTCTCTTACCAACAAAGTTGAACCTTGAGAAACTGATAGAACCTCTTTCTTGCCACCACCTTCAAGGATAACATCCCCATCAGATTCTACGACAAATGCATCTTCTCCATGCCGAGTTCGCATGGCTCTAACCCGTAGCTTTTTAGAAAATTTAACTGTGCCATCAAACCCAGCTCGATACTGTTGTGCTACTTCGCCTGTAAATACTCCACCCGTGTGAAATGTTCTCATAGTTAGTTGAGTTCCGGGTTCTCCAATTGATTGAGCTGCGATAATACCAACAGCCTCACCAATATCAACAAACTTAGCATGGGCTAGACTCCAGCCATAACAAGCTTGACAGACGGATCTAGTTGAAGCACAGGTTAAAGCCGATCTAATTAAGACTTTCTCTACGCCCGCAGATACGACTTGTTTAGATAGTTCATCAGAAATCGCCCCATTCCGAGGAACAATTACTTCGCCCGTTTCGGGATTAAGAATGTCTTCTGCGGCTACACGACCAAATAAGCGATCTTCTAATTTGATTAAAATGCGATCGCCATCCTTCATAGCTCCAACAGTAATACCTCGTGTGGTTCCACAGTCAATTTCTCGGATAATCACATCTTGGGATACATCAACTAGACGTCGAGTTAAATACCCAGAGTCAGCTGTGCGTAAAGCAGTATCTACTAATCCTTTACGAGCCCCATAGGATGAGATAATATATTCAGTTACAGTTAGCCCCTCACGAAAATTAGTCTTAATTGGCAAGTCAATAATTTCACCTTGGGGATTTGCCATCAATCCTCTCATCCCCACTAATTGTCTTACTTGGGATATATTTCCTCTAGCACCAGAAAATGCCATCATGTAAACTGAATTTAGAGGATTATTGCTTCTAAAATTCTTAACTACTTCATCCTTTAAAGACTCATTGGTTTGATTCCATGTATCAATTACTTTTTGAAATCTCTCAACTTCAGTGATTTCTCCCCTTGTATATCGATTTTCTGTGGATTCAATTTCAGCTTCAGCTTCCCTAAGTAATTCTTTCTTCTTAGGAGGAATTTGTAAGTCATCTACACTAATAGATACTCCTGCTTGAGTAGCATAGCGAAATCCTAATGCCTTTAATTCATCAGCCATACTCGCGGCAGCAAAAGTACCTTGATTCGTAAAAGCTCTAGCAATTAGTTTTTTGAGTTGACCTTTATCTACCGTCCGATTGATAAAAATCCTTGGTGAGTTTTGGTCAGATGTATATGAATCTGTCATGGCTATAATCTTTATTTGTAGGTTCTACGTGTGTATGCACTATTAATATGAAGGCAATATTATGCCAGCCCTCAAGCCGATAAAGAGGCGTAAATTGATTGATTAAAAATAATTCTGCCAGGAGTGGTAAGAATGTACTGAGAAATAATATTACCTTCTTGATCCTCTCGAGTCCGTCGAAATGGGTAGCTTTTTACTTTAAATCCACTTTCATCACTTACTTCAGACAAAGGTAAATCTTCAGCGCCATCTCCCTCTAGAACACCTTCAAACCTCACCCAGATTTTAGAATGTAGAGTAACTTGCTTATGTTCATAGGACATAACGACCTCATCAAAATTAGCAAAATAGCGACCTTCCCCAATCTGAGGATCAGGGTTACTAGCAGTTAAGTAATAACACCCTAAAACCATATCTTGGCTTGGTGCAACTATGGGTCGCCCCGTTGCAGGAGAAAGAATATTGTTGGAAGCAAGCATCAATAATCTTGCTTCTGCTTGAGCTTCAATAGATAAAGGAACATGCACAGCCATCTGATCTCCGTCAAAATCAGCATTGAATGCGGGGCAAACAAGAGGATGGAGTTGAATGGCGCGACCTTCGACTAAAATTGGTTCAAAAGCTTGGATACCCAAACGATGTAAGGTTGGGGCTCTGTTCAGCATAACAGGATGATCCCGAATTACATCTTCTAAGACATCCCATATAGCAGGATCGTTACGCTGAATTAATTTCTTTGCAGCCTTGATATTATTAACCAAGTTCAACCGAATTAAGCGATGAATAACAAATGGCTGAAATAATTCAATTGCCATTTCTTTGGGCAAGCCACATTGATGAATTTTTAAACTTGGCCCAACAACAATTACAGAACGGCCAGAGTAGTCAACTCTCTTTCCCAGAAGGTTTTGACGGAAGCGACCTTGTTTGCCTTCGATAATATCAGATAAGGATTTAAGAGGACGATTATTAGCTCCTACGACAGTGCGTCCACGTCTACCGTTATCAATCAAAGCATCTACAGCTTCTTGAAGCATCCGTTTTTCATTACGGACAATAATTTCTGGCGCTAGAATCTCTTGGAGTCGAGCAAGTCTATTATTTCTATTAATAACACGACGATAAAGATCGTTTAAATCACTTGTAGCAAAACGCCCGCCATCAAGTTGAACCATTGGTCTTAAATCAGGTGGAATGACAGGAATATACTGTAAAACCATCCATTCAGGACGAGATCCCGTCGCTACAAAATTATCAACTACTCGTAGTCGTTTAATTAGTTTGGCACGCTTCTGCCCTTTGGAGCCAGATATCTCTTCTCGAAGTTTCTCTGCCTCTGATTCAAGCTTGATATTGTTTAGTAGTTGTTGAACCGCCTCTGCTCCAATCCCGACTTCGATTCCATCTAGTTGGGAACCTTCAGCATAAATTTGATCCTCTAGCTGAATCCATTGATCTTCACTTAAAAGCTGCTTGTAAGCTAAATTCGAAGAATTTCCTACGTCTAGAACTACATAGGCGTTGAAGTAAACAATTTGTTCTACATCCCTAAGTGGCATATCCAAAAGCGTAGCCATATAACTAGGGATACCTTTCAGATACCAAACATGAGTTACAGGTGCTGCTAATGCAATAAAACCCATACGATGTCTCCGTACCCTTGATTCGGTTACTTCAACTCCGCAACGCTCACAGACAATACCACGATGACGGACTCTCTTATATTTTCCGCAGTGACACTCCCAATCTTTGGCTGGACCAAAAATACGTTCACAAAACAAGCCATCCATTTCTGGCTTGAGCGTACGATAATTAATAGTCTCAGGTTTGGTAACTTCTCCTACAACTTGACCATTGGGAAGAGTGCGTTCTCCCCAATGTCTAATTCTTTCGGGAGAAGCCAAACCGATCTTGACATAATCAAAGCGTTGTTCCACTTTTGTCATGAGTAAAGCTTCCTATGATTCTATTAAATAAGTTTAGATAGTGATATTTTGATCAAAATAAATTAGCAAAGAAGAGAAAGTAAAAAATTATTAATCTTCATCGTCTTTGTAAATTGATTCGTATGTGGGGCGAGCAGGAGTGCGTCTAGTACTGACATCGATCATTAAGTCCACTTCAGTATCTTTATTCTTTCCATCTTCTCTTGATTCTAATTTGTGAACTGAAACATCAAGACATAAAGACTGTAGTTCCCTAACAAGTACTTTGAAAGATTCTGGTGTACCAGGTCGTGGAATTGCTTTTCCCTTAACAATCGCATTTAATGATTCATTACGCCCCGTCATATCATCTGATTTTACAGTTAATAGTTCCTGTAACGTATAGGCTGCACCAAAGGCTTCTAAAGCCCATACTTCCATTTCTCCAAATCTTTGACCACCTTGCTGCGCCTTACCACCCAATGGTTGTTGAGTTACTAAAGAATAAGGACCTGTGGATCGAGCATGAATCTTATCATCGACAAGGTGAACTAGTTTGAGCATATAAGCTTTGCCTACTGTGACGGGTTGATCGAAAGGCTCACCAGTACGACCATCATAAACTTGGAGTTTACCAGGGTTTTCGGGGTTGAAAAGCCATTCATCACCAGTTTCACGTTGGGCTAGGGCTAATTGTTCATGAACTGATGTTCTTGACATCTCCTCTCCATGCATTTCATCAAACGGGGTGATCTTAAACCTGACATCTCTATTTTCTCCTGCCCAAGCTAATAAGCATTCAAATACCTGTCCTACGTTCATTCGAGAAGGCACACCAAGGGGGTTCAACACAATGTCCAAAGGAGTGCCATCTTCTAGGTATGGCATATCTTCTTTTGGTAATATTCTAGAAACAATTCCTTTATTTCCGTGTCTACCAGCCATTTTATCGCCAACTTGGATTTTACGCTTTTGAGCTACATAAATCCTGACAACCATGTTTGCCCCAGGTGGCAATTCGTCACCTTGCTCACGAGTAAAGACTCGAACATCCACTACTCTGCCCTTTTCGCCGTTGGGAACTCTGAGAGAGTTATCTCTAACATCACGAGCTTTTTCGCCAAAAATCGCCCTTAGTAATTTTTCTTCAGGTGGCTGATCTGATTCACCTTTAGGGGTGACTTTACCGACAAGAATATCCCCTGCTTCAACCCAAGCTCCAGGACGAATGATCCCTTGCTCATCAAGTTGGCGTAGGGTATCTTCACCGACGTTAGGGATTTCTCTAGTTATTTCCTCTGGGCCTAGCTTGGTTTGACGCGCTTCAATCTCAAACTTCTCAATGTGAATAGATGTATAAACATCATCATAAACAAGTCGTTCATTGATTAGGATCGCATCTTCGTAGTTGTAACCTTCCCAAGGCATGTAAGCAACTAGGATATTTTGACCAAGGGCTAGTTCTCCACCTTCAGTTGCCGAACCATCTGCCATTACTTGCCCCGTCACAACGCGATCGCCAATAAAAACGATAGGACGCTGATTTAAGCAAGTATCTTGATTAGATCTTTGATATTTGTGCAGATAATAAGCAGTCTCTCCGCCAGCATCTGAACGAACTCGAATTTCATCGGCGGAAACATAACTAATATAGCCATCAGTTCGAGATACTACAACCATGCCCGAGTCTCTTGCTGCTTGAGGCTCTAGTCCTGTCCCGACCAATGGTCGTTCTGGTCTCAGTAAAGGCACAGCTTGACGCTGCATGTTAGAACCCATGAGTGCACGGTTGGCATCATCATGTTCTAAAAATGGGATTAAAGATGTAGCCACTGAAATAATCTGTACAGGTGATACAGCAACATAGTCTACTTCTAGGGGAGAGGCAGTACCAAATTCTTGACGATAGCGCACAGGAACTAGATCACTAGTGATTTTACCTGCTTCATCGGTGGGAATATCCCCAGGGGCTACGCGAAGTTCATCTTCTTCATCGGCAGTCATATAGACAGGAGGTAGATCTCTCCGTACTCTTCCCGCTTCCACAGGGTAGTAAGGAGTTTCAATAAAGCCATATTGGTTAACTCGCGCATGGGTTGCCAAAGAACCAATTAAACCTGCATTTGGACCTTCAGGAGTCTCAATGGGGCAAATGCGACCATAGTGACTAGGGTGAATATCTCTAACTGCAAATCCTGCTCGTTCACGGGTTAATCCCCCTGGTCCAAGGGCACTGATCCGCCGTTTGTGGGTAAGTTCAGCCACAGGATTTGTTT
>Ga0209490_10005998_pt1 | contig 11028 bp, 13 predicted proteins | sample MAT06_FD_187209 | JGI IMG/M metagenome (GOLD analysis project Ga0209490, IMG submission 187209) | Freshwater microbial communities from Lake Fryxell liftoff mats and glacier meltwater in Antarctica - MAT-06 (SPAdes) (version 2) | ecosystem: Environmental > Aquatic > Freshwater > Ice > Liftoff...
ATTTAAATTAACAGACGTACCTGTTATGTCTGCGTTAACTGGTTATCTAACCTGTTCATGTCTGCGTTAACTGGTTATCTAACCTGTTCATGTCTGCGTTAACTGGTTAGCATAACCTGTTCATGTCTGCATAATCTGTTAATCGTGCATATATCTAGAATGCTTACACAGTAACCTTTGTAGCTCCTGGTTAGATTTGCTCATAGCCTCATAACAGCATTTAGACGTACCTGTTATTTAACTCGCTATCTAACCTGTTATTTAGTCAGTTAATGCTGCAACAGTTAGAAGCTAACAGGTTCTTAGGGTTACTTAGTGCGATAATAGCCTAGTGTCAAGAGTGGGGTAATGCCCACATCTCTACATCTATCTGGTTATTGCAAATGTCTAACCAGTTCTATTTTCTAAAATCCGCGAAGCGGTGTCCGCGATCGCTAATATTGGTTATGCCTCATTATTTTTATTTGGCATAACTTCCATGAGCGCGTTTTCTATCTCATCAAGTGCTTTATCAAGCGCGTCTAATCGCTTGCGATTTTCCCATTCCCGATATGCTTCTGTGACAAGAGGATCAGTTCCTAACCCTGTGCTACTGCCTACCCTACCTATGTGTTGGTGGCAGGTATACTCTGGGTTCTTACCGCGCTTTACAATCCCTTTTAGCCTAGCTTTTGGGTTACGCTTGAAAATTGGCTCGTTAGCTTGCCATTTTGCATACACATACCAATAAATTTCACCACCTTTTTTATACTGCTTACGCACCTCATATTGATGAATCCAGGCCCCAGGTTCAGACATTGGTTCATTGACCAACTGCTGTCTGATTTCCTTTAATTGCTGAAGCTTCTCTATGATTTGGTCGATGCGGTCTGTCATGGCAGTTATGAAAGTTATGCCTATTAAAAATTTTAGGGCATAACTCCTATGAACGCGCTACCAGAGTTATGCAATGCCAACGGCGGTAAGCTACACTCCATACCGCGTCTATTTGGTTAGACATTTGTGATAACAAGTTCTGACACTAATAACAGCTTGTTGCTATTCCTTGACCGCCGCCAAACTTGGCGATTTTATTAATATCCGCGAAGCGGTGTCCGCGATCGCTTGCAATTCCAAACAGCACAATAGAGCGCTGTTAAAAAAACTATTTTTGACTGCATTTTTTGACAGCAAAAAATAGAGCTTTAAAGCACTCTTGACTTACGAGGTACAACTCGTGGTTATTTTTCCTATGACGGGGTAGATACTACCGTCGGGCCGGGGTGGATACCGTTCTCCGGTCGATACCGTTCTCAGGTTTTTTAACGATGCTCTTGGCTGATTTCAACCGCCTTGATGGTTACTAGACCGTTCGAGGTTTTGCATTCCCCTTTACCGTGGGCAGTTTCACGGTCAGTCGTTAACTCACTGTACGCATTGAAGGCACTCAAACACCGGGCTTTAGAGCGGCCTGCTAACTTAATTTTAGCTTAAATTGGCGTAACCGCGAAGCGGTGTCCGTCTGCAAGCGATCGCCAATTAATCTTTTTACCCTGGACTGGCAACTACGTTGCCGAACGACGGCGGCTGTCGCCGCGTCTCCTGTTCCCTACAATCCAATTATTCTCTGACCAGAGAATAGTCACACCTCCCTAAAATCGGGGTAAAAATCGCTTTGCTGTGACTGACAAGCTAAAACGGCTGTATCCCTTAGTGGTAAAGGGTTAGGTTTAGTCACACCTCTAATATTTTGGGGTAAAAATCGCCTTGCTGTGACTGACAATCAAAAACGGCTGTATCCCTTATGTAGCAGGGGTTTAGGTTTAGTCACACCTGTACCTTTTTTATATAAATATAGGGTATATGTGTGACTAGCTTATCCCTTTGGCTTAATTTCTAATTCCATAAGTGGCAGGTAACTTTTGGGGTATGAAAATTTACTGCGTATGTTTGAGTGTCTTCGAGTTTTCCGCTAGGTTTACCCAAGGGAAAGAAAAAAAGGTTTTTAGCCTGTCTATGCCCATCCACCAATAACACAGCCCTTCTAGGCGATTCTAGAGGGCTTGTAGGTGAGTTTAAGAATAATTCCCGCTATTTGGTGGATTCTCTCTCAGTTTCCGTGTTTGGGCTTTGGGCTTGTAGTTCTTTTCAAGCCATTTCTCGCTTTTAGCTAATAGCTTCTTAAGTCTGTAATCATGTTGAGGGAATAAGGGGACAGATTCTGTTCCGTCGAAAACTTCATCAAGAATTTTATCTAATTTATCCAGATCCATAAAAATTAAGAATTATCGTCAAAAATCTCGCTTAGGGTGTCGTTTTTTAAATACATCCATCCATGAGCCGTCATAAGTGACATTGCTTGTCCTAAACTAACTTGACTTTGCCTTCCAAGCAGTACGGCTTTTAGCTCAGAATCCATGTGGCGACAAAGGGCTAATGATAGGGTATTTATAGTCTTTGGCGAAATCTCAACCCCTACCACTAATTGCTTTAATAGCTGTGATAAATCCTCAATTAAATCGCAGTGAATTCGCCCATGCCGACTTACAACTTCATCGATTGAATCGAGCCAAGCGCATCCTTCGGTGTGAGTCGTTTTTTGAAGTTCTATTAACTTTTGAAAACGCGGATCTGAACTAATAGCTTCTGGGGTAATAGTACGAGTGTCTTGATAAACATGAACCCATCGGTAAATTGTGCGGATGGGCAATTTTAATGAATCCGCGATCGCTTTAACCTCAGCACCTTTTTGAAAAAGCTCTATAGCTCGTTTCTTCAATTCTGGACTATGCGGCGTTCGTGGCATGGCATAAATTTTATTTAAAGTGGCAATTGTCACTATGCCACTATTTTAGCCTTACGCCGCCGCTAGCAGCCATTCTCTAATATCTCGCTGCTTCTCCAAAGGAAGCCGCCGCGCCGCGAGTTTCAAAACTTCAGCAGGTATCGCATTTCTCACATCCTGCAACATTTCTGAATCCTGGCAAGAATTAAGTATTTCAGCCGAATAAACAATATTTTCGTCATCCAACCACTCTGTGATTTCATCGGGTTGCTGGCTGATGACTAATTCTTTTTGTGGTATTTGGGGGGATGTTTCTGGTTGTGGTGTGTATTCTTCCCAGTTAACTTTTTTAACCGTCTCAGATTCTAAGTAGTTATCAAATTTTCTTTCTATAGCTGCTAGAACCTCAAGCCTACTAGGTAAATCAAACTTTTCTTGATCAACAGAGTAAATTCTAGTTTTTATACCATTTACTAGAGTTTGGTAGGGCTTCCCAAGGTTAACGCCGATGCTATCAAGTAACTGACTTAAAAATCTAATATTTTCTTGCTTGGTGATTGTTCCCCTTGGTATTTGAACATTTAGCGCTCGTGCTATTTCCTTATCAGTCCTAACTGTGTTGATTAGCTCTAAAACTTCTGGTGATTGTTTGTGATATTCACCCTTTAAAAATTGCAGTATATTTAATTGTTGCAATGCCCATACTTTGAGATGGCTATCACCCTTGGCTTGACCTAAAAAGAAATGTTGATTAGTAGCTAAGTAATACCAATTAATTTCGCTTCGTTTTTTAGATATATCATAATTATTTAACATATAAAATCTTTGTTGCTTGCTAATAAATTCTTTATCTTCTAAATAGTAATTAGCAATAAAGTTCACATCCCATATATCTGATTCTTCAATCCCCGCTAGTCTATCAAGCAACCGTGTTTTTTCAATACGTCGCTGCACTTCCTTTTTAGGATTACTTTTAGCAATTTTATTAGCTTCTTCTAGTGTTTTGAACTCAATTGCTTGATAAAGTTCTAAAGCATATCGCATTTTAACAGTTTCTTTAGCTGCTTTTTCTAAAGCCTTAGATTTGTGATCAACCTCCCACTCTACAATTTCAACATGATGTCCGGCTTCTTCTAACGCATGAATTAGACACTTTCTAAGATTATCCATCTCGAAATTATCGAGCGCTCCTAACTTACAAGATAACTTTAACCAATCATCGTCACTACGAGCGATCGCATTACCGATAATCTCTAGCATATTGCTATTATTGCCATTAGCAGCAAGCATAGCTGATTGAATAATTTTTTCATTTAGCAGCTTAGAGAATGCTTTCTCTGAATAGTTTCTAGGATTATTTCTATCTCTAACTGCCGATTTTTGAGGACAGAAGACATAGTGAGGTATGCTATCATCTCTAAGTCTAAATAACATTTGATGCTGGCTGTTAGTCCCTTGAACGCCAGTAAAGAAAGTAAATTTATCAGTGAAATGATTTTTTACTGTGACACTTATTCCAGATTCCGCCGTTGGTGAAATTATAAAGTAATCTGGCTTGTACTTTTCAATAAATATATCTGGGTTAACTAGAAATTCTTTAGCCCATTCTTCACCTGATGTATCCTTATTCAATACAAAACCACGTTTACCATAAATTCTAAAAATTTCATCAAGCCTATCTGTTAAATTTTTAGAATCACTAGCAATCCAGGGTATAACACCATCCGCTAACATTGCTTTAATCAGTGATGACTTATCCCGTTTTTTGATTTCTCCATCTTCATCAATACCAACAATAAATTGAAAATTGTGTGGTTTAATTTTTGCTTTATTTTCAATTTTGATTACCTTTTTACCTGCTATCTTGGCTATAAAATCAACGTGAATATCAGCCAAGTTCCCATCAAGTAAAATTACTCTATTACATTCTCGTAAAGCTTTTGAAAGTATTGCTATAGCTCTACCTTGTTCTTCTTTCAAAGTTCCGCCAGTGACGGCATGGAGCAAGTCAGAGACAGCCTCATCTAAATAGATGTCAACACCATTAAAATAACCGTCGATGTGGTGAATACTATCCAAACATAGCGCTAGGTGAGTATTGGTATCAGTCACTAAACTAATACCATCATCGTGCTGTAAATGGTAAATATTTAGCCCTACCTGACTGGCTCTATTACCAGTTTGCAGTAATAAATTATTTCGATAACCAATCAAGAAAGCACGATTGGGAGATAGTCTAATTAACTCAATAAGTGCTTCTGTTTTGCCACTGCCAAGCCCAGATTTAGCGGCAATGATGACATCCTTGTCAGGAATTTGAGGAAATCTAAACTTAGATTGATTCACTACAACATCGGGCGTATAGCGGCGACTTTTCAGCCACTTTCGCCAAGCCCAATCTTCAGAATCATCTTTAGATTCTGAGTCTTTGGCTAGCGAGAAAAATTCCTCTGGTGTAATTAAATTAAAATCTAGAGTATTGCTGAGTTCATCAATATCGTGGTCTTTCTCTTTCTCTAGCTGATTCCACCAAGCCACGCTGACCGAGTAAGCTTTGCTGGTGAGTGCCTCAATGATTTTTTTGTAGTTACTGAGGATACCACTATTGCTTAAGCTTCCCGCGTCTGGACACAAAACAACCTTACTGGCTTGCCCTAGCCCGTCGATCACAGCATTGATTGAGCCTAGCCAGTTTGCCCCTGCCGCGCCAATAATTTGTATATCCTTACGTCCGTACCTAAACCACAGTTTAAGGGCAGTAATCAGCGATTTTAATGAACCTTCTACCAGCCAAGTTTCTGTGATTTGTTCGGCTTCTGGATGCTTCCAGACAAATACAGGTAATTCACCACTTGGCAGGTGTGGCCCGTTCCCACCTTTACTGGCAGATGATAGCCAAATATAATTGCCAAATTTTATACGGTTGTCACTGGCTATTTGAAATCCTGTGATTTCACCTTTGGAATTTACAGCCGCGATCGCAAGCCCGATGACTCCTGTTAGCTGCCCTCCATTTATCCCGGACAGAGATGAGGAAATGTCAACTTTTAACCCTGGCTTCCAACTTGCTAGCCATCCTTGGGAAACTGCAAAATCAATCTCGGAAGAATTTAAACCGCGTCTCTCAGACAATTCTGAAATGCGGTGTTTTTGGTTTAGCCCCAATATGCCAACGACGCGGCGGTATTGTTCCTCTCGTTCAGCAAGGGGGAGTAGTTTAGCTAAGTTTTGTGTTTCTTCCCGTTCGGATTGCTCACGCCGTCGCCTTTGCTCATCAGCCCATTCCCGTCGCCGTTCTTCTGTCCATTCCTCGTTATTGTCGGGTTTAAAACTAGCTGTATGTCCGCTACTCTCCTTTACACAAACAAAGCCATTAACTTTCTCGCCCTTTCTGGCATCGACAAAAGTATGGCATTGGATAAAGTCAGGTTCGTTCGCATTGTATCTACAATCTGTGTCAGCCTTTCCACACACAGAGCAGGGATTATTTTTACCAAAGGGTTTAGCCCTAAACATCGGTTTTACCCTCCCAAGCTTGAAGGTTAGCCAGAATGAAAATTGCTATATCGCCTTTGATACCAACGCTTTCAAGCGCTTCAATTACCTCAGTTAATTGATTCTGCCGAATTGATAAAAATATTTGATTAAAAGTTAATTTTTTGTTACAATCGACGCTATCAGAATCATTTTTCTTATAGCGCCGAACTCTCGCAAAGTCGGCGTTTGCCATGTTTGGGTGTCCTTTGTTGGTTTGGACAGCCCCCTTGTAAAGATGTCAATAAGATTGTTAAGCTAGATACTAATATTTTGATAATTTTGAAATTTGTTGAGTGTCAGATTTCTTTGTTAGAACGCCTGAGAACGTTCTTGGTGGGTGTATGAGCTTTGCTTAACAACCTACTTGACATAACAGGGGACTGCTACTCGACTTTTTTTTGAAAAAATTACTGATATTTAAAGATTAAGATCACCAATCCATAGACTGCAAATTCAGCGCGTATTTTCGGTATTAAAATTATTTAGAAGTCATTTTTAATACTTTGTATTCGCTATTGGTACTAACCTTTTCTGATCCTGGTAATAAAGCCGCCACCCAATATGAACAATAGCTTTCACTTCGCTATTACTTTTAAGTGTGAGTATCCATGCTTTTAGGCTATCTAAGTAAAGTTTCCAAGCTTTTCTTACTTTGTCTGAGTATTTTTTGATACCAATGACACTGCTATAAAGCCGATAAAGATGTTGATTATTGGTGGATTCACTGAAAGGGACTTCACCAGATTTCAAAATTCTAAGAAATTGCCGCAAGCCGTCCTCAACTTCACCCTTTAAAGGGGTATTTCTCTCAACTCCACCACTAGCAAAAATTGACTTAACTTGAGCGTCCTGTAGTTCAACCATGCAGCTTTCCCACCAATGGTAGGGAGTAGGGTAGTAGTGGCGAATTTCGATTGCTTCCCACACTGCCGCGCATAATTCAAGCTGGCTGTTATAGAGTTCGGCTTGTTTGCGTCTATCTAAAAAATCTGGAAGTGTGAAAGGTGGTTGCTTGATATCCACACCAAGAGCGCGGAAATATACGAGCCAATGAGCTATGATTTGCCAATGTTTTTCAAATTCTTCTAATAACCAGCTTTGGGTTGGCTTAAGAGACTTTGGATCGATTCTTTCCAATGTTGGTGGCGGTACAAAAGCAGCGATAGCCTCTCCTTTATCGCCACTAATCGGGTATAAGCCGCCTGTAATCTTTGCTAATCCTGTCTTTTTATCCATATTAAAAACTGCGATCGCGCAGTATCTCCAAAATTTGATCGAGTTTTCGAGACTGTTCGTCGAGCTTTGCAGTGTGACTATTGAGTATTTCTGTGTGTTGCGACTGGACGGTGAGAAGTTGGGCGATGGCGGCGCTATTTGTTTCAATCATTGGATGCTTTTAACCCCTGTTCAAATTCATCAACAGCCTGAATTGAATCTGAAATTGAAATACATTGCTCTAGTAAGGAAATATCCAATTCTGGCAGTATCTCGCTTGCTGCTATTTGCTCATACCCATAGGTATCAGGGTAAATGGTGGCAAGGTCATTCTGGGAATTGTCCCGTAAGTGGTATAGCTTAAACTGGTTTCTCTCCCAAAACCAAACTTCTGCAACTCCTAATCTTCGGTAGATTTCGAGTTTACTTATGTTGCCACTGGTGAGAACTACTTCTATGGCTAAGTCCGGTACACTTTTTTCTTCACCTATGCAATAACATTCGTCTGGTTCAGCACCTGCTTTTTTTGCTTTGTTTCTAAAAGTAGAACTTCCCATAGGTACAAAACGAATACGCTTGCTGTAAAAGAAACGCTCTAAGAGCATTCCTAAATTCGTTTTGATTTTTTCATGCCTGATTGATGGCGACACTATTTCTAATATTCCATCTAAATAAGTTACACGGTAATGAGAGTTGTCTTCTAGTTTGGCTAGTAGCGATTCATAGCTCTCCCAACTCACGCCACTGCTGATAAACCTTTCCTCTGGGTCTGAGGTATGACCCAATTCTGGCTCATCAATTAGTTCTTTAAGACTGCTGACCATTGTCAATTCTCCCGTTTTATCTTTTGGCGATCGCCTCTTAGTGTCTCAATCACGCCGCTCCTTTGCCTCTATCAGTTTTAGATGAGTGGGCTTCGTTTTCTGTTACCCAAGTTTCTACTAGCTCAAGTAAAACCTCATTCATGCTTACACCTTTGAGAGCGCAGATTGACTTGAATCTAGCCCTCATAGATTCAGGTAGAAACATCTTGTAAGTTACTTGCTTTTCGTCAGTCACGCCGCTCCCTTATCTCTATCTGATTTGCTTTCGGATTCCTTAATCCAGTTTTCTACCAATTCAACCAAAACCTCATTCATGCTGACCTGTTTGAGAGCGCAAAGAGATTTAAATTTCGCCCTCAAAGATTCAGACATAAACATTCTGTAGGCAACTTGCTTTTCTTCTGACACACTAAAAAACCTGCTCAATAACCTAATTATGTCACTGAGCTTAAAGCTAGTCATTATGTTGAAAATAATGTATATGCTATTTATGTGGACTATGTTATATTAGCATCTAAGGCAATCGATCAACAACAAGTTACTAATTAGCGTCCTACGAGTAAGCCAAAGTATTACCCCATCTGGCTTTTAGCGATTAGATGCGACATTGTGCTGCTTACTTTATCGGTTGTTGGCTAATTAACCATTGATTCGCATTGATTACTGTAGTGAACCCATGAAACCTAGACGGAGCAGACATTCTACAGACTTAGACTCATTCCTTGATTTCCCATCTACCAAGACATATTTAGCTGATTTATTGGGTGTGTCCCGTTCTACCCTTTGCACTTGGGAAAATTTAGCCTTCTGGAGAATCCCCAGTTTCAGAGATGCTTACCCGAAAAAAGCCGATGGTACTCACGACCGCGAGTCGCCCTTATCGCCATATGAAGCATGGGTTTTGGGGAGAGTAGGGCGGCTAATGGCACAGCTACGACGCGGCGAACGGGTAAAGCAGTACATCGCCAAAAACCCGAATGATTTTTCTAGATACCGCTATCAGCAAGCATTCGGGCAAATCCAAAAAATCCAAAAGGGAGCGTAAATCATGGCAGCACGAAAGAGAACCACAGCGCCAACACAAGACACAGTAAGCATTCATGATGCTTGCTTAAAGTACATGACCACGGAACAGGCTTTAAGACTGGCTTTAAGCCATATTCGCCCTGACGATTTCGACACTGTAAAGGCAGTTTCGGAAGCTGATTTAGAAGCGATCGCGCCATACTTCCAGCCAAAATTGCCAGATGTGGCTAGCAGCACCTCAGAGTTACCCGAAAATTTACAAAATTTTACACAGTCTGAACAGTCTGAAAGTTCACAAAATTTAACACAAGCGGAAAATAAATTATCCCTACAACAGCCAGCAAAAAACCTGACAAGCCACAGTCAGGCACAGCGAGGTAGTGAAATTAGCTTGATAGAGCAGCTGACCAAACAGGCAGAGCAAGAAATTCAGTTAGTAGATGCGATCGCGCAAGTTAAAAACCAACTGATTCTAAATAACTTGGCTGTGCGAGATGCCGAACTAGCAGAAAGTATCAATCAGCGCTGGCTTAATCAAAAACAAGGCTATTTAGGGTCAATTCGTGGTTTGGCTGATTTAGCACAGCAAAAGCCAGAAATTACCCCAGATGAAAACGACTTGACCCAAGAAATCGAAGGCATCATCACCGAACTGGGAAAAAAGTTAATCGTGTGAGAGCGGTTAACGTCCTGCTGTCCCCGCTCGACTTCCTTAACTGGTTATTAGAAAAACTACTAACCCTCTCGATATGAAGCGATCGCCCTACCGTCCAAAGTAAGCGATCGCCCGGTCATCATCCTTTATCAAGTCAATAACCAATGAAATTCTACTCTGGATTATTAGCGATCGCCCTGATAGCTGCATCTATCATGCCTAGCCCCGCCAGTTTCTTCAGTAATCCACATCAAGCAGTAGCCACGGTAGAACACGAGAACCCGCCGCCAAAACCCCACAGAGGGCAAGGTAGGCGGGAATTAAACGGGTAATAAAAAAGGGATGTTGCCAGCATCCCCTATTAGCACTTGTAAAATCCCATTTCTGGGGATGTGTCTTAATTATTTAGCAAGTATGCCATATCCCTACTGATAAAAAAAGGTTTATGGACGATTTAAACAGCCAAATTCAGGATGCAAAGACGGACGAAAAAGAGCTAAACCAAGTACTCAAAAAATATGATTTAGATGAGGAATTGGCGCTTGAGTTTAGCGAAATAGACAAGGCATTTCATCAGCTACAAATTAAATACCAATCCCTACTTAACACTAGAAAGTTTTTCAACAATGGCTAAGATTGACACTACAAAAGCAGCCGCGCAAGCTGTAGCCGAAAAGTTAGCAAGAAGTAAACAAAACTCAACATCTAGCACTAATTCTACATCCGCCACCATTCCGATAGATAGCCGCATCCCTGGCTTGATGACAGTAACACCGGATTTAATACCGGGAATGATGCCACCATTCCAGCCCAATCAGTATCATATTTCAGATCCGCTGAACCCTCCCGAAACTCTTCCACAGGCAACTCAAAGCCAGTTGGGAGCAACGCGATTTTGTGAGGTTGGGTGAAAAAGCTGCGATCGCTAAAACTTACATTTCTGCATGAGGTGATTTTATTTGCAATTAACCTACGTAATTGCACTAAAAATTATCTTGATGAGATAT
>Ga0209490_10005999_pt1 | contig 11026 bp, 7 predicted proteins | sample MAT06_FD_187209 | JGI IMG/M metagenome (GOLD analysis project Ga0209490, IMG submission 187209) | Freshwater microbial communities from Lake Fryxell liftoff mats and glacier meltwater in Antarctica - MAT-06 (SPAdes) (version 2) | ecosystem: Environmental > Aquatic > Freshwater > Ice > Liftoff...
GAATCGCGCGTGGCGGCCAACAAATTTCGTCGGAAAATGAGTCTTGAGAAGTGTTTGTTCCTCTCGCCAGTCGAGTTGGTATTCGATGCGGAGCACGCTGCTGGTCGCGTCGAGAATGTAGTGAACTGCGACGTGACTGGCGCGTCCAAGCGGACGCTTGAAGACGACCGAAGCGGTATGAGCGCAGGTGGCAACGACGAGGACTTTCGCTTTGCGATTGTCGGGTTGCCCGAGCGAGAGTGCCTGGCGGTCGATGTCCCACGCTTCGAACATGTGTGGAAAATCCGGGTAAAGGACAAATTCGTTTGCAGGTCTGGTAAGCGGCACGTTCTCGCCGTCCACCGAGAACCGGGCGAGGCGGCCGAACGCATCAAAACGCGCATCGACGCGGCCATTCGCTAAGCGATTTGGCGAGGCCGATACCGCATCGAACGCAACGGGCGAGAGCGATGACCACGGCTGACCTGAGAGCGGACGAATCTCAAATGCCTCGCCGTCGCAAAATGCAACGCGAGGGTGCGGAAGCGGATTGAAAATCGCGCGCGTTTTGCTTTTGGTTTTGCCAAGCAAGGTCTGGGAGTCGGCGAGGTTGCGAGTGGCGATTTCGGCCAGCTCCGGCTTGCCCTCGATATAGACCTCGTGAATGGAGCTACCGGGGATGTAGTCGTGGAACTGCGCAAAGACCACGCGTTTCCAGTCTGCCGGGTCGAGCGCGCGGCCTCCGACGACGCAGGCCGCGGCCTCGCGAACCTGCAAAGCGCGTTCAGCCGCGCGCATGGCCGCCTTCACGTCACCGTGGGTCGTGTAAGTTCCGCGGTGGTATTCGAAATAAAGTTCACCGCGATAAACAGGGAGTTCGTCGCGCAGCTTGCCGAGACGATCAAAAAACCCGCCGATCGTGCCCCAGCGCGACGCAGGCACGCCGGCGAGATCGGCCACCCGCCGGGCGCGTTCGCACATTTCCTCCGTAACGCCCCCGCCACCATCTCCGTAGCCTGTCGGCGCGAGGAATTCGTTGTGGACGTCGCACTGGCGATGAGCGGCAGCGCCGGTGCGGAGCTCCCGAACGCTCACGACCTGATTGTAGCCGTTGTTCTGGCAAATATGTGCCGTGATTTCAGTGCCATCGGCTCCCGCCCATCGGAAGCTGGAGTGAGGAAACGGGGTGATCGCGTTCCATGTGAGTTTGGTCGTGAAAAAATACTCCACGCCTGTTTCGCGCATCATTTGCGGGAGGCACCCGGAGTAGCCAAAAACGTCAGGCAACCAGAGGATCGACGAAGCTTTTCCAGTCAAATCGCGGAACCCGTCCTGCCCAAGAATGAAGCTGCGCAGCAGAGCCTCGCCGCACGCGATGAGTGTGTCGCTTTCCACGTAAGTCGCGCCCTCAGCCTCCCACCATCCCTGTTTGATTCGGGACTTAACGATCTTGTCCAGCTGTGGGGAGATTCGCCGAACGGCCTCGTAACTGGCGGGCTGCGAATAGGCGAATCGCATCTCTGGGTAACGATCCATCAGCCGATTTGCCGTCGCGAAGGTGTGAACGGCTTTTTGTTCACCAACACGCTCCGGCCACATCCAAACCAAATCGATGTGAGCGTGCCCTGTGAGCACTGCCGATGGACCCGCGCCATAACCAGGTAATTCTTTGAAAGCTTTCGCCAGTGCTTTTTTTGCGCCCGAAAGACCGGAGACATCGAGGGCATTGACGGCATCGTCGAGAAAGCGAAGGAGTTGCCTCAAAAGCGGCGGCAGGAGGCCCAGCGCGGGCTTGGTGCCGATGGCACCGAATTCACCATCACGCGTCGGAAACGCCAGCCTCAACTCGTCGCGCATCAAATCCTCAAGCACCAGGAAATCGTGTAGCACATCCCACGCGAGATCGTTCCGCGAGAAGAGTTCAGCACCGGAAAAACGACTTCCTTCAGGACTCAACCCGGTCGCCTCGGGATGCCAAATCGCCGTTTGGCTCACGATAGTTTCCACCCAAACCTCGCGCGTTCCCGCAGGCAGCGGAGCAAACCGGTGGGCGACATCGAATCCATAATGCGGAACGCCGCCGACATACAACGTCGCCTCGGACTCGTCGTTCCATTTCAGATAAGTCCCGGCTTTTACCGCAGGCAGCGGGAGTTTGAACCAACGCTGATCCCACAGTTTGCCGTAGTGCAGCGGGCGTTGCCCCAGCGGCTTTAACGCGGCGGCACGCGCCTTTTCCCAGGTCACGTAGGTCGGCGATGCCTCAGTCGCTGAAATGCTTTCGACCTCGGCCAGCCGAAGCCAGACTTGCTCTCGCACGCGTTGAACAGCTTGCGGAACGCGGGATGGAACGAGTTGGAGGAAGGGGTTGGGCGGCAACATTTCCACGAATCAACACAGGTTCGCCTTACCGGGCGATGAAATTCTCAGAGTGTCGCAGCAGGTTTTTGATAGAATCGAAGTGCCTCGATCGGACTTCCAAAATCCTTGAGCGGATAAACTCCGCGCCCACCGCCCGAGCCTGGGTCGCGGACGAGGTAGTCGAAACCGCGCTTACCGCAGATCACAAGAAAATGGGTGACCCCATTGGGATAGCGGAGGCGGACGATGACCGGGTTCCCGTGCAGGAGATTCCAGTCGATGAGAAAATGCGAAGGCTTGTCTTCGTAATGCGGGAGCAGGTCGGCAGTCCGGGCAGGAACAATCTCCGCAGCCTTTTCCCAATACACCCATCCCTGCGGAGTGTAGCCGCCATCGAGCGCGGTAAGGAAGCGGTTGAGTCGACCGGGATCCGTATCGATGCCGTAGCTCGCCAGTACCATCGCCGCCGATGCAATTGCGCACCCGACAGCCCGCATCGAATCCTCTGTCGGGCCGAGTTTTTCGTCCCCCCATCGCGGATCGCCTTGCAAGAAAATCGGGCCTCCAATCATAACTTCACTTGGAAAAAACAAACCGCCCGATGATGGCGTCGGCCGTTTTGCCATCCAATCCGACCTCCACCACACACCGAAAGCCACGACACAGAGCGCGACGGGAAGCAGGAAAGTTAAAAAGCGTCTTGCAGACATGTTCAGATCGGGTGTTGTTAAATGGGTGTTGAAAGAAGGGCTAATATTTTTTGCTGCAACGACGCTCGTCTCGTCCGGCGCGGATTTCAATGAAGTTGTGCTCCGGCAAATCGCCACGATGCCCTCCGGCGGATCCTACGCGACAACCACAGCGGCGCACGCCGCGCTGGCGTCCGCTGCGGAGATTGACCCAACCGGCGTGCGATTGCGGCCTGAGCGGGCGAGACCCAGCTATTGCTCGGGCGCGACGTATTTGGTTTTTTTGAAGGCACTCGGCGAGTTGCAAAAAACGGGAAATCTTCGCCTCGAACGCACGCAGTGGGAAAGCCTGCTGCCCGCCGCCATGGCCGATGGGCACGGGGTTTGGGGGCGATGGAATGCCAACGGCCCGGGCACCGCGCGGTTGTTTCACGAGCTGTCTCTCGGACGGAACTTCACCTCATTCGCCGAAGCACGCCCCGGTGATTTCCTTAAGATCTTCTGGATCGACGCCGTCGGAAAAAAAGAGCGCGGCCACTCGGTTGTTTATCTGGGAACCGAGACCAAGGACGGTGTGGAATACGTGCGCTTCTGGTCGAGCAACAAACCCGGCGGCTACGGAGAAAAATCCGTCGCACTTTCAAAAATCGCCCGCGCTCTATTTTCCCGGCTCGAATCGCCCTCCAATCTCGCTGCCCTCGAACGCCTCACCCCGGTAGATTCCTACCTTGCCGGCCTTCTGAAGAACGAATCGAGTTTTCGCGAAGCCTGTAAACTCACCGGCGTGGCGAACTGACCGCCTTTCTAGCATTGTCGATCTCACTTCGTTCGTCTATGTTCCACGAATCTCTGTGCCCGTAGCTCAGTGGATAGAGCACCGGTCTTCTAAACCGATGGTCGCTGGTTCGATCCCAGCCGGGCGCGAATCGGTGCGTCAACCTAACCCGCCACCACGCGGGTCCGCGGAAGGCTTTTCATCACCGGGCGGAGTTCGTCGAGTGCTTCGTAGGCACATTGATGCCGATCCGGCGGGCTTGTTTCTACAAACTTCATAACCCACGTCGCGAGCTCGGGCGGCAAATCCGGGCGGGCTTGATCGAGGGGGAGGAGGGTGTGTGTGAGGTGGGCGTTGATGACAGCCTCGACAGAGTCGCCGTCGTATGGGTATGAGCCAGTGAGCACAAAATAAAACACGCAACCTAACGAGTAGAGATCTGTGCGAACATCCTGGGGCGTTTCTTCAAACTGCTCCGGCGCCATCGTGTAAACACTGCCGAGGAGTTCCCGCGGCTGATCGTCGGGAGTTCGCTTGTGAGTCATCTCGGCAAGACGCGCCAAGCCAAAATCGAGCACCTTAACCTTCCAACTACCCGCCGTCGAGTTCGCGACCATGATGTTGCCGGGCTTAATGTCCATGTGAAGCAGCTCGATGTCGTGCGCTGCGGCAACGCCCAGCAGGCTTTGCGAAGCAACGGCGAGAAAATCTGCAATCTCCATCGGCGCAAAATCGCCGATCTCCTGCAGCGTCCGCCCGTTGACATACTCCATCACCACCAGCACATCTCCGAGAAACTCAAAAATATCGAACACAGCGACCACGTTCGGGTGCAACAACGAGGCCAGCACGCGGGCTTCGCGAATCGCCGCCTCGGATGTCTCCGCCGTCGCGTCGGGATCTTGATACAACCGCTTGATCGCCACTTGCCGGTCGAGCTGAACATCCGTCGCCAACAGCACCTCACCGAGGCCGCCGCGACCGAGCAATCCGCAAAGTTGATACCTCCGACCGGAGTCAAGAAACACAGACATGGGGGAAAAAGGGACGGCGGATCGTCAAAAGATTCGTTGTGTTTTAGACGGATCACGAGGTGCTCGCAAACCGACAAAGGGGCCGTCTGTACCAGTCGCCTGCGGCTCGTCGTCTTCGTGATCAAACGCGACCTCCAGAGAGACTTTGTCCATAGCGTTTAATGCCGCAAAGGTTTCCCCCAAGCGTCTCGACGGCGGAGTCGGGCGCGCTAGCGAAGGCAACTTCCTCGCGGCTAATCTCAGCTTGTCGGAATCTAGCCAGAGCGTGTGCGTGCGCAGGTGGACAGTGTGGAAGTGCGACGAGCGCATGCGCTTGAAGTGACAATGGTCCGTGCGATCAAGTGAGAGAATCTTTGAGGCCGCCTCGGCTCCCTGCAATTCTCCGTAGGTGGCATCTACAATCTGTCCGGCCTCCAGAACCAACGTCGCCGGGCCGTTCTCCGTCTGCAACGCCACCACGCCGTCTTCTTTTTTGGCGCACAGGAACTGAATAAATCGTGCTGGGGACAATCCTTTTAGTTCCCCTGTAGGATAGCGGCCTGCAGGCCCCGCGAGCGCCATCATCAAGCGGTAGACAGATGCGGTTTCTTCAGCGCTCTTAGGTTTTGAAAAACACAAATCCGCGCCGGCTTCCATAAACTCGGACTCCATTTGCTTAGTCAGGGTCGCTGATACGACAACCCGGCGGATGTGCGGATAATTTGCCTGCATCGTTCTTAAAAACTCGAAATGCGCCTCTTTGGCCTCGGCGCAATCCAAAAGAACCAACTCGCAACCGCCGGTGGCCAGTTGTTCCCATGCCATCGACGAGTCCGGAACGATTACCATGTTTTTCGACTCCCCGGTCAGGCTCTTCCCGAGGTTGGCGAACTGGCGCGCCAACAAACGCAGGTAGAATAAAAAATCCCCGACAAGAAGCCAAGTTGGCTTCGCGGCGGGTGCATTTCCTTCCTCAAGACTAGATTGCTCAGATTCCATTTTTGCCCACTCTCCACGCAATGCACAATGATTGCACAAGCTTCATAAGCAAGAGCTATACCAAATTTTACGGAAAGCGCAACAACTTTCGTTGCATTGTTGCACAGAACATTCTCCCATCCATCCCACGCGGGTTTAGCCGGGAAGATTTTTGAGCATTTCGGCGTTCGTCGGATACTTCCGGATGAAAAACAGCAAGCGCTCAATGGCCTCGATCGGCTTGTGCCCAGCGAGCCCGCGGCGGATGACGTTGATTTTTTGGAGATCCTCCTCCGAGAGAAGCAATTCCTCACGCCTCGTGCCCGACAAAAAGATATCAATCGCCGGATAAATCCGCTGATCGCTGATCTTGCGATCCAGGACGAGTTCCATGTTGCCGGTGCCTTTGAACTCCTGGAAAATCAAATCATCCATCCGGCTGTTCGTCTCGATGAGTGCCGTCGCCATGATCGTCAGCGAGCCAGCCTCCTCCGTGTTGCGCGCCGAGGCAAAAAGTTTGCGCGGAATCTCCAGAGCGCGCGCATCGACACCCCCGGACATCGTGCGTCCCCCCCCACCCTGCGCGTTGTTAAAAGCTCGCCCAATACGTGTGAGTGAATCCATGAGCACAAAAACGTCCTTGCCCATTTCGACAAGGCGCTTCGCGCGCTCGATGGCCAGTTGCGCGATGCGCGTGTGGGTTTTGATATCGCTGTCGTTAGAGCTCGCCATCAACTCGGCCGTCGGCACCGTGCGGCGAATTTCCGTCACCTCCTCGGGACGTTCGTCCACGAGCAAGATGATCAACTTGATCTCGGGGTGGTTTTTCACAAGCGCGTCAGCAATATGTTGCAAAAGCGTTGTCTTGCCCGTGCGCGGCGGCGCAACAATCAAGCCGCGCTGCCCCTTGCCGATAGGCGTCATGATGTCGATGATGCGCGTCGTGTAGCGATCCGACACCGTCTCCATCCGAATGCGCTTGTTTGGATTAATCGTCGTGAGTTCTTCGAAAACCGGGAGATTTTGAAAGTTATCCGGATCCTCACCCTCCAACTCCGTCAGACGAAAAAGTTGCGGCCCGCGGTTGCCTCGGCGGGTCTCGCCGCGAATCCACATGCCATCGCGCAACCCATAACGCCTCACCACTTCCGGCGTGACAAAAATGTCGTTATTGGACTGGGTGTAGTTTCGCTTCGACTCGCGCAGGAAACCGAAACCTTTCCCGGAGACCTCGACAATGCCCTCGGCATAGGTCGGCGGTGGCGGCGGTGCAGCAGGTGCGACGGGAACTACGGGCGCAACAACAACATCGGTTGTTACTGGCGCGGCTTCCGAAACGACGGCAGCGGGTGCGGCATCCGACACGATCTCTTCAGCCACTACTTCAGGCGATACTCCACTGGAGACCGCATCGTCAGCAGGAGCGTCTGCCGCAGCACGGCGGCGCTGTGGGCGAGGGCCCCGCACACGGCGCGGACGACGGGCAGGAGATGCAGTTTCAGTGGAGTCCGCCGGTGAGGTCGGAGTATTGGGTTCTTCGGTCATGTTAAAAAATTGGGGGTTGTCGTCAGCGTCGTTCACCCGGTGTTTTTCGTGAAAAACACCGACAGACGGAGCATTCGTGCTTTGTCTCCAAAACACTCTTCAAGCACTTTACCTTCGACCATTGTTCGTGGCCGGCCATGAGATAATCTCATCGATATAAAAAAAGTCACTGCAGCGTTCGATGTCATCGAATGCCGTCCCGAAGATAGAGTCTTGCAACAGTCTATCAAGGTTTCGACGACACGCACGGAAGCTTTTTCCGGGCAAGAGGGTCGAACGACGAAATGAGTAGAGCGCGGCATCGCGCTCGTGTCAATGGCTTTTTCTCACCACGCTATCCGGTCGTGCGCAAGCCGCTGGCAATCGCGTTGATGCTCAGCAGCACTTGCGGCAGCAACCGGTCAGCCTCGGGCGAGTTCGCGGCGCGGGCTGCGCGCCACAGGCGGAGCACGTCGGTTTGGTGAATGTGAAGCGAGCGCAAGGCCGCATCACGGAGCGCGAGCGTCTTCAACATCCGCGGGCGGCGTTTCTCCAGGCTCCCGCCGAAGACTTCCGCCATCATCGCCTTCGTGCGGTCGAACTCCGCCAGAATTACCCCGAGCAACGATGTCCGCACGGACTCCTCCGCTACCAACCCTGCATAAAGTTCGATCATGTCGCGATCTGCACTCGCGAGGTTGGTCTCCACATTCGTCAACACGTAGTAAAGAAACGGAGACGATTTTATCCCGCCCGCAAGCTGCTGCAACGCGGCGGGATCCTCGTCGGCGAGGCGTTCGAGAGCCGTGCCCACCCCGAACCACCCGGGAAGATAGTGCCGACTCTGGTTCCAGCTGAACACCCACGGAATCGCACGCAGATCCGCCAGCGTGCGCTCGCCCGTCCGCCGGGCCGGACGCGATCCAATCCGGCTAGTTTCCAAAGCATCAATTGGCGTCGCCTGCCCGTAGTAAGGCATGAAGTTCGGGTGCTCGATAAGTTCGACATAGGCATCGCGGCTCGCCGCCGAAAGAAAAGCGCAGCACGCGCGGAATTCGTCCTGCGGCCCGGCATCTCGTTCGATCAACGAAACGCCCGCAACACCTGCTTGGAGAAGCTCCAGATTATAAACCGCCGAGACGAGGTTCGCGTATTTTTGCGGAATCGTCTCGCCTTGCTCGGTGAGCCGCAAGTCGCCTTGAACCGACCCCGGAGGGAGCGCGTCGAGAAAACGATGCGTCGGGCCCGCTCCCCGGCTGATCGTTCCGCCGCGGCCGTGAAAAAACCGAATCTTTACACCCGCGTCGTTGCCGGTCTCCGCCAACGCCGACTGCGCCTGATGTAACCCCCATTGACTCGCAAAAATGCCGCAATCCTTGTTGCTGTCGCTGTAGCCGATCATCACCTGCTGGACAGGCCGGGCTTGCCGCTTGGACAAGACCTGCACGCGCTGGCTCGTCTGGTGCGCAAGGCTCCGCGCTGTCACGGGGTGAGCAAGGAAGTCACGCACAATCCCCGGCCCGCATTCCAAATCGGAAAGCGTCTCAAACAAAGGCACAACCGGCAGATCGAAGACCAGCCCCTCCGGAGTCCAGTGTGCGAGCCCAGCCTCCCGCGCAAGCACATACACAACCAACAAATCAGAGAGCCGCTTTGTCATGCTCACGATCAACGAGCCCACACCCTCGCGTCCGAATTTGTCCATGTGCGTGCGCAGCGTCTGGTAGCACGACAGAACGGCATCCGCTTCGTTCCCCGCGCTCGCCCGGCTCCCGAGAAAAGGACGCGGGGAATTCAACTCGGCGTTGAGAAAGGCGAGGCGCTTGTCCTCGTCCCACGCCGAGAACGATGCGTCCGCCGCCCCGCTGGCCGCCAGTAACTCGTCCATCGCCAAATCGTGAAAACGGCTGTTTTGCCGCACATCGAGCGCTGCAAGGTGGAATCCAAAAACGTCTAGCGCCCGCCGCACGGGAAGGACGGCGGTATCAGCAAGACGCCCGGCACCCACCGCATAAAGAGAGTCGGAGAGTTGCGCGAGGTGCGCGTCCAGATCGAGCGGGCTCTTGTAAAAGATTCCATCCGACGCCAGCACGAAGTCTTCGCCTTCGCCGGTTTTCAGAGGAAGCTTCGCCTGCAGCAGGAGCACAAACTGCCGCCACGGCTCGTCCGAGTGCTGACGCGAGAGCACCTCGGCGAGTTCGGGATTCTCCGACCAAAGCTCCACGAGCGTGCGATCCAGCGCGGCCGGCGCCTCTTGAAAATTGCTCGAAAGCGGCAGCTTTCCCGCGAGTTCTTCGAGTTGGTGGTGGATGACCAGCAGCGCGTTGATCCGCAACTCTGCCAACGAATCCGCCGTGACCTTCGCAGTGACGAGCGGGTGTCCATCCCGGTCTCCGCCAACCCATGTGCCGAAACGCACCTTGGGCCATGCCTGCGGGTCTTCGAGCAGGTGCTCATCAAATCCCGCCGCCTTCCAAGCCTGATGCAGCCTCTCATCAAGCCGTGCCAGCGCTGTCGGGAATACGTTCCTCAGGTAAAAAACAACGCCTCGACGCTCCGTGGCGATATCTGGTTTTTCCAAAAGAATTTCTCCGGTTCGCCACAACCTCTCGAGAACGACTTTGATCTCATCGCGCACTGCCGTCCGCTGGCTCGGAGTCAATTGCTCATCTTCGAGTGCCGTCACGAGCCGGTAAATCGCCCGGTGTTGCTCGAGCACAGCCGAACGCTTGGCCTCCGTCGGGTGCGCCGTGAGCACCGGTTCGATGCGCACCTCGTGCAAGGAGCCCGCAATCTCCTCAGCCGTCTGCCCGGCGGCGCGCAAGCGTGCAAACTGCTGCCCCCAAAGTCCCGGCTCCTCCTGAAGCCCGCTGGCGATTTCCCGCAGGCGGCGCGTGCGTGTGGACGCCGTCTCTTCCACCATGTTGAGCAATTGAAACGCAATCGAGTATGCCTGTTCAAATCCCGCCGGCCTCCCCTCGCCCGACCCCAACCAAGGCAACCGGGACGCCACATCATTCTCGCCGAGTTCCACAAGAACCTCGTGCAAGCACTGCATGAAAAAATCCAAATCCCTCTCGATTTTCTCGAACCCCGAAGCGATGTAATCTGCCGTCGTCTTCACCCGGCTCGGCATATTTTCGATTTTTGGGAAAAAAGCAACCGCCGACTTGATAAAAATCCTTTCCGCGGAGAATCAGCGCTTGCGCAAGCTGTGCCCGACTTCTGCTTCCATCGCTTCGAGTGACTGAAAAATATCGCGCATGAAATAGACCACCGCCAGAAGTAAAGCCCCCATGCTTGCCGCAAAAACCGCCGCGATGATCCACGCTGCCTCGAATTTCGTCGCCGCAAAAACAAAGAGGAGAAGAATCAAGATAACCGTGAGAAAAATACACGCTGACGCGCCGAGAATTGCCCAACGCATCAACCGACACCGATACCGGATGATCTCCAACTGCTGATCCACATTGGCCTGAAATTCCCCGGTCCCCGTGGACCGCTCGCGGGCAAGCACACGCGAGCGGTCAATCGCCCGACCCAAACGATTTGTCATGCTCAGCATGAGCAAACCGCACGCCGAAATGATGATCGTCGGACCAACCGACAGTTGAAGGGCATTGGCGATTTCGGAGAGTGTCATCATGACGACTTGACCCTGTCATATCCCGCCAACATGTCGATCTTAGAACTCCACCTTCGCCCCG
>Ga0209490_10006000_pt1 | contig 11026 bp, 8 predicted proteins | sample MAT06_FD_187209 | JGI IMG/M metagenome (GOLD analysis project Ga0209490, IMG submission 187209) | Freshwater microbial communities from Lake Fryxell liftoff mats and glacier meltwater in Antarctica - MAT-06 (SPAdes) (version 2) | ecosystem: Environmental > Aquatic > Freshwater > Ice > Liftoff...
AGGATGGCGATCGTCGATGAGTTGGAGCGGCTGAACCGGATTTGACCGAATTCGATAAACTGACCCGCGAGAGCGAGAGATTTTGGATGTCATGATCCAGGGGTTGAGCGATCGTGAAATTGCTGCTGTACTGTTTATTTTAGAGAGGATGATTCGCTCTCCTACCCGCAATATGCTAAATCGATTAGATGTTGGCGATCGCTTACAGTTGATGTGCTACGCCAAAGCAATCTTTACCCATCGGCGTAATACCTTTCGTGGATGAGTAAGACATTTTTAGATTTCTCCCCACCCATTTTTGGGGTGACAGAAGGGCGAGGGGAGCTAATCGTCTCATTTAATTAATTAGTTTTAGTGCTTGGCGGGCGAGCTTCGCATAGGTCTTGACAGTCTCATAGGGCATTTCTAGATCGGCAGCGATCGCCATTAATGATTCTCCAAGTTCGCGTCTTGCCAAAATGGTTGCCCAGGTTTCGGCGGTTTGGGTCGCGCGATCGCCGCCTTTGCGTTTGCGTTGAGCGATAAAAATGTCGGTGAGTTCGGCAATCCGTTCGGTGGTGAGGGTTTGGGTAGAGGGGAGTTCTGGAGCAGTGGTATCGAGCCAGCCGAGGCGAGTTTGCCCTAAGCCAAAGGTGGTTTTGTGTCCGGTGCCGCAGTAGGGGGCAAGTTGAATGAGGGCGGCGAACAGTTGTTCATATTCTTCGTCGCGGGGAGCTTTAGGGGAAATACCGTATTCGACTACTCCAGTGAAGGCGGTAACGCTGCCTTTTTTGCCTACGACAACTTTGGTGGATTCGAGTCGGTGGCGATGGATAAGGATGGAGTCATCGACCCAGGCGAGGAATTCGTCGGGGTCAAATTCAAGATGAGCGAAGGTGTTCCAGCGGCGGAGATAACTATGGAAGACATTGAAGGGGAGGGGGAGGGGAAAGTGTTGTCCTCTGCGGCGGAAGCTGGTGGGAGTGATAAAGCTGAGGGTGGCTTTCTGTTCTGGAGTGGAGGCGGGTTGCCAAAGTTTTTTGTAGGTGGTGGGAGGTAGGGTGATTTCGGCATGGGTGATATGGAGTGGGGCGTTGCGAAGGTCGAGGGTGGGGGGCAGTATTTTGACCCATTGGGCAAGCCATTGGGCGATGGGTTGAGAGAGGGTAGTGATGGTGAAGTAGTAGGTTTGGTCGGCTTGGAGTTGAAGGTGTTGGCTGTGGGTGAGAAGATTGCCTTGTAGGGGAGAGAGGGTAAAGCTTTTTTCGGTTTGGTCGTCGTGGAGAGTTGCAGAGAGAGAAGGGTTAGTTTGGCTCACTTGATTGAGGAACCAGGCGTGGAGTCCGATGGTGTATTGGGGGTAGAGGGGACTAGTTTGGTGGGGGCGGAGGTGGAGGGTGATCCCGATAAGTTCAGTGGTTTTATTCCAGATGATAGGTGGCATAAGGTGGATATTCTAATCAACCCATTAGGTTGAAGAGTGATTTAATTTCAATGTGCTGAGGTGAGGCGATCGCTTGTAGATAGCTAACTAAGTCACTGAGCCAGTTTCACAGTTCTTGTAGTTGCATAGGCTCTGTGATTGACGAAATATGCAGTTTTAGAGGTTATAAGAGACTCGATCATTGTTGACATTTTAGCCTGTGGCGCGATGTTTATTTCTGTGAATGAGGCGATCGCAACATTGTGTGAAACCATATATTTTCAATCCCCTAGCGGAGAAAAGGTCAGTTGAAACGCCTACCTTGGGCGGCATAGGTCGTGCTGACCAAGTTTCAATCCCCTAGCGGAGAAAAGGTCAGTTGAAACTTCAGGGCTTGCTGACCCGCAGCTTCTGCTCACGTTTGGAGGTTTCAATCCCCTAGCGGGGAAAAGGTCAGTTGAAACGGTCAACTCAGCTTCGTCGTCGGTGAACTTACCTGTTTCAATCCCCTTGCGGGGAAAAGGTCAGTTGAAACCATGGTCAATCATGAGCTATCCCACCCGGACTACTTCAGTTTCAATCCCCTTGCGGGGAAAAGGTCAGTTGAAACCCGCGAAATTACATGGCATCCATCCCGACAGATTGTTTCAATCCCCTTGCGGGGAAAAGGTCAGTTGAAACCGTAGCTCATCATCCAAGTCTTAACAAAATTAGGTTTCAATCCCCTTGCGGGGAAAAGGTCAGTTGAAACCCAATAACACCGACGAAGCGGTTTTGCTGGATCAAGTTTCAATCCCCTTGCGGGGAAAAGGTCAGTTGAAACTGCGAGAAACTTATGATCTAATTCGTGCCAATGAGTTTCAATCCCCTTGCGGGGAAAAGGTCAGTTGAAACTAGAACTAGAACCAACGATCGCCACAGTAGAGCGTGTTTCAATCCCCTTGCGGGGAAAAGGTCAGTTGAAACCTCAAAGATCATCCTCTTGTTGTAGTGGCAGCTCTAGTTTCAATCCCCTTGCGGGGAAAAGGTCAGTTGAAACATGGGGTTTTTTGAGGGGCAGATTCTCTATGAGGAGTTTCAATTCCCTTGCGGGGAAAAGGTCAGTTGAAACAATTCGATCCCAAAACAATTCGTTGATACTGCTCCAACGTTTCAATCCCCTTGCGGGGAAAAGGTCAGTTGAAACCCAGCGTGATTATGGCATCATGGGCGCGGAACTTAAGTTTCAATCCCCTTGCGGGGAAAAGGTCAGTTGAAACTAACGAGTTAATTTTAGCGCAAGCGGTTGAGTATCAGTTTCAATCCCCTTGCGGGGAAAAGGTCAGTTGAAACTTTGGAGCGGTGGCTGCATCTTCAGTCAGCACTAAAGAGTTTCAATCCCCTTGCGGGGAAAAGGTCAGTTGAAACGAATTGCGCGGCAGCTAATGGGCGTTGTGAACCTTGGTTTCAATCCCCTTGCGGGGAAAAGGTCAGTTGAAACATTAGACAGATAAGGGGTTGTCTTTATGTCAGTGGGTTTCAATCCCCTTGCGGGGAAAAGGTCAGTTGAAACCTCCATGTATCGCCTGATACGATCGCCAGGTACATGAGGGGAGCTACAGTTTCAATCCCCTTGCGGGGAAAAGGTCAGTTGAAACTAGATGTTAAAGAGACCATGGTACACGAATCGAAAGTTTCAATCCCCTTGCGGGGAAAAGGTCAGTTGAAACCGCTGACCTCAGAAACATGCACTATCTGTGGTTTTCAAGGTTCATTTGCGCGAACCTCTCAATAGTATATTTTCTACTTCTAAGTAATAAACGAGAAATATAAATATTTTCCATAAATCCTTTACAGGACGAAGCTTTGAGCGATCGCGCGGATCTCTTCAACAATCAAAATCCTTCAAATTCAGTCCACACACAGCATACAAGCCAAAATCTTGCTTCTCTCGTTAAAACAGCTACCCGTCCGCGCAACTTATACTGTCTCAATGGGTTGGTGATTTTCTTCGATCCATTCGCTCCAACGATTTAGTTCTAGAGCCAACCTGCTGCCGCCTTAACGCAATACGAATAGGATTGAGCGACCCTACAATCTTACCTTGGGCATCAACTTTGGCAGGGGTATATTGCAATGGACGAGCCGTGCCAACGCAAGCTAAAACCGTACCAACCGAAGCATGGGCAGTCATGCCCGTATAGTCAGCGATCACATCCGACTCTTGCCAGCCTGAGAGTAACCGGGTGGTGTAAATTTCTTGGATGCGATCGTAAAACTCTAGTGGATTGTAAATGTCGTTGACCAAAATCGGCTTATCTACACAAACTTGGGGGAATTGCCGACATAGATCTTCAGCAATACCGAGCTTTTGCTGTGAACATACCAGCCAGCATCGCTCTAGATCGCCCACCTGATTACCCAGATGAAACCGAATCGCAGTTGTACAAGCTTCGGGCTGGCTGACCAGCAAAATTAAGCCTCGGTATTTGCGAGTCAGTTGTTTTTGCTGTACCTCGAAGGGAACCTCGACAGACAGCCGAGATAAGCGGCGAGAGATCACTCCACCCACTACTCCTACAGCAAGGCACAAAATCAGAAAAGCGATCGCCCCAATGCGAATGAGGGAAGGAGTGGTAGAGCCAAAGATATTTTTAAGGATGTCGTAAATGGCGCTGCCCAAAACGGCTAGACAAATAGAGCCGATCAAAAACGGCACAATTGCTTCGGGGCTAAAGACCACTTTAATCGCTTGAGAGAGGGTGTTTCGCATATGGGATTCGATATCTATTAATGCTTAATGTTTTACCATCTTGCTGGAAGGAGACTCTTCCAGCGTATGAGAATATAGGCATAAGCTAAATCCATCTAAAACATCAAGAGGCTGACAAAATGCACAATAATATGCTTGTAAAGCTTTCATAAACAGTCCGGTGTCGCTCACTGAGGTGTTACTTGCCCATTAAGATGGTACTTGGAAGAAAACCTACAGCACTCTTCATTTCTATGGAGTACAGTGAAATCCTGAAAACCTTCGCCTAGCAGAAACTCTAGACGTTTCAAGGAATGCCATAAAGTCCAAAAGTGCTGTAGCTTGTCCAGAGACTACGCCTACGATCGCCAAGTTGCTCTCTTTAAGCAGTAGGACTTATTAGCCTCTTAATTAAGTGCATATCTACTGAATTTGTTACAGAATTAGTACTTACTTTCCCTGTCTTCCTATGCCCATTACTCCCCTCAGCCGAATCCAAATCGCGATCGCTTGGTGTCTTGCATATTCCCATTCTCAGCCTCGTAGCTTAATCCTTCAGTCTTTGCGAAATCATTTCTATCATCATCAACCCCATAGCATTGATTTACAACCGAGCGTCAATGCTGCCACAAATTTGGTCAACGATGAATTCGCCTATCCACACACTATTACCGATCTCCAGGCGCTAATCCAGGCTAACCCGTTACTATGGAACCTGAAAATTGGACTCGTTTATGGAGGAGCCACAAAAATTAAGCAGTACGTGTTTGAACTGCCCAAACTTCAAGAAATTCGCGGTGCTTCTGCCCTACTCGATAATATCAACCTCGTTGATTTGCCTGCCTTTTTTCATGCTGAAACAGAAACAGACAGTCGCTACTTTTCCGAATGTCAACAAGCAAAAGAATACTGTATCAATATTCGGGAAGAGTGGCTTAATCAAGATCAACAATTTCAGGGACTCTCTGACGCACTCATTCCAGAATTGATCATCTATTCCACAGGTGGCAATATTCTTACATTCTGTCCTGCTGCATTAACTGATTCGTTAGCAAATGCGATTGAGAAACGTTACACTCATGAAACTTTAACCGCAAATTCCTGTGCCGTGGGCGCGATCTTTAAGCCCCTTGAAATGAGGCTGGGCTTATTGCCGGATCAAATTTCTGAGCAAACCTTCTGGTTTGAAACCTACCAGAAAGCCTATAAGAACTCAGAAAGTCAAGATTTTATTTCTGCTTATATTCGTCCTATCGCTCAAAATCCAACAGATACAGAACTATGGGCAGCGTTTCAGCAACGCAAAAGCTTCAATGAACTAGTTAGTAAACTCGCGGTTCTCTTTAATCAGCGGCGAAGTGGTAACTCTGCCGATCGCCGCCCCGATCGCCGTTTCCCGCCCATGTTTGAATCCCACCCTTACCTGCATCGTGACGGTAGCGAAAACCGTTCAGCAATTCTGCAAGCGAATCTCCTACCTGGTCAACCCTGGTATTCCGAGGCTGCTGTTCGCAAGCGATTGGTCGGACAAATTGTTAAACGAGAAGGTAGTTCCAATGCTTGGTATCGCACAACCGGATTATCTTGGCAACCCAATGCTGAGATGAAGAGTTGGGTTCGCAAATTTGAAGTATTTTTGAGTGAACCTAATAACCCCTACTGCTACCGCTTAGAGAATTCTGTGAGTGAAGCCCGATCGCTCCACGAAATTGGCAATGCTTGCAAAGGCTTTGTGGCTTACATTTACGCTGATGGCAACAACATGGGCGGATATATTCAGCAAATCACGACACCGCAAGCCTACCAACAATTTAGTCGAGATGTTTTTGAGGCAACCGAGCGGTCTGTCTATGCTGCCCTAGCGACGCATCTCCAACCCCACCAACTCAATGGACTCACTGATCCTGAAAGTTCAGGTCGCAATGGTGAATGGATTCATCCCTTTGAAATCATTACCATTGGAGGCGATGATGTGATGTTGGTTGTTCCCGCAGATCAGGCCCTAGCGATCGCTAAAACGCTAGGCGAGCAGTTTGAAGCACACTTGGCAGAGATAGAAGATTACCGGATTGAGGGGCAAGATAATCTTGAAGCAATTCATCGCTACTGTCCTACAGCAGCAGCACGATCGTCTAGCTGTTTGAGTATGTCTACAGGTGTTTTGATCACTGCTGTGACCACCCCTATTTACTATGCAGAGGATTTGACCACTCAATTGATCGAGTCGGCAAAAGAACGAGCAAAGCAGCTTAAGGGTGCTGGTTACCGTGGTGGTACCGTCGATTTCATGGCGTTAAAGTCTGTGACGATGATTTCGTCTAATATCAAGGAGTTTCGCAAATCAGGACTAGTTAAACACTTTTCTACCCAATCCGACGGTCATCAAAACCTAAAGCTTTATGCTGCACCCTACACCTTGCACGAAATAGGAGGATTACGTCAGGCTAGTCTAGCCTTGAAGCAAGCCAACTTTCCGCGATCGCAACTCTACCAAATTCGCAGCCTCCTGAACCGGGGTAGGCGCACAGCCATGTTGAATTACCGATATTTCCGCGTTCGTTTAAATCAAGGGCAACAGGCATTGCAACAGCACTTTGAAGAAAGTTGGTGCAATGCCCAAACTAATCCTGGCAATCTTGCGCCCTGGATGTATCACAGTGATCTAGATGAGCCAAGCCAATCCTACTATGAAACCATTTGGCAGGATTTGGTCGATCTTTATGAATTTACTCCAGAGGCTCAGGAAGACTCGCAGACAATGACTGTGGAGGCGAATTGATGAAATTATCAACTCTCCTTGCTTGTCCCACGGTTCAAACCTACCCCCTTACAGCCATTATCGATTCTGCACTTTGCATTGGAGCTGGAGGCTCTGCTGGGACTTTGGCAGATAAGCCAATTGTCCGTAATGCTGAAGGACGACTGATTATTCCAGGTTCGCACCTGAAGGGAAGGCTGCGGCACGAATGCGAGAAAATTGCTCGTGGTCTAGGTTGGGCGGTCAGTCGGTCTCCAAAACCAAGTGACATGGTGGGACACTATCGCACGCCTACCCACAACGAGAGTCCCCACTGCTTGATTAGCGAAATATTTGGGGATGCGTCGCTGCCCTCTTGCTTAATTGTGGATGACTTAATTTGCATTATCCCCCCTAGCGAGTTACCCCATGAGGTCATTCGTCCGGGGGTTACCCTGAACCGCCGCCGTCGCACTGCCGAAGATCAAAAGCTATATTTTCTAGAAACATCCCCTGCCAATCTTCAACTGAAGTTTACAGGAGAGATTCATTTGGTTAATCCTCCTGTTTATGCCACTGCGTTAATTTGTGCCGGACTTCAGCACATTCATGCTCTTGGCGGCAGCAAGTCGGCAGGCTTAGGTTGGCTAACTTGGCAAAGACCACTCAATATTCCGATTGCAGAAGGGGCTTGGACTGTATTAGGAGGAGCTTCATCATGAGACGAATTCAACTGAAAATCAAAGCTCTGTCGCCCCTCGCTATTGGACGACACAAGCCGGGTGGTTCGATTAGTGAAGTAGAGACATACATTCCTGGAACGGTGATTCGAGGGGCGATCGCCGGGCTGATGATTCGTCAAGCTAACTCAGAAGGGATTGATTTTGCCAATGATCCAGACAGCGATTTCAAAACGTTATTTATCGATGGAGGAGCAATTTTTCAAAATGCTTACCCTGCGATCGCAGAAGTATCCGATGACTTCCAAGTGCGCTCAGAGGTAAAAATTTTACCTGCAACGGCCTTAAGCGCCAAAGGAAAGTCAGGATTTAGACCCAAAGGCAACGGCGTATTTGATTCTCTCCTAGATCGCTTTTGTGCAGAGCAGTTTGGACAAGTTTATGATCCAAACTGCCCCGTAGATGGGGGACGGGTTGATCCGGTCAAAGGATTCTATAGCAGTAAGCAGCAGCAGTACGCCATGCATTCTACTAGCACGCGATTGTTGACTCGTGTGGGTATCAACCGCAGTCGGGCAACGGCAGAAGACCAAATTCTTTATAGCACTCAGGTTCTAGAAGAATTCAAACGTCAAAATGTTCCGATGGTGTTTTCCAGCAACATTCTAGTGGTCGAGGCACTCGCTCAAGAATTCTTTCAGTATCTTAATCACAATGCCAATTCTCTGCGCCTGGGTGGAGCAGTTTCTAGGGGTTTGGGCAAAGTAGAGCTTGATTTGGAACTTAGAGAAACAGCAACTGATTTGGGCGATCGCCTAACTCAATTTAATACAGCCTTGAAAGAACGATGGCAACTCTGGAAGCTGTTCGATGGAACAAAAGCTGATCCTTCGCAAGAACGGCTATTTTTTACGATTGGGTTACAGTCTGATGCAATACTGACAGAAGAGTGGCGACGCATAACCGTCATATCAGAGACAATGCTTCGAGCAGCGGTTGGGAGTTCTTCTGAGAACATAAGGTTAGAAGCGTCTTATAGCAGCTATGACTATCGATCGGGTTGGAATACCGCTTGGGGACTGATGAAGGATACTGAGCTGATGACCGATCGGGGTTCAGTGTATTTGTTTAGCGTTGACAAGCGTGAGGCTGAACATTGGATTACCCCTCTCACTGAGCTAGAAAATTCTGGGATGGGCGATCGCATCGCAGAAGGCTTTGGACAGGTGCGAGTCTGTGATGAGTTTCATAGCATATTTAGGGAGAGAGCCGTATGATTTCACAAACAAATTTGCGAGTTGAACTTACAGTTCAAAAGGGAATTCGAGAAGCAGAAGATGGCATTGTCAAGGCGATTGAGACAGCGTTGGACACTAAAAAGTATGGCAATAATGGAGGTAAAAAAGACCTAGAAGAATCCCAGTTTCGCAATTTGCTCAATGTTGCCACATCCACAAAAAGCACGGAAGTGGTCAAAAACTTTCTACGCTATCAGGTGGGGCGTGATGAAAAGTGGGGACGCGGTAAGGATTCTTTGGCAGAAGCCATTATTGAAGATATCCAGAAACTCTTGAAAGAAAACGCTATTACTATCGCTCAGGATGCTGGCATTACTGAGAATCTGCCTTCTAAAACGAACGAAATTCACATGGAGTTAATTCGTCTATATCTGGGATATGGATCGCGGCATTTGGTGTACAAGCGTAAAGGTATGACAAAAGATACAACCGTGAGCAAATAATTGGCATGAGGAATTTCTCTATGTTTGATACGTTCAAAAATCGCCTTGAGTTGACTGGAACCCTTTCGACGGTTACAGCCTTGCGAATTGGAGCCGGGAAATCGACTGATCCGACTAGCTCTGATTTGCCTGTGATGAAAGATGCGTTGGATCGCCCGTTCATTCCTGGTTCTAGCTTTAAGGGAGCGTTGCGATCGCGCCTCGAAAGCTTTTTACGCAGCATTGATCCAACGTTAGCGCATGATCCGAATGACCTGGTTTCAACGGTCTGGATGCAGCGAGTCAAGGCCTTAAAAGATCAAGCGATCGATGATGCTCAACTCACTCAGTCTTTAGTCAACATCACGGATGCGGTATCGTTACTTTTTGGATCTCCTTGGATTGCCAGTAAGCTTCAGATCCAAGATCTCATGGTAAAGCCTGAGATTTGGTTTGGTCAGTACCAAGAAAGAGACGGTGTGTCGATCGAGCGGGATACAGAAACCGCTGCCGATGGGCGGAAGTATGACTTTCAGGTGGTTCCGGCGGGCACACTTTTTTCGTTCAAGGCGATCGTTGAAAATGCCACAGATGAGGAGCTAGGTCTACTGACGATTGGGCTAACCCAATTTGAAAATGAGATGATTCCGCTTGGCGGCGGACGTTCTCGTGGGTTAGGTGTAGTCCAATTAGAGCTGGAAGAAATGATCTGGATTGATCCAGAGACCCCTGCACAATTTCTGACTTATCTTCAACAACTAGTAGAAGGCGAACTTCAGAGCTACGTCAAAACTGCTGCTGAGATGAAAGAGCTTAAAGCAGCGTGGTCGCTGGCGTTCGTGAACAGCCTTAAAGCTCGATTTGTTGTAGCAGCCCAGTAAATCACCCAGAGCAATCCCAAATTATTTACACTGCTCCCTCACCCCTAAAGTCTCATGCATAAACGTTTAGTGAATCATTGCACAATCGCGCTATCCCTAATTCCAGATGGACCGATTCTGGTGAAATCTGGAAAAGAAGGTGCTGACCCAACCAAGCCTGACATGGAGTTCGTAGAAACTTACTATCAAGGTGGTAAGACGATTTATTTGCCAGGAAGCGGTCTCAAAGGCGCAATTCGGGCGCACAGTGAACGAATTGTCCGCACGGTGGGGCGAGATAAGAAGGATGTGAATAATCCTGCATTACTTTGGGCAAGCGACCCCTTGCATGAGGACTATGAGGATCTAAAAAAAATTCCTAGCTCGGACACATATAAGTTATCGAGCTTTACCGATCAGATGTTTGGCAGTACTGCGATCGCCAGTCGTTTGCGCATTGAGGATGCCTATCCCACTGGAGTCATCAAACTGGAAGAGCGTAATGGCGTGGCGATCGATCGGGTGTTTGGTTCTGTCGCAGTCGGACCTTTTAACTATCAAGTTTGTACCGCTGGAGAGTTTACCACCAAGATTCACCTCAAAAACTTTACTTTGGGACAATTGGGGTTATTAGGGCTGGTGCTACGAGACTTAAACGATGGCTGGTTTGGCATTGGCTTTGGCAAGTCGCGCGGATTGGGCACAGTGGGAGTCAAGTACGTCCAGGCAACGGTGCAGTATCCAGGTTGTATATTAAATGACGATCAACAGATTCAGCAACTCGGACGCAATCAAACATGGGCTGGAACAACGTTGCTAGGTGCTGGAGAATTCCTTGAAACAGCAGAGCACGACAAGTATGGCTTTCCACCGGATGATATCCAACCTAATTTACC
>Ga0209490_10006001_pt1 | contig 11024 bp, 6 predicted proteins | sample MAT06_FD_187209 | JGI IMG/M metagenome (GOLD analysis project Ga0209490, IMG submission 187209) | Freshwater microbial communities from Lake Fryxell liftoff mats and glacier meltwater in Antarctica - MAT-06 (SPAdes) (version 2) | ecosystem: Environmental > Aquatic > Freshwater > Ice > Liftoff...
GGCGTTGTTAAAATAATTTGCCCAGTAGGTATTATTAGCTTCATTAACGCCCGTAAAAAAGGCAAAGGATTATCTATATGTTCGATTACTTCTGTTAAAATGACTACATCAAAACAGGCTGCCTTTTGTTCAGCATAGTCAAATATATCAGATGCGATATAATTAGATCCAAAATCAGTTTTAGCTTGCGCCACAGCATTCTCAGATATATCTAAGCCATATGAATCATAACCAGCCATTCTTAGCCCGTATGTCAAATACCCCAATCCACTTCCTACCTCCAATATTTTAGTTAATTTCCTTTCTTTTTGGATATTTAAAAGTGCCGATCTAACTCCCCAATAAGTTTCTTCTGATTTTGCTAAATAATCGAGAGGATTTCTAACATTTTTTACGGCTTCAGCATATTTCCAATAACGGTCGTAAAATCTTACTTTGGGACCGTTCTTATAAATATTATCATAGAGCTCTTGTGTGTCATTCATTCTTGGCATCGTAAAACCTACTTTACAACTATTACAATGATATATCTCAAATGTAACTGGCTGTTGGTAACTTGGAAAAGCCTTATTCTTTAAAGTCGTCTCCCTGTTACACAACAAACATTTTAGTTCAACCTGATTATCCATAAGTTTATTTTATACCTATCTAAGTAATTTATTTTTAATTTCCCTAATTAATTCTGCGTTTAAAGGCTGATACATTTTTGGTAATAAATCTGCTATCTTTTGTTCGTCAATTTTATCGTAATCAATTTCAAGAAGCAATTTTATGATTGACTCGTCGAAGCGCATTTTAATCTGCTTTGCAGGGTTACCACCAATCAATGAATAAGGTGGTGAGGATTTGGTAACAACACTTCCAGCCCCAACCACTGTACCCTTTCCTAGAGTAACACCAGACAATATCATAACATCTGTTCCAATCCACACATCGTCTTCGATTACTATTTTACCCTTAGAAGAAGCTTCCTGATTAGCTTTACCATAAAATGTAAAAAAAGGATAATTTGAAAATGTATTGAGTGAATGATTACCTCCCAAGATAAATTGAACCCCTGATGATATGGAGCAGAAATTACCAATTTCCAATCTCTCCTCCACTGTCCCAAATGAATGGACATATAGTGGACCGTATGTCCCTCTTCCAACCACAACCTTATTTAACGGGAAACATACGGCACTTTGCGGATTCGAAACACGAGTGAAATTATGAGAATTAAGCAACCGCCATGCGATTTGAATTCTCCTCATATTTATCGATTTTTGAAAATCTGTAAATACAAAACTGAAGTAGTAAAGTAACTTCAATAATCCGGTTTTTTTAAAAAAGATTTTTAGTTTTATTTTCATTAATTGTGTTGTTATACAATAAAATAATCTAAGCTTATTTATTCTAAATTTTTAATTTTTCAGCTTGCCATTTATAGCCGATACATTTTTTAATTTCCTATAACAAAATAGTGCACAAAATTTAAATATGAATTTGATAACTGTAAAAATATCATACTTAAAATGCCGAAAGATCTTTCGATATGTATTATCTAATTCAAAAAAATATTTATCAGGACTCATTTTAAATTCAACTAACCAAGGGCATATAAATTGTAGCAATATTTTTTTCTTCTCAAACTTAAATATTCGTTTTGATAGATGATTCAGCTTGACTTCTTCTGACAATATAAAAAAGTAATTGTCTAAAAAAACTGTTAGTAAGTTATAACCCCCTTTATTGGCTGGTGCAATTGAAGTGAATAAAATTTCATTGTTTATTAATAAGTTTTTGCCGGATGTAATTAGCCTTAATAATACATCAACTTGAACTAATTGAAGTTTGGAATACCTGCTAAATTCGGCCATGTTAACAAAATCGTTTTTCCAAATTCCGAATGCACCGATCCAACCGCCCCAATATGACACTTTTTCAATAAAACCATTCAAATCCCGAATCAGCACATTCCCTTTAACTTCTGCGCATCCATTTAAGAAAAAAAGAATATTCCGTTCATGTAGATTACTCTTTATTAAATGAATCATTTTATCCAGGGAGTTTTCATTATGTTTTAAAGAGTCGTTATTTAGTTTTAAAAACTCGCCACTGCCCAAGGATAATGATTTCTCAAAATTTAAATCCAAAATATTTTCTTGATTTCTAAAGTATTTTATTTTTCCGCCATGTATCTCAATAAGTTTTAGGACGGTTTGTTGAGTATTATCGGTGGAACAATTATCACTTACAATTATTTCCACATCATTCGTATCAATAAATCTTTGTTGACAAGCAATTGAAAAAATTGTAGCTGCTAAATATGTAGCTCTATTATAAGTAGGAATACAAATTGATAAGATAAAATTTTTACTCATTTTGTAGAAAGTTCAAGTATGGTATTCAAGAATGCCACTCCAGCTTTTTAGTTTTAAATATATAAAAGACCCAGGGTAATCCGAGAAAAATATTTATACAAAAATACCCTATTACCATCCCCTCCATACCAAATAGGTTACCTAAAATAAAAGTTGACGTCGCAGTAAATATTCCAGTCAGTAAAGAAACAGTTAACAATGGTTCCTGCTTATGGCATCTGAGATAGGTTGCCAGAGCTGATACTAATTGGTTAATAAACGTAACAAGTGACAATAATACTAGAGGAACTATCGGTACAAAACGTTGGCCGACGGACATATCTTTGAATTGCATGATAAACACGACAATTAACAGTATTAATAAACAAATTGCGCAGATTAAGGAGGCTTGCTTTACCGTTTTTTTAAATATTTCGTCAAGTCGAATAAATTCCCTTTTGGATATTAGAATAGAAAACAGTGGAACTTTAGTATTAATCCAACTAAGCGAAATAGATAAGACACCATTTAGAACAGCCAATGTCATACCCATTTGACCTGCTACTATCGGCCCATCATTGGCAAAAAGAACAGGATTAAAAAGTTGAAAAATAAAATATCCACTAATCCAACTTAATGCTATCCGCCATTGATATGGGAAAATTTCAAATTTGTAATTCACCTTCCATTTACCCAACTGGTTCCAAATAAAAAACAACAAATTAATTCTGTAAGAGAATATAATCCACAACGGGGCTATCATAAAGGTACAAACGGATGCAAGAGGACTTGAATAAAGCTTGAATCCCTTCGTTAAAAAAACAAATAACATCAATAACTGAACGGATTGTTGAATCAACCTTATTTTTGCAATTTCATTTACTTTTCCGAGTCCTTCAAAAAAAGCTAGCACTGGTGAAACCATCAAAGAAAAGGCTGTAGAAATTGATAATATTATCCATGGGTTTTGCCAATTTACCTGGCTACTACCTTTGCCATATTTATAAAAAAAAAGAAATCCGGTGACTATCAATAGCAACATCAGGAAAATAGCAACAACGACAAACCATTTCAAACAAAATCGCAGTAATGAAGACAAACGGGAAATCGATCTATCAGAGCCCACCAATTTTGCTTTTCCTACCCAATCTATATGCGCAGTTTCATGAGCAACAAATTGAGTAATAATGCCAGATAATCCCAACTCAAAAAAAATTTGAATGGCTAAAATACTTCCAAATGTGAAATAGAAGCCCTGTTCTTGTTTACTTAAATATTTTGCTATAAATATTATTGAAATTACGCCGCCACCTGCCTGAATCATTCTGGCTAAAATTGTATAAATTATCGCACTATCAATACCTATTTTATTAGATAAGTATCTAATGTTTATCCCCATTATTGCTTTATATAATTTCAAATAATCTAACTTCCATATCCCAAATTTGATTTCTTACCTTCCAATAAATATCAATCGTAAACTTCAAAATAGTAAATTCTTGTCCGTGTCAAATGAGAACTCATTAGAATTATCAAGAGGCAAATAAGTGTCAACTACATTCTTAATCAGTCAATTTTAGCTCAATAAAATTTCTCCTTATCCGGTAAACCAATTTTACTGGAAATTGAAAGTTTAGGCTATCCTAAAATCTCTTTATCAACCTTCTTAAAATTAACAATAAAACAATCAGAAAGCTAGCTAAAATACCCCCAATAATTATCCCTTTTATTTTGCCAAATTTTTCCTTTTTTAAGGGAAAAATTGGACTGTCGATTATTTGAATAAGAGGTGTTTCATTTCGTAAATTTACCTTAGCCAATTCAGTCTGTTTAACCAATTCCGTGAGTATTGCTAAATTAGCCTGTACATCAACTTGCCTCTTGGAAGAGGGAGCTCTACGTGCATTTAAAGCCGGATTTAAACCAAAAATATTGTCATTTTCCACTGCAACTCCAGTTATTGCATTATTCAATTCTACCCTTATTGAATCTGATTGCCTTTCTAAAATATCCATATTCAGACGAGCCCTTTGACTTTTAGTAAAAATGTAGAAATCGGACACCTCTTTTGCAAGGGATTCAGTAAAATACTTGGCAAAATTCTCATCCCCTGATTTCATTTCAATAGTAATAATTTCTATCTTTTTATCCTTCTGAGAAATGTCCAAACTACTACTTAATATTTCACCAAATATTACTCCCATCAAGCTATCCTGTACTCTGGTAAATTGAGTCCTATCTACGCTAGGTAAAATCTGTACCCCTTTTAATGACGGATTTTTATCCCACCCTTCTCTCCAGTTTTTATTTTGAATAAAAGGTTTTAATAATGTCTGCTCTACCATTCTTCTAGACTTAAATAATTCGATCAAATTAGAACCCGCAAAAATACCGCCACCACTTTCTCCGAAATCAAAACCAAACTGACTTGCAAGACCAAGTGCGCCAGATAAACCGTTGTTTCCTTTGTCATCTTCTAAAGCAAAGGATAAAGATGCTGTATACATTGGCTTTCTTGAATACGCATATGCGAATCCCAAGCTGCCACCAATTACTCCAACCAAACAAATAATTATCCACTTAGAGATTAAATAACGAGCCCAATCTATCCCTATAATAAATAATTCTTTTAGACTAATTTCATTCCGTGTGGCTTGCTCACTCATTTATCTTGATATTTTTCAAATTAGAAAAAGATGATTATAGATATATCTTACTAAAATGGATTTCCTGCTTTTACCAAAAATTAATTCAGGTACCTCTTTTATCTTAGCACCGCAATTACCACTCCTGCCATCCCCACCAATACACTGGCAATACCTACTATCTCGCCAATAGTTGTCTTTTTGGTTTCCGGCTTTTCGGGAATTACTATTTGAGATCCAGCAATTACCTTCGGATAATTTCTAAAAAACAGGAATGAACCTGCAACCGCCGCCTTCCCATTTGGATAAATAATATATGCTTTTTTCTTCCATGCCTTGCTATCCAACCCACCTACTGCATTGATGTAATAATTGAAGCTTTTCCCTTTCTCATAAGGAATTTCTGATGTAAGCAATACATTTCCCGAAACCTTTACGCTTTCATTAATGATAGCCACCTCTATTTGATCGCCAGGTAGCAACGTGATATTGGTATTGCTTTTGGGGTCTTGAACAATTTTTTTCCAGTCTACCGGGATTGTAGCATATTTTAACTCTTCCTTTAATTTTTGAGTAAGTTTTTTTTGAATACTATCATTTTTGCCCAATTTAATATCCACATTTTCCAATTCTTCAATCTGGCTTGCCTGTATCGGTCGCTTAATTTTTACACCTTCCACATTGGCGATAGAAGTTAATCCGCCTGCCCTTTTAACGATGTCGAGCACCCTTTCAGTTTTGTTTGCCAACACGTAGATACCTGCATAGGCTACCGCACCGGTAATAGCTACCACTTGTGGCTTTTCATACACACCCATTTTACGAATGTTGATCACATCAAAAGGCTTTAATTCAAAGTTGTTTAATTGCTCATTATTAGATGCATCAATTTCCAAATTAAACAATTCAGCCTTTTTAGGATTGTTATCATCCGTTTGCTCAGATTTTATCATGCGTGCTATCTCTACTCTTTTAGAAGCCGATCCAATCAATCCGCCTGCCTGTATCAACAAATCATTTAAAGTTAGTTTTTCCCGGAATTGGTATTGGCCAGGAACTTTAATCTCTCCGTTGATAGTAACATTGTAATATTCTTTAAAGTCTAAAATTGAATAAACCGTTACCTGGTCTTCTCTTTTCAACTGAATATTTGCTTCCGTATTTCCATTCAAAGCAGCCGCAAGATCCACATTTATTATTTCTGTAGTCAAATCTGGTTTCAACCGTATGATAATTGCTCTTTTACTATATGCATCTTCCCGCAACCCATCTGCCTGTGCTATTAAATCAGCAACATGCATTCCTTCATTGAATGAATAAGTTTCTGGCCTAAAAACAGCCCCTTCAATCTTTACCCTATTTTCAAAGCGGTTTAAAATTTGTGAAACCTTGAATACATCTCCAGGCAATGGCTGGTAGCTAATGTATTCTGTAGATTTCATGTCCTTTACTTTGTATTCTTTACTTGTTTTTTGAATCACATTAACCGAAGCTGTGTAAGCAATATCATTGAATCCAGCGGCAAAAGATAGCAAATCGATAAAGGTTTCATTTGATTTCATCTCGAATATGCCGGGCCTTTTTACCTGGCCTTCAATAATTACCCTGTGGGAATATGCAGGAATGCGGATGACATCATTGTCTTTTAAACCAACATTGGCTGATTGATTCCCATTGACCAGAAACTGATAAATATCAACAGTAGTTAGTAGTTTATTATCTCGTAACAACTCAATATTTCTATAACTACCATTGCTAGATGGACCGCCGGCAATAAAGAGCGCATTGTAAACAGTTGCAAGGGAAGAAACGGAATAATTGCCGGGAAGCTTGCTACCGATGATGGTTACTTTTATGGTGCGGATACGACTTAAACTAACTCCAACTTTGGATTGGCCGGAGCTTACTGTACTATAAATCTTTGCAAAAGCTGCCTTAATTTTTTGAGTAGCCGCTTCAATCGGCATGCCTGCAACAGCAATTTGCCCAACGTATTGAACATTTATTTTTCCTTCAGGCGTTACTGCTGCAACGGTGTTAAACTCCTGAACTCCGTAAACACTTAACTGTAATTCATCCCCCGGCCCAAGCACATAGTTGACAGGTGTTGCTAATTTTAAATTTGGTTCAAAATTTAATGCTGGATTATCAAATAATTCCGAGCCGAAAACCCTCATATTGTCTACATCTTTTCCCTTACTATTGACAACCGCTTCCTGGGTTCTTATTTGCTGGGCACTTTTATCGCTGGTTATTCCTACGGATGGCTGGCCCTCCAACCTTGATTTCAATTTGGCAAATTCGCCAGCACTCATACCCTTTGCCAATGACATTGGTTCGGCCTGGTCGATGGTGAGATTATTTATTTGTAACTGCGCTTTGATTTTTGTGATATCACTTTCCGATAGATTATCAACAACAATGGAACTTAAATCTTTACTTGCTAATAGGTCCTGTGCGCCCAGGTTAAATGATTGAAAAAAGAAAAAAAACAATAAAACAACTGGAATTATTTTTCGCATATTTTGATTTTATTTATTGTTCAAAGCTTACACGGCAAGCTTTGAATTAGCTTTTCGTAGGCACGACTACTGAAATGAATGATGATTTTAAAAAATTCAGAAGAGCCAGCACTTCATTGAACCTGACACAATTTTAAATTTTGGCAAATTTATATTAAAAATAGCTGTTATCCGGTAAAACTAATGATTTCGAAAAATTCTTTTTGGCGATAATAACTCCATATGAATTCAATATCTATCATCACTCAAAAGCATCCCGCCATTACCTACAGATTCACCTGATATGCAAACCTGGCTTAACTAAACGGCTACTTCTTAAATTAGCTTTCGTTTGCAAGGTTTTATCTGTGACGATATGCTTTATAGCCGGATAAAACTCTTAATACTTCAGTTCTTATCTTTGTGACTGTCATACAAATTTTCATTTAGAAGATTAACCCAGTGGATTTATGATTGTCCCATTTGTGCTTATTCTTATTTTTCTGGCAGGTAGTTTTTGGTTAATCCCGAGACTCTCTTTTATCAGGCATACCAATTTATCTTCCCGGCAGGTGCAACTGCTCCTGGCTTTCAAAATATTTATCAGTCTTTTAGCTGCGTACTATTTTACTAACTTGTCTACCAATGTAGACTATCTGGATAATAATGAAGGTGGCAAATTCCATTACAATTTACTATTATCAAACCCGGTTCTTTTTTTTACCGATTTCAAAAACGACATCCATACCTATGGATTTGGTGGCTTGTTTAAATCTGAAAATAGTTTTTGGGCTTATTTAAGATTCAATCTGCTGCATAAATTCATTGCAATACTGGATCTGTTTACTAGGGGCAATTTTTATTTTAATACAATAATCTTTAGCACGATCGTATTTTTCGGCCACATAGCGTTTTACCGCATCTTCTCCGAAATTTACAAGGGCCAACAGTTAGCCATCCTAATTACAAGTTTTCTTTTACCATCTTTATTACTATACACTTCCTGTATTCATAAAGACGGGATCGTTTTTTTATGCCTCGGCATCGTCAGCTATATCTTCTACCGGTTCCTATCTGCGCAGCGCCGGGTAACTTTTAAACATTATGTTTTCTTTGTAATAGCTCTACTGGCCATTTTTTTATTTAGAAACTACGTGGTAATTGCCATTGTACCTGCAATGGTCTCTACTCTTCTTTGTAAGATCATTTTGCAAAAAAGACGACTTGTGTTAGTAACTACCTATGCGTTTTATTTCCTGCTTTTTTTCTTATCCTCTTTTTCTCATTCATTTTTAAATATCCCTGCGGCAGTAGTTGAGCGCAAAAACGACTTCGCTACATTGCTTGGAGGCAACACCAATATTGCCATGAATGAGTTGCAACCTAACTTCCAGAGTTTTGTTGCTAATTTTCCACAGGCAATCAACCATGCTCTTTTAAGACCTTATTTATGGGAGTTTCCTCAATTATCCGTTTTATTAACTGCATTTGAATTATTGATATACCAGTTATTAATTATTGCGTTCATTTTTTTTCGTAAAAAGCAAGCTAGCCCGCCGCTCTTCAATATATTCGGACTGGCATTTTTTTTCAATATGATGCTCATCATCGGCTACACCATCCCAAATATTGGTGCCATTGTTCGCTATAGAAGTATATTCTGGATTTATTTAATTACTCCTGTCATTTGTAATATTGATTGGGGCAAACTGAACCCATTCCAAAAGAATAAAGCCATTTAACGCTATTCAATTTGGTAAGAATGACCTGATTGGCCATGAATACTTCAGTTCAAATCAGGTAAAGTTCCTTTCGATGGCTCTTTGGTGATCCATCTATTTTATATGCAGCACCCGTCCATTATCAATCTTCAAACAGCATTGTCAGTAGCACATTAATCCCATTATCAATTATGCATTAAAAGATTCTCCGTTACCTTTGCCGCCATGCATTACGCTTCAATAGAAAATATCAGTAAATCTTTCGGGATAAGAACGCTTTTTAAAAATATCACTTTAAATATAGAAGAAGGGGATAAAATTGCCCTCGTAGCCCGTAATGGCAGTGGCAAAAGCACGTTGTTAAAAATTATTACAGGGTTGGATACGCCGGATGAGGGTACCGTGTGGGTACACAAGGATATTAAGGTAGTAATGTTGCAGCAGGACAATGACTTTGACGGCAATAAAAGCATCTGGGACAATGTGTTGCGGCTGGATAATCCTGTTGTGAAAGTGGTGAAGGAATATGAATTGTTCTTAGAAGAAGGACTGGAAGACATTGACAAATTGGGCGAACTAATGGCCAAATTAGATGATCTGAACGCCTGGAGTTTTGAAAGCGACCTGAAACAGATATTGGGCAAACTCAACCTGCATCACCTGAACGAAAGAGTAGGTAATTTAAGTGGCGGGCAAAAGAAAAGAGTAGCACTGGCGCAGGCATTGATTGAAGCTGACTTACACGAAGGTCGGTGCTTACTAATACTGGATGAACCTACCAACCATTTGGATGTTGAAATGATAGAATGGCTGGAAGATTACCTGGCTGCTGCAAAAGTTACCTTACTATTGGTTACGCATGATCGTTACTTTCTGGATACAGTTTGTAACGAAATTGTTGAGATTGATGAGGAAAAAGTGTATGTGTACAAAGGAAACTACGACAATTTTTTAGAGCAAAAAAGTATGCGGCTGGAAGTTCAGCAAAGCGAATTGCAAAAAGATAAAAACATTTTTAGAAAAGAACTGGAATGGATGCGCAAGCAACCCAAGGCACGAACTACTAAAAGTAAAAGCCGTCAGGATGCATTTGCAGAAGTAGAAGACCGGGTTAAGCTGAAAAAGGATGTGGAAGAAGTGAGTTTACAGGTAAAAATGACCCGGCTTGGTGGCAAGATCCTGGAGCTGATTAAAGTACACAAAAGCTATGGCGACCTGCAGATCATGAAAGGTTTTGACTACACTTTTAAAAGGGGAGAACGCATTGGTGTAGTGGGAAAAAACGGCGTGGGTAAATCAACCTTTTTAAAAATTGCACTACAACAGGAGAAGCCCGATAGCGGCAAAATCAATCATGGGGATACGGTAGTTTTTGGCAACTTTAGCCAGGATGGATTGATTTACAAGGAAGATAAACGGGCCATTGAATACGTGAAGGATATGGCAGAATATTTTCCGCTGAACGATGGCAGTAAAATTAGTGCCAGTCAGTTTATGGAAAAATTTGGCTTTTCGGCCGAGCAGCAATTTACTCCGCTTAGTAAATTAAGTGGTGGAGAAAAACGCCGGTTGCACCTGATGAGTGTATTGTTTTTAAATCCCAACTTCCTGGTACTGGATGAACCTACCAATGATTTGGATTTGCAAACCTTGCGAACACTGGAAGAGTTTTTAATGGAATACCCCGGTTGTATTTTAATTGTTAGCCATGACCGTTATTTTATGGATAGAATGGTGGATCACTTGTTTGCTTTTGAAGGCAACGGCGTAATCAGAGATTATCCGGGTAACTATTCACAATATAGAGAAGCCATT
>Ga0209490_10006004_pt1 | contig 11019 bp, 8 predicted proteins | sample MAT06_FD_187209 | JGI IMG/M metagenome (GOLD analysis project Ga0209490, IMG submission 187209) | Freshwater microbial communities from Lake Fryxell liftoff mats and glacier meltwater in Antarctica - MAT-06 (SPAdes) (version 2) | ecosystem: Environmental > Aquatic > Freshwater > Ice > Liftoff...
GGCGTCGCAATCTCTCTCATCTTCGCCCAATGGCGCGGCCTCCGTCGTCTCCTCTTCCCCTACACAATCCTCCTGCAAACCGTACCCATCGTCGCCATCGCTCCACTCATCCTGATGTGGGCCGGCAGCGGAGTCACCTCGGTCGCTCTTGTAGCCTTCATCATCTGTCTCCCACCCATCATTGCCAACACCACCCAGGGCCTCATCAGCGTCGAAGAGAACCTCCTGCATCTCTTCCTGATGCACAACGCCACCCCATCGCAAATCCTCTTCAAGCTGCGTCTCCCCAACGCTTTACCCAACCTCTTCGTAGGCGTCAGAATCTCCGCCGGAATCTCCGTAATCGGGGCGATCACCGGAGAACTTTTCGCCGGCTCCAGCCGCGTAGGCGAAGGCGGCCTCGGCTACTCCATCCTCTACGCCAGTGGCCAACTCGAAACCGACTATCTCTTCGCCCTGGTCCTCGCCGCCTCCTCCCTCGGCTTCGTTTTCTTCTTCATTGGAATGTTTCTCGAGTGGTACTTCCTTCACAATTGGCACGAGTCTAACAGGTCAGAGATCCCCGAATGAAATGAGATCAAAATGCTAAGAATGAAATCAGAAAACGGTTGGTGGCTCGTCACCCATCCAGACCACGCTCGCCTTGCCGGAGCCCTCGCCACAAGTTGGGGGAACGCACAATTCCGCAAGCCAGAACCTCGAGCACGCGTCCTCCACGGCATCGCCTCGCACGACGATGGCTGGGCCAAACGGGATGCCCACCCCAGCATCACTCGCGAGGGCAAACCTTCAGCCTTCTCAACAGAGCTAGTCGGCAACTATTCAGCCTTTGAAGAAATCGATCTGGCAGAATACTTGGCCGTTCGCGAACGTGCAGTTCGATTAATCGCAGAAGATGAACCCTACGCTGGCCTGATCATAGCGATGCACACCTACAATCTCCTGTCCGTACAGGCCGATCGATCTACCATCGCTCCAGACCAACTCCCGCTCCTCGATGCATTCCTCGACAACCAGCGAAACTACCAGCGAGAGCTCATCAACAGAATCGAGCAGGACAACTCCCTCACCGCAATAGAAAAAGATCCAGCGACGATTCAGGAACACTTCCGCCTCCTCCAGGCTTGCGACTACCTCTCGCTCTTAGCCTGTGTAGCCTTCGACGCTCCCGCTAACCTCCTCCATCCTTTGCCTCTCAACGACGGCAGCACTGCCACCGTTCAAGCTCAACCCATCGGCCAGCGTCAATTCCGCCTCAGCCCCTGGCCATTTGAAGAACCCAGCCTCACCTTCCAGTTTCCGGCCCGCCACATCGTCGGCAATCGCTTCGCTTCCTCAACCGATCTGGCAAAAGAATTCACCGCAGCACCAGTCGAATTCCTCGAGCTCAAACTCGTAGAATAGACCGGCTAAATTCACTACACACTTGCTCCTGAACATGGCTGAACAAATCCAAAAACCAACCCCAGCATTTGTAGGAGCATCATGGTTAGCACTGATGGTAGGCGGCCTTGGCTTCACCGTTGGCCTTTGGAACGCTAAGCTGCAGCTCTAACGAGAAGGGATTTACTTCACGGTATTGATGTACGGCCTCTTTGCTGCGGTCTCATTGTAAAAGTCAGTCCGGAATCGCCCCGAAGGCATCCGCGTCAGCAGCCCCAACTTCGGCCTCTGTTGGATCTCAGTCATGCTTTGCCTCCTCTTGCTAACCATAGACCTCTGGAACGCAACCATTGCCTTCAGCGAAAAAGGCTTTTACGGCATGAGCTTACTATTAAGTCTCTCCGGTGGCGTTGCAGTTCAAAAGAACGTCCGCGACCTCACCCTCTACGGCGAACAATCCCCTTCCACCGATCATAAGGTCTAGCCAACGTATTGAGCGCTCCAATCTCTGGCTAAGCAAAATACCTGTCCAGCCTGATAAACTCCACCTCAAATGCTAACCCGCCGCGCTCTCATCGCTGCAATCCCAGCCACTGCCTTCTCTAAATCGCTAACCTTCCATACCGGCCCAACCAACACAGTTGCCCTCCACCGCAATAATCACAACCTCGTCATCTACGGCGATCCTCTCCGCCGCATCGCAAAGGCCGACCAGGTCCTCCTCACCCACGCCCGCCGCGACATCTCCTGGTCTGCCCAACACTTGATCGACTCCGGTGCCACCCCAGTAGTCCCCCGCGACGAAGCCCATCTCTTCAGTAACCCTCGCGACGCCTGGCAAGCCATTTTCTCCACCACCCGCCTCCACGATTACGCAAACCAGTCCACCCATTTCCCTACCCTCCCCCTCACAAACGCAAAGACCGTCAGCGACAAAGACCAGTTCCAATGGCAGGGCATCACCATCGACGTGATCGCCACCCCCGGCTTCACGCGCGGCGCCGTCTCCTACTCTTTCCTGCTGGACGGCAAACGAACGATAGCAACTGGCGACCTCATCTACCCCGGCGGCAAACTCCTCGACATCTACAGCCTCCAGGACGCCATCCCCGATCTCAAAGTCCGCGGCTACCACGGCTTCGCTTCTCGCATGGCCGAACTTATGGCCAGCCTCCGCCGCGTCGCCGCTCTCAATCCACACCAGCTAATCCCCGCCCGCGGCCCCATCATCGACACCCCGCAACAACAGATCAAGATCCTCCTCGATCGTCTCGCCGCCCTCTACGCCAACTACATGCAGACCGACGCCTACCGCTGGTACTTCGGCGCTGATAACTACAACGCCCGCGCCACTCGCATCCTCGGCAACACCAAACCCTCCGGCCTGCCCTACGCCGAAAGCGTCGAGAAAGAACTCCCTACCTGGCTCCGCAAGATCGACAACGCCCGCCTCCTCATCTCACAATCGGGCGAAGCCATCCTGATCGATTGCGGCAGCCAACGCATTATCAATCAAGTCCGCACCTGGCAAACCGAAGGCGTCTTCAAGAAGCTCCGCGCCGTCTACATTACGCACTATCACGACGACCATACAGACTTCGCCCAGGCCGCAGCCGATCAATTCGGAGCCGAACTCTGGTCCAGTTACGAACAACGCGACATCCTCATCAACCCATCGCGTTATCGCATGCCATGCCTCACCCCAAACCCAATCCCCGGCCTCGCCCCCTGGCAGGACAAGGAATCAAGAGACTGGCACGAATTCCGCCTCCAGAACTTCCACTTCCCCGGCCAGACTATCTATCATGGAGCACTTCTGGTTGAACCCAAAGCACCCAAAGCACAGCGAGTGCTCTTCGTAGGCGACAGCTTCACCCCTAGCGGCGTAGACGATTATTGCCTGCTAAACCGCAACCTCCTCCACCCGCGAAAAGGCCTTCTCTACTGTCTAGGAATCATCGACAAAATCCCAGACGCCTACCTGGTCAACCAACACGTCGAACCCCTCTTTCGCTTCTCCACCGATCAACTGGCGCAACTCAGAAAATCACTCGAAGCCCGCATCCCGATCCTCAAAGATCTCACCCCCTTCGACGACGCCAACTACAGCATCGACGAGCAATGGTTCCGCCTCGCACCCTATGTGCAAAAGTCTTCACCGAACAAGCCACTAACAATCGAAGCAACCATCCTCAACCACTCCCCAGTGGCGAAAGACTTCTACATTCAACTCCACCCGCCCGCAGGCTGGCCCATCCCCAAGCCAACAAAACTCCGGGTCCCAAGCGGCCAGGAATCAACAACAACAATCACCCTGACTCCGCTTCCATCAACAAAAGGCCTGCAAACGATCACCGCCAGCATCGCCTTCGACAAACACGACCTTCGCCACTGGACTGAGGCTTTGATCGAAATCACAGCAGGTTAAACACATTCGCTAGAATACTGTTATGAGAACAGCAGCCCTAATCCTCGGCACGTCTCTTCTGCTCTGCGCACAAGGCTCTAACCAGACCCTCCCGCTGTCCAATCCCAATGGCCCCGGCTTGCGGCCTAATCAAAGCACGCGAAGCTCCATGCAAAGAACCCACCGCAACGGAAGGCTAATAGGAGGCGGTGTTTTTCTCGGCGGCAATACGCACGAAGTGATCATTGAGGTTCCAGCCCCAGTCAAAGAAGACCCCCTCAAAAACCTCGTAATCAGCCCGGTTTACCAGCGCGAAAAGATCTCTCCCAAGATGATCGAGATCCCCTAACTCACCTCAAACCTGTCCCCACGCGAAGGAATTACTACCTCAACACCATAGGTTGCCTCCACCACAGTCTTGAACGCTTCTTGCTGCCGCGACTCACCATGCACAAGAAAGATCTTCTTAAGCCCACCAACAATCGGCTTCAACCACGCAAGCAACTCCCGCTGATCCGCATGCCCAGATAACTCATTGATCTTGGCCACCTCTGCCCGCAACCGGAACGGCTCTCCAAAAATCGGCACCTCGGGCCACTTATCAAGGATCTTGCGTCCCAATGTGTTCTCTGCCTGAAACCCGGTGATCAGAATTGTATTTCGCGGATCTCCAACTGAGTTCTTCAGATGATGAACCACCCGGCCCGCTTCACACATTCCGCTAGCCGAAATAATCACCATCGGCCCGCGCAGCCCGTTCAGAGCCTTTGAATCCTCAACGTCACGGATATAGCGCAATCGGGAGAACCCAAACACATCCCCCTCCGCATCGTCAGCCAGCATCGCCGCCGTCTCTTCATCAAATAAATGGCTGTACTTGCGAAACGTCTCTGTCACATTCACAGCCAGTGGCGAATCGACAAATATAGGAATCCCAGGAATCCGCTTCGACGACACAAGCTGATTCAGCAACAACACCAACTGCTGCGTCCGGCCCACCGCAAACGAAGGCACGATTATCTTGCCCCCGCGTGCCGCAGTCCGGTTGACAATATCGGCCAGCTTGTCCAGAACCGACCCCTCGTCCCGATGCAGCCGGTCCCCATAAGTCGATTCCATAATCAGGTACTCACAAGGCAGCATCTGCTGCGGATCGCGAATGATCGGCAAGTTCTTCCGCCCCACATCACCGCTAAATCCAATCCGAACCTTACTGTCGGTCAACACCATCGACACGCTACCCAACATGTGTCCCGCCTCCACAGTCGATACACTCAAACCCTCACCTAAATCTATCGTCCCGTTCATCGGCAAGGGCGCAAATAGCGGAAACGTCTTCTTCGCATCCTCCTGCCGGTAAAGCGGCTCCACCACCGGCTCCTCATAATCATCCATCACCCGCTTGCGACGAGTCCGCCGCCGCATCAGATACTCCGCATCCTTCTCCTGCAAAAACGCACTATCCATCAACATCGCCCGGCACAAATCCTGCGTCGCATCGGTCGCATGAATCGGCCCGTCAAAGCCCTGCTTCACCAGATTCGGTAAATTACCGGAATGATCAATATGAGCATGGCTCAACACCACCTGATCCACGGTACTGGCAGGAAACGGAAAGCAGCAATTACGATCCCGCGATTCGCTACGCCTTCCCTGAAACAGCCCACAATCAAGCAAAATCCTGCGATTCCCGTGCCGCACCTCGTGCATCGATCCAGTCACCGTGCGTGTGGCGCCCCAAAAATTGATTTCCATGTTCAATGCCAAACTATATGTTATCGATGACTCTTCGACACAGTTTCCTACTCAGCCTCACCCTGGCCTCCACCCTTCTGGCGCAAAAGAAACCAATAACGCTCGAAACCCTCAAACAGCGTTCGCTGGGCGATACCCCGCTGGGCACCCTCTGGGCACCTGACGGCTACCACTTCGCCTACACAAAAAACGGTGCTCTCCACCTCTACGATTGCCGCGCCAAGTCAACCAGGCTCATCTTCCCCAAGATCTCCGACCTCACCGCTTTGGCCGTAAAAGACTCCAACCCCGACGCTGCCTTCGCCTGGCAAAACCGCCGCGTCTCCGAACAACGCATCCAGTGGGCTCCAGATTCCAGCGCGCTCCTGCTCTCGGAAGGCGGCGACCTCTTCTGGGTCACTGTCGAAAAGAGCCAAGCCAAACAGCTCACCAAAACCGAAGTCACCGAGGCCGACCCCAAGCTCAGCCCAGACGGCAAGAAGATCTCCTACCGCATTCACAACGACCTCTACGTACAGGACATCGCCTCCGGCAAAGTCACCCGCCTCACTCGCGACGGCTCAGAAACCCTCCTCAACGCCAAGCTCGATTGGGTCTACCCCGAAGAACTCGACCTCTCCACCGCCTACTGGTGGAGCCCCGACAGCGCCCGCCTCGCCTACCTCCAGTTCGATGTCTCAAAGGAAATGATCTACCCGCAGGTCGACCTCCTTAAAACTCCCGCCGTCCCCGAACCCGAACGCTACCCGCAAGCCGGCACCCCCAACGCCGACGTCCGTCTCGGCGTAGTCGATCTTGAAACCACCAAGACCCGCTGGATGGATCTCGGCGAAACTCGCGATTACCTCCTCGCCCGAGTCGCATGGTTGAACCCTTCCGAAGTCAGCGTCCAGCGCATGTCCCGCGTGCAGGACAAAGTCGAATTCTTCGCCGCCAATTGGGAAACCCGCCAGATCCGCAAAGTCTTCGGCGAATCCGATCCTTACTGGATCAACGTCCACTCCCTAACCAAAATCGATAGCGCCCGCAAGCAAATTGTCTGGGCCAGCGAGCGCTCCGGCACCCGCCACCTCTACCTTCTCGGCTTCGACGGCAAAGACCTTGGCCAGATTACCAAAGGCGATTGGGAAGTAAACGATGTTGCCGCTGTCAACTTCGACAAGAAGCTTGTCTACTACACCTCGACCGAAGTTAGCCCCCTCGAGCGCCACCTCTACGTCATCGGCTTCGACGGCAAAAACAAGCGCAAGCTCACCACCGAATCTGGCACTCACTCCATCTCGATGAGCCCCACTGCCGAGTTCTATACCGACAACTACTCTGCCATTGACAGCCCCACCCGCCAAACCCTCCACAACTCCGATGGCCAACAGCTCGAGCAGCTCAAAGCCGCAGACCGCCGCGCCCTCGATGAGAACGACATCCTCCCCACCAAATTCACCAGCTTCAAAGTCAAAGACGGAGCTACCCTCTACGCCCGTCTCATCAAGCCCAAAGGCTTCGATCCATCTAAGAAGTACCCGGCGATTGTCATGGTCTACGGAGGCCCCCACACTCAAACCATCCGCAACGTGTGGAATGGCGGCACCAACCTCGATCAGGTCCTCGCCCACAAAGGCTTCGTCATCTGGCAGGTCGACAATCGTGGATCAGGCGGCCGTGGCCACCTCTGGGAATCCAAGCTTTATCGCAAGTTCGGCGAGATCGAAGTGCAGGATCAAAAAGCCGGAGTCGAACACCTAGTCTCGCTAGGCTTCGTCGACCCAGCCCGCATCGGCATGTCCGGCTGGAGTTACGGCGGCTACATGACCCTCAACACCATGCTCAGCGAACCCAAGCTCATCAAGGCCGGCATCAGCGGAGCTCCCGTCACCAACTGGCTCCTCTACGACACGATCTACACCGAGCGCTACCTTGGCACCCCACAAGAGAATGAAAAGGGCTACCGGGACTCTTCCCCAGTCCACAAAGCCAAAAACCTCGAAGGTAAACTCATGCTCGTCCACAACATTGGCGACGATAATGTTTTATTCCAGAACATGCTTCAGATGACCGACGCCCTCCAAAAAGCCGGCAAGCATTTCGAACTGCAAATCTATCCGCAAAAGTCTCACGGAATAAGTGGCCCGGCCCGCTTCCACTTGAACGAAGAAATGGTCCACTTCTTCGAGCGTCATCTTGGTCAATAAGCGCCAATATATGCTCTTTGCGATCTGGGCGATCGTAGTTATCTTCTATGTCCGCTACAAGGCGCCAGTCATCTGGCAGGCAGACTGGACGCACGACGATCTGATGAACTGCTACCGCGCCATGGAAACGCCCTGGCGCAAGATGCTGATCGATACGCTCATGTTCTGGAAGCCTTCCGATCTCTTCCGTCCCATCGGCGAGATCTTCTACAAGCTCATGTGGGAGCAATTCGGCTTCACTGCCCTTCCATGGCGCCTCGCCATTGGCGCAGTACTGATAGCCAATGCATTTATCCTGGGCCATCTGGCCAACCGCCTCAGCGGGAGCATGGCCGTCGGCCTGGCAGCCACAGCCATCGCCAGCTTCCACTCTCTCTGCTTACACCTCTACCTCAATACAGGAACCGTCTATGAGATCTTCGCCTACACCTTCGTCTATGCGGGCCTCGCCTACTACGTTCAATTCCGAGACCCCTACCTCACCACCGTCCTTCTGATCCTCGGCCTGAACTCCAAAGAAAGCGCCATTGTTCTCCCAGTCCTTGTCGTCCTCTACGAATGGATTTGGAACAAGCGCACCCCCTGGGTCTTCTGCGGCCTTGCTGGCTCCGTCTGCCTTGCCTTCATCTTCGGGCGCGTCTACGGGCCCGAAGGGCTCACGACAATTGGCAGCTACCAACCGGTCTACTCATTGGGCAGCTATCTCGAACGCTTCCGCAGCTATTTCGGCCCGCTCATCCTCTGGAAACAAATCCCCTATTGGGCATTACCGATAGCAGCATTGCCCCTACTCCTCCGAAACAAGCAAGCCGTCTACTCGGTCCTCTTGTTCCCCATCGCAATTCTCCCCTTAGCCTTCGTCCCAGACAGAGGCCTCGAAGGTGTCTACATTGCCTGCGCAGCCCTTCCTCTGGCACTGTCATCCACATTGCTGCTCATCCCAAAAGAGACTTGGCGCACAGCAGGGGCCGCACTTCTTTTCCTGGTCACCGCATTCTGGATGCCAGGAGCCTATTCAATGGAAGGATGGAATCGAGAACAACATGAGATCCGCGCATTCCATGAAAGTTTAAAGCTTCTCTCACCAACCATGCCAAAAGGAGCTCAAGTACGATTCATCAACGAACCCTTTCATGAAGACGTCCCTTGGGCCAGCACCTTCGCAACGCGCCTCCTCTACAACGATCCTTCAATCCTGATCATCAGCCCCAATAACCCACACACCAAAGACCTTCCAGAAGAGAAAGACTTTGCGTCCTTCGGCTGGCGCGACAACAAGCTCTACCGCATCAAGTGATAAGCCGAATGCCAAAACTGGTATTCATGTTCCGCCCCAACGGCAAAGATCGAAACCAGCTTCTTGCCATCCACCCCACGCCCCGCCTCATTCATCATGGCCAGCACTTCGGTCACCTGTGAACCATAACCTGGGTCTGAGTAATAATCGATCCACCGCTGATACCGGGCATCCTTGCTCCCCCGCTGCTTGAGCGTCTTCCCGACTTCCCAGTAAATCCAGTAACAAGGCAACACCGCCGCCAGCCCTTCCGCAAAACTGCCCTTCGCGACGTGATCACGCAAGAACTTCAGATAAGCCGCATTTGCAATTGACGGAGCCTTCTCCTTCACATTCCCACCAAGATAAGTCTTGTGAATGTGCTTCACTTCCTCGTCACATCCAGCCGCACCCTTCAGCAAAAATGATTTCCATTCAGCCTTCGGAGCCTTCCCTGCCAACGTAGTCAACACCTCACCATATACACGCAAATAAGCAATGTCCTCGATCAGGTAACGATCAAAACGCTCCTTGGACAAGCTGCCATCGGCAAGCTCTTTCAGGAACGGATGCTCGATCGTCCGTTGGTAGATGGGCTTGGCCGTCTCCCACATCGAGTCGGTCAAACTCACCATCAACAAAAAGGCAAGCATTAGCTAAACACCTTCGCAATCGGCGTCCCGCCAAAGTCAGTCAGCTTTTCATGGCGCCCATTATGCAAGTACCAAAGCTTGTGTTGATCCAGCCCTAATAACTGCAGAATCGTCGCATGAAAATCACGCATGTGATATCGATCCCCAACAGCACGCAAGCCAAATTCATCGGTCTCACCAAGCGACTGGCCGCCCTTCACGCCACCACCGGCAAACCACATCGTGTAGCCGTGCATGTTGTGATCGCGCCCATTGCCACTCTCAGAAGTCGGCAGCCGTCCAAACTCACTACCCCAGATCACCAGAGTCGTATCAAGCAACCCACGCTGCTTCAAATCCTTCAGCAGTGCCGCCACCGGCTGATCCGTCAGCCCGCACATCTTCTCGTGATTGGCCTTCAAATGGCTATGCGCATCCCACTGCATGCTCACCGGCCCGCCACCAGAATAGATCTGCACAAAGCGAACTCCGCGCTCCACCATCCTTCGCGCCAGCAAACAACGCGTTCCAAAGTCCTGCGTCCGCTTCTCCCCAAGCCCGTACATCTTGCGAATGTGGTCTGGCTCCTTGGTCAAATCGACAGCTTCAGGCGCAGCGGACTGCATCTTGAAAGCCAGCTCATAGCTTGCAATCCGCGCGGACATCTCATTGTCTTCAGGAGCGGTATCAATCTTGTTCATCTGCTGAATCAGATCAATGGTACGTCGCTGCCGCTCCGCACTCACCCCCTCTGGAGGTCTCAAATGAAGAATCGGGCTCGGTCCCGGCCGCAACAAAGTCCCCTGATTCACTGCCGGCAAGAACGCAGAATTCCAGCAAGGTGTTCCACCCTCAGGAGTGCCCTCCGGCTGAGGCATTACAACATAAGCCGGCAAATTATCAGCCGCACTGCCAAGCCCATAAGTCACCCATGAACCCATGCTCGGATAACCCATCAAAATCCGCCCCGTATGCACCTGATACATAGCCGGAGCATGAACCACACTCTCCGTATAGAAACTCTTCACAAAGCAGATGTCATCTACACATTCAGCCAGATGAGGCATCAGGCTCGACACTGGCAACCCACTCTTGCCGTAGCGCTTGAATTCCCAGGGCGAGGCAAGCAACGGATTCGATCCGTCGGTAAACTGCCCACCCACCTTGCCAAAGCTAGCAGGCAAGGCCTGCCCCTCATATTTCTTGAGCGCGGGTTTGGGGTCAAACAAATCCATACTGGAAGGCGCACCAACCATAAACAGGAAAATGACACTCTTCGCTTTAGGCGCAATCGCAGCCGTAGCATCGCGCTGTAGCAACCATTCCGCCGCCACGGCACCAAAACCATTCGCTGCTGTTCGCAGCACGTTCCTACGG
>Ga0209490_10006006_pt1 | contig 11016 bp, 9 predicted proteins | sample MAT06_FD_187209 | JGI IMG/M metagenome (GOLD analysis project Ga0209490, IMG submission 187209) | Freshwater microbial communities from Lake Fryxell liftoff mats and glacier meltwater in Antarctica - MAT-06 (SPAdes) (version 2) | ecosystem: Environmental > Aquatic > Freshwater > Ice > Liftoff...
CCATACCCCATTTTCATCTTGCTGCCTCACTACGCGCCCCTCACGCCACAGGTAATGCAAATGCGCGATGGCCTCACCTATTGCAAACACAAGCTGATGATCATCGAGGGGGCGGCGAAATAATATTGGCAAAATTTCTGCCGCCGATTTTGGTGTGGTCAGCACATCGGCTAGTTCAGCGAGGCGTACGGCGTGATGGCTAGCAAGCTGGTCAAGCCGTTCGTGGAGGCCGTAAAAAACACGATCATGCGACGGCAACACCAGCGTAGTTGTTGGCAGCGGGCGAAATTTTTCAAGACTTGTTAAAAACAATTTAAGCGGATTTGCCTCCGGTTGATTGCCCCACACGCCAACGTTTGTGGTGATGCGCGGCAGGACTTGATCGCCAGAAATTAAAATATTATCGTCTGCTGAATAGAGGCACGCATGTTCTGGCGCATGACCATATACCGTGATGATGCGCCAACTACGTTTGCCGATTTTTATCTCATCATGTTCCATCAAACGATTGAAGCGCGTCGGCACGGTCGGCACGCCGCGCCTGTATGACTTGGTGCGTGCTTGTTGTGCATTGACAAAATCAGGCCGCACACGCGCTAAGCCATGCGCTAAAAATAGTGCCGCCGAATTTTCAACATCAAAGCCCGCCATATCGTTTGTTGCCGCATGGGCAGAGAGAAATTCGCCGTTGGTCATCCAAATGGGGGCACCGGTTTTTTTAGTGAGCCATGCCGCGCAGCCAACATGATCAGGATGGTAATGCGTGATCACAATGCGGTTTACTAAACGCGAGCACATCGTCTCGGCAAAATGTCGCTGCCATAAATCGTGCGTGGCACTGACACCATAACCCGTATCAACAATTACCCACTCATCGCCGTCGGCAAGTAGCCATAAATTAATATGGTCGAGCGCAAATGGCAGCGGCATACGTATCCAATAAATGCCCTCCGCAACCAGAATGGCGTCGCCCGGTGCGGGCGGGATTTCATGCGGGTAGGTGAGGGGCGGTGTGATCATTTGATGAGCTTATAAATTGAGGTTGAGTCACTATAGCGGTCTTATACGTGCAGATGAAACACGTTTAGTGGCGGGCAGTTTCAAGCAAAAAATTGTCAAAATGCGCGCCAATATTAGTGTTTAGAATTTATTTATGCGTCACCGCAATTGCCGATTTTTATTTTTGATGGCCACCGTTTCGTTTTGCGTCTTGCACGACGGTCAATCCAGCGTAAGATAAGCGTGACATTGTTATTGCTGCGCGCGTCGGCAATTGGCATAACCGCGCTCAATTTGTCGCTGTGCCTTAGGCATTAAAAATCGCGCCGTCTGTTGATAGCGATTGGCTGGATGTGCAGCAGGCGTCGTTCAAGACGGTAGATGCACCTCTCGTCGGCACTCTTGTGCTCTACCGTGAGTGGCGTAATGGCAATGAAGCAGGCACAATTTCACTTCAGCGTATTTGGTCATTTCGGGTTGATGAGATGGGTCACGTTAGGATGTATTTTTATGCGTTTGTCGATGGCGTGCCTTGGGCAGGCAGGGCGAATGAGGCTGGCGCATTTCGTGAGTTGAATGCCACGCAGCTACGTGGCTATGATGCTGGGTGCGGGCTGAAATTTTCACTTGCCGCCATATTTTTTGACGGCAGTATCAGTTGAGACGAATGTTCAGACGGCAGTGTCGGGGCGACGCATGGGCATCGACGCGCGTGTGGCGATGCTTGCTGATGGCGTAATTACCTATCAAGAATCGGGCAAATTGACGGAGGGGCGCTATGCATTTCGCGTGCCGCCAACGCTGCCGTATCGTTTTATTCGTGTCCGCTGATCAACACTTAATCAAGCGTCACGCCCGCATCGCGAATGAGCTTGGCCCAAATCAGCGAATCGGCTTGCCAGGCAAGGTAGAACTTTTCGCTTGATAAGTAGGTTGGCTCAAAGCCATAGCCTAAAAATTTTTTGGCCACGTCAGGTTGTGCGAGCACGTCGCGCAGCACATCGCTCAAGCGCGCGACAATCGCTGTTGGCATGTTGGCAGGCCCAACCATACCGACCCACCCTAATGTGGTGAAGGCATTATCGGTAGCGCCTTGGCTAAACAATGTCGGCACCAGCGGTAATGCGCGGCTTGGCGATTTGCCATTGACGCCGATGGCCTTAACAGCGCCGCTTTGCAAATGCGCACGCATCCCACCGATACTGCCTGCGGCGATTTGAATTTGCCCGCCAAGTAAATCTTGGATGGTTAGACTTTCGCCTTTGTAGGCAACATGTTCGATATCGAGACCGTAAAATTTATTTAACGCCTGACACAACAGATGCCCATGGGAGCCAGCGCCCCACGAGCCGAAATTCAGTTTCGCGCCGGATTTTGCGTGCGCCACCAGTGTGGCCACATTCGTCGCAGGCTGGGATTTATTAACCGCAATCACTAGGGGCCCACTCGCGAGCTGACTAATAAAACTAAAATCGCGTTGGGGCTGATATGACAGTTGACGGTAAAGAGCCGGGTTACTCGTCAGCGCCTCGGCGAACGTTAAAAATAAAGTGTAGCCGTCGGGTGCTGATTTTGCGACATGCTCAGCGGCCATGATGGCAGCCGCACTGGGTTTATTCTCGACGATGACCGTCTGGCTCAATAGCGCCGCCATTTTCACGGCAATCAAACGGGCAAAGACATCTGCCGTACCGCCCGCTTGAAAGCCCACAACGATACGTATTGGGCGATTCGGATGGCGTGGATATTGAGATGCGAATACCGGAGAGGCCGCCAGCGCTGTGCTTGTGATTAAGAAAGATCGACGTGAGTTTGTTGACATTTTATTGAGAACATTAATATTGGTGACTAGAGATTTTAACGAGGCGCACGACATATTCCCTCCCAGCCGCGCCACGCGCACAAACCCGCATTATCGTAGTGTGCGCCACGCGCACCAGCGTCGTCGCACATTTAGCAGCACATAATAGATATCTCGCTCCCCGCTCCCGTAAATCACACCATATACAGCCTCATGCCACTTAATTTTGACAACACATTTTTACGCGCACTGCCCGGTGAAACCGAAACCGGTAATTTCACCCGCCAAGTCAAAGACGCCATCTGGTCGCGCGTAGTGCCCACGCCGGTTCATGCCCCAACCATGCTTGCCTATTCAACCGAGATGGTGACAACGCTCGGATTATCGGCCACTGAGATCGCATCAGGCGATACGCTGTCCGCGCTCGCGGGCAATAGTTTATTTCCCGGCAGCGAGCCTTACGCCACCGTCTATGGCGGGCATCAATTTGGCAATTGGGCGGGGCAGCTTGGTGATGGCCGCGCGATTTATTTAGGCGAGGTGGTGGCGAATGATAAGCGCTGGGAGCTACAACTCAAAGGCGCTGGGCCCACACCATACTCACGCCGTGCGGATGGTCGCGCGGTGCTGCGTTCGTCAATCCGCGAATTTTTATGCAGCGAGGCGATGCATCATTTGGGTGTGCCCACCACGCGGGCGTTAAGCCTAGTACTCACCGGCGACAAGGTCATGCGCGATATGTTTTATGACGGCAATGCGGCGCTGGAAACAGGTGCAATTGTATGTCGCGTCGCGCCTTCGTTTACGCGTTTCGGGCATTTTGAAATTCACGCAGCGCGTAATGACCTTGCCTTGTTAAAGCAGATGATCGACTTCACGATTACGCGTGATTTTGCTGATATTGATTTTCCGACTGATGAGATAGAAAAAATTGGCGCATGGTTTCAAGAAATTTGCGCGCGCAGTGCGGTGATGATCGCCCACTGGATGCGGGTAGGCTTTGTGCATGGCGTAATGAATACCGACAACATGTCAGTGCTCGGCTTAACCATTGATTACGGCCCGTACGGCTGGATTGATAATTTTGATCCCGGCTGGACGCCAAACACCACCGATGGCGAAGGCAAACGCTATTGCTATGGACGGCAAGCGGAGATTGCGCGCTGGAATGTAGAGCGACTCGCCAGCGCATTCATGATGGTCACCGACGAAAACTCACTAGAAAGCGATGCGCTCACTAGCCGCATGGCAGATGGCTTAGCAAAATTTGATGCGGTCTATGAAGCGGAAACTACGAAAAATTTCGCCGCTAAATTTGGCTTTGCGGCATGGCAAGCAACTGACGCGAACACCATCAATACGATATTCAACTTAATGACAGTGGCCGAAATTGATATGACTATTTTCTTTCGCCAACTTGCAAAAGTGACTAATGATGTCGACGCGAACCGCGCACTGATGCGCGAGACTTTTTATCGCGAGGACTTGCGCAGTAAACACCTAGCGGCAATGGATGATTGGTTAGCGATTTATCTCGCACGCATCAATGATGACGGCATTGTTCCAGCAACACGTGCGACGAGTATGAATCGCGTCAATCCTATTTACGTGCTGCGAAATTATTTAGCGCAAGAAGCCATTGAGCTTGCCACCAGTGGCGATATGTCGATGATCAATTCGCTGCTCGACGTGTTGCGTCATCCATATGCTGAAACGCTGGGCTTAGAAAAATTCGCCGCCAAGCGCCCAGATTGGGCACGACAAAAGGCGGGCTGCTCAATGCTGTCGTGTAGTTCTTGAACGGATGCAATTTACAAACTCGCCTATTGGCGGGTATTTTCAGCCATAATTTCGTCAATCGCGCCTTCTATAAAGGAGTTTACCGCTGGCATGATTAGCTCATATCAGCCGCTCAAACATTTCCACCGTGCAGTTGGTCGCGCCATCACGCGCGACCTGACGCGCGACATGACGCGCTACTTGATTTTCCTGCCCGGCATCTCACGCCCAGCTTGAAACAGCACCAGCTGCGTGACCTTGCCGCTGGTGTTCTTGTCGAAGCGCAGTTGCGCGTCAACCACTTTTAGAAAAAACGCCGTCTCCGACTCGGCAAATAATTCGATTTTTTCTTGGTTAGTGGCTTGGGAAAAAAGGCGGGCGCCGTCGCGCGACACCGTAATCACAAATCCCGGCGCTAATTCGTATTCACCGATGATCGCCTCAATGGCCGCACCACCAATGGCAATTGCCGTACGGGCGGCAGGCGCGGTGGGTGATAGGCGCTTGGCCGGGTTCTCGCGTCCGTTTTGCGTTAAGTTCATTTGCGTGACCGCACCTTTGCCGTCCTTGATGAACACTAGCGTAATGTCAGCAACGCGAGCCACAAAACGGTCTTCGGCTTGCGGGAATACTTCAAATGCCGATTGCCCCGTCGCCTGCGCCATCAACCGGTCGCTATCGCGCGTGATGGCGACGATGAAGCCAGGCGACAATTCATAGCGCCCCACATAGCGATCCAAGTTTGCGCCGGAAAGTTTGGTGGCAGGAGGCGGAGAGGGTAGTGATTTACTGATTCGCTCAAATCGTCGCGTACCCGTGTCTTGCGTGATGGCGACTCGCGTAGTGTTACCGCTGGCATCGCTCTCGAACACGTAGGTGGTCACAGAATTGGGCACAAAAAATGTGGTCGCTGACGCTGCGGCCAAGGCCAGGCGACGACGCCCGGCGCGCTCAACGAACAATTGATTTCCCTCACGGATAATGGTGCGATTAGTCGTGTCGTCAATCTCAGTATGCGATTTATACACGCCGATGTGTCTGTCGAGCGCCGCGTAATTGAGTTTCACTTCCTTGTATTCTAGGAATGGTTTACCAATGGCGACCGCCGCAAGTTGCGCCGACAGGGTGTTATTGAGGCCATCACCCGCCATTGTGTTGCTGATGATCGCCACATACACGCCATCGCTTGGCAAACGAAGCGCATTACTGGCGAAACCCGGAATACCGCCGCCATGGGAAATATTGGGTCTGCCCTGCAACGTTCCAATCTCCCAGCCATAACCGTAGGTCGTCTTTACCCCGGTGCTGAGGGTATATGGCGTAAACGCGGCCTTCCATGTTGCAGGCTTAAGCAACTTTCCCGCCGTGATCGCGGCATCCCACAGCGCCAGATCATCAACTGTCGAAATTAGCGCACCAGACGCATGTGGTAGGCTCATATCGATGGGTCGATCCACGATAATTGCACCATCGCGTCGAGCATAGCCCTCCACGCGCTTCTTGCCGCTACGTTCAGCGCCTTCGTAAGCGGTGTCTTTCATGCCGAGCGGGATGAAAATACGGTCAGCCATGAAGGTGGCGTAATCCATGCCGGCGATTTTTTCGATAATGGCACCAAGCACCACGTAGCCAGAATTGCTATAGGCTCGGCGGGAGCCCGGCTCGAACGCCAGCGCAACGCTGGCGAATGTGGCGACAAGCGCTGGCGTAGTCAAGCGCTTGTTCATGCTGTCGCGAAAGCTCACCATATCGGTGTAATTTGGGATGCCGGAGGTATGGGTTAAAAGATGCTCGATGGTGATACGCTTGCCGACCGCAGGATAGTCGGGCATATGTTTGTCTATCGTGTCGCTAAGGGCAAGCTTACCCTCATCGGCCAAAATCAGGATGCCGACGGCGGTGAACTGCTTGGTAATCGAACCGAGACGGAGCACATCGTCCGGCTTAAGCGCCGTATTGGTTTCAACATTGGCGAGCCCATAAGCACGTCGAAAAATAGTCTGTCCATTGCGCGTCACGATTACTGTTGCGCCCGGTTCTGTGGATTTGTATTTGCCCTCCATCACCGCTTCTAAGGCCGGTGTGAGTGCGGATGGGGTAAGCGCGGCGCGTGCGAGAGCGCCATCTTTGCTGGCAACGGCGCTTTCCGCATACACACGCTGTGCGCCAGCAGTGGCAAAGCCCGCTAACAACACACCAGCCGCAAATCCTATCGGATAAAAAAACAAAGACCTTGATCGCAACACGGTGACTTCCCCTTAGCGTTGAAATGAAGCGGCTATCATAGGCGAATTCTGGGCAGGGTCAAGCCTCAATTGTGACCAAATGCAGAACCAAATGGGTGAAATGCGAGCAACAACCCAGACTAAAAGTTTTTGAAACATCGTTGCGTCGGCGTAATGCAGCGTTTTGCAAATGTTGAGCGGATCAGGCGAGAGGTTGCATTTGTGGCGGTTTCGTTGCGGCTGAAAAAACTAAGCGAAATAGATTTTCACGACTCAACGCCGCGCGGAAATGCCGCATGTAACCGCCATGCGAACATCGTTATTACGAGACCAGCTACCGGCATACCTAACTTGGTTTCGCCCAGAGTGGAATTACCCTGCCAGTGCTGGTTGATTAGCGAGGGGATGGGGCTGGTATTTCATGCACCGCAATAACAATCATCCTCCGTCCTTCGGGCGTGATAATTTTCGACGGGCTGATATACTCTTGCGATGTTTTTGCGTCTCATTAAATCCGTCCGCCGCTTTGCCAACTTATTCGTCTTGGTGCATGTATTGCTCGCCGCGTTTGCGCCAACGTTGCACGCCCATTCCGCGCAGCCATTGGGCCACGTTGGTGGTTTTCATGCGCACTTTGAGCTGGAAGGGCGGCCGTCGATACTGTGCTCTGATTTAGGTTGTACCTATCCGGCATTCACTATCGAAGTCGCTGAACAGCGGACCGTTAAAAATGGCGAATTCGTCGCTGATGCCGCCGATCTCCTCGCCCGCTGTTTAGTGCTGGGCTCGTATCCTCATCCGCCTACACTAGCGATCGCATCATCATCATCGGCCGTTTCAACGCCTGCATCCATCCGCGCACCAGAAGCCAGCGCCGCCAAAGCCAATGCGCTTTCGTGTGCGTACCCGCCGCGCCCGCAAGCCCCCTAAGGTTCATCAATCCCCTCCCGCAATCAATACGCCTACTTCGGCGTCCGATTCGTGTCACGATCTGCATTGGAGTGCTCATGTCTTCACTACCCCCGATTGTTTTATCGCCTGCTGGACTATCCCAAGAGGCCAGCCCTCATTTTTCTACTACGGTTCCACGCATGGCCGCAAGCCATTGGAGCCTCGATTCACTTTCCCAAAATCGTGCGTGGCAGGCCGAAGATTATGGGATTACGGCGCACGCTAAAAGTCGCCAGTATTCATTCCGTATGCTGCGTTACTGGTATGTAGAGCGACTGCTCGATACGATGCGGTCTACCTTCAAGCGCCCGCTCCGTGTCTTGGAAATTGGTGTTGATCGCGGGCAAATGAAGGCATTTGTCGATGGCGCTGGACGCGATCCCGTGCACGATGAATTGTATTCGACTTGGGATGCGGCTGACGTCAAGCCGCAATATGAGGTGCTGAGCCGTGCCGGTTATCGAGATTGCCTTACCGTTAATCTCGATGACGTGGAGTCGCTGACCGCGTTCATTGCCGAGAAGCAGAGCCAGTACGACGTTGTCATTGCACTGCATATTTTGGAACACCTTACACAACCTGAACGCGCCGTCACCTTTTTGAGTGCCGTGCTACGGTCAAACGGCGGCATCATTGGTGGCTTTCCGGTGCTCCCGTCTGGCATTGCGCGCATTCGTGAAATCCAGCTCCGCAAGATAGCCCAACCATTTGGGCACATTAGCGTATTTTCACCACGTCGGGTTCGTAAAATGGCGGAGCGCGCAGGGCTTGCTGTTGCGTATGCAAGTGGCGCCTTTGCGGTGCGAGCATCCGGCTCAGTGCTTGAGGATAAGCAATGGTGGGTGCGTGCAAATGTCGCATTCGGCGCAATGTTTCCTGGCTGGCCGGGGGAGATTTATTTTCTGTTGCAGAAAACCGCAAACGTATTGAATAGTAAACACACGACTATTGTTGATCAATCGTAGCACTCAACAAGTTAAGCCAATTGTTCATCAGGTCATTGCGGCGGGTGTTTTAGAAAATATTCTCGATGGACGCCTTGCACTCGCTCCATCCGAATAGTCTCAAAACATCCGCCAGTATTGATGTTTGTAATATTTATACGTTAGCTAACGCCTGCTCTAAATCGGCCAACAAATCATCAATATGCTCAATGCCGATGGAAAGCCTAACCATATCTTCACTCACACCCGCTTTTTTCAATTCATCAGGATTCAATTGGCGATGGGTGGTAGAGGCGGGGTGGCAGGCGAGGGACTTGGCGTCGCCGATATTAACGAGCCTCGTAAATAGCGCCAATGCATCTTGAAAGCGCGCACCACCAGCGCGACCATCAGCAGCTTTTAACCCAAAGCTCACGATGCCAGAGGCGCGACCGCCCATGTACTTTTTGACCAGCGCGTGGCTGGGATGATTCTCAAGCCCGGCGTAATTCACCCACGCCACTTTCGGATGATTTGTAAGAACGGTGGCGATGCGCGTGGCGTTTTCGCAAATACGATCCATGCGCAAAGGCAAGGTCTCAATACCCTGCAAAATTTGAAACGCGTTAAATGGCGACAATGCCGCGCCCATATTGCGTAGCGGCACCACTCGTGCGCGACCAATATAGGCCGCCGCACCAAGTGCTTCAGTGTAGACCACACCGTGATAGCTCACATCTGGCTCGTTCAATCGCTTAAAGCGCGCCTTGTGTGTTGCCCACGGAAATTTACCGCTATCAATAATCGCGCCGCCGAGCGTTGTGCCGTGGCCGCCCAAATATTTGGTAAGGGACTGCACCACAATATCCGCGCCGTGTTCAATCGGGCGACAAAGGTAGGGACTGGGCACGGTGTTATCAACAATTAACGGCACGCCGGCCTTGTGGGCTATCTCGGCTAGCGCGCCAAAATCCGTCACGTTACCCAGCGGGTTGCCGATAGACTCACAAAATATCGCCTTGGTTTTATCATCAATTAACGCAGCGAAAGAGGCCGGATCTTTCGCATCTGCAAAACGTACCGTAATGCCTAATTGCGGAAAGGTATGCGCGAATAAATTGTAAGTGCCACCGTAGAGCGTGGCAGCGGAAACAATATTGTCACCGGCCTCCGCAATGGTTTGAATCGCATAGCTAATCGCGGCCATACCAGAAGCCACCGCCAGCGCCCCAATGCCACCTTCCAGTGCGGCAATGCGCGCCTCCAGCACGGCATTGGTCGGATTCATAATCCGGCTGTAAATATTGCCCGCGACTTTTAAGTCAAATAAATCCGCCCCATGCTGGGTGTCATCAAACGCATAGGCCACCGTCTGATAAATCGGCACTGCAACGGCTTTGGTGGTGGGGTCCGGCGAGTAGCCCGCGTGAACGGCGAGGGTTTCAAATTTCATGGTGGATTTCTTTACATTAGGATTGAATGGTTAGCTTAGCGACTAGAGGTCATCGCGTCAAATAACGATTTAGCAGGTGGTATGCGAGTTCAAGATAATTAATCCGCGATCAGCTCCTCGGTGAGAAAAAGCGAGACTGGGAGGGATTCGGTTCGTTAGTTTGTAATTTCGGTGGCCTCTTTGCTTCAACGAAAATTCCTTCTAACTTTTCGTTGCAAAGGGGGTCTGAGTAGCTCGTTGGTGTTCACTATGGCTTGATTAGAAATTTAGAATTCTACAAATTGAGTACTAAAGCGAGTGCCTCTAGGCGAACTGTGTTGGCAATAATCTTGCACGCATTCGTCAACGAAATTTCAATTATCCGGCGCTTCCACCAGATAGCCTTTGCGCTTTAACTTGTCTAAATAATTATTCGCGCCTATTAAGCGATCAAACGGCAGCACCGCCAGCGTGACCTTATTTTTTGCTAGTGCTATTTCGGCGGCATCTATCCATAGTGCTTCGAGCTTTGCGGCGATATCCTGTACGCCCAGCAGTTTAGCCGCGGTAGTTTCCAGCACCGCTGCTCTGCAGGCTTCGCGCTGATTGATTTCAGGCGCGATCGTGAGTCGGTCAATGTCGCCCGTCGACCACGCATTGGCGCGCACGCGCATGGCGGCGAGGTCGGTTTCGATACGCTCTACCGTCATGGTAAAGCACGTTATATCGGCTAAGGAAACTTTGCTGAATGCCTTCAACGCGCCGCGCGCGTTGGTTACCTTGGGCTCATAGAGCAGCTCTTTAATTGTCACCTTGTTTAGCTTCGCGTTATCGCGCACAACCGGCCAGACAGGGCTTGCCGTGGTCAAGCCAGATTTGCTAATGGCCTTGCGGTAAAGCTCGCGG
>Ga0209490_10006013_pt1 | contig 11006 bp, 9 predicted proteins | sample MAT06_FD_187209 | JGI IMG/M metagenome (GOLD analysis project Ga0209490, IMG submission 187209) | Freshwater microbial communities from Lake Fryxell liftoff mats and glacier meltwater in Antarctica - MAT-06 (SPAdes) (version 2) | ecosystem: Environmental > Aquatic > Freshwater > Ice > Liftoff...
CCAAAACATCACAGGAGAAAACCTGCAGATGAAGCAGTACCTCGCCAACACTTATGGGTTCAGGCCGGAAGATATTCAGGAAGAACACGACCATTTTATAGTCGAGGGCGACCAATGCTTTGCCAAAGAAAATTTCTGGGAAAACTACGGAATGTCTTTCGAGCACGAGTTCATGGTAGAGCCCGCGCATGAAGAAGGCACTGCTGCTGACCGGAAGCATTACCGTTATACCTATTTGGTGACCAAGACCAAAACCATCAAAATTCGGATTCTACCTGGCGTCCCAACAAACTGGCAAAATGCCATTATCAAGGCTGTTACAGACTGGAATGCGATGGGCGGTGGCCTTACGTTTATGATTCAATATGCATCTAACCCTACCTCTGGTGTGGTCAATGTTAGCATGAAAACCTTGGCAAGCGATGTGTTTGCTCAGGCATACTACCCAAATAGTAGTGGGCAGCCGGGCTCGGAATTGCACATCAACCCACTGTTCAACAGCGAGGGCGCTTTAAATCAAAATGGCAAAGTCGGCGTAATTGCCCACGAAATCGGCCACACGCTCGGCATCCGGCATACGGACAGCGGTCAGGGCTCTTTGATCACCAACGTGAGCAGTTCCTGCAAAAACAACCCGGATCCCAATTCGGTCATGTCGGCTTCTGGAAGTTTCTACTATGGTTTCACGACCTGCGACAAACAAGCTTACTACGCGCTTTACCCAAAGTAACCTTGAAGATCAATCATTTTCAATGGCGCAAAAAAAGCCACACCTGAACCAGGTGTGGCTTTTTGTCTTGCTATGGACGAGCGTAAAATTACTTAATCGCTTTAATCTTCATCTTCACGTCCTTTAGCGGACGATCACCAGGTGCCTTCTCCACCGCAGCGATTTTATCAATCACGTCCAAACCTTTGATGATGCGGCCAAACACCGTGTACTCGTGGTCAAGTTGTGGAGTGCCGCCGTCAGCGAGATAAGCTGCACGTTGTTCAGGCGTGTAGTGAAAGCGGCGCATAGACTCGATTTGGTTTAGTGTTTGCTCGTTTACCGGGCCGCCTTGCACGATATAAAACTGTGAACCAGAAGACTTTTTCTCCGGGTTGCTGGTGCGAGCAGCAGCTAAGGCACCTTTGAGGTGGCTGAGTGAGTCCACGATTTCAGCGGGGATTTGGTAGCTGGGGCCACCCATTCCAAGCGATTTGCCGGCAGGAGCGTTGCGCGAATCAGGGTCGCCGCCCTGTATCATAAACCCGCTGATGACACGGTGGAAAAGCAGGTCGTTGTAATAACCTTCATCGGCCAGCTTGATGAAGTTATCGCGGTGTTTTGGGGTGGCGTTGTAGAGCTCGGCAGTCATAGTGCCGAATTCAGTTTCGATTTCCACGAGGCAACGCTCGGGGGCTGTGACTTGAACCATTTGTTTAAAAGTTGTGACTTTTTTGCCTTTTGTAGATTTGAGGGTGACGGTGTAATTGCCCGAATGGGTGTAGCGGTGCGTGGGGCTAACTTCAGCAGAGGTGGCGCCATCGCCAAAATCCCATGCGTAGCTGATTAGCTTTTTTGAGGCTGGGGTGGTGTTGGTAAAAGAGATCTCTGCAGGCGCTACAAACTTTTGGGCTGGCACCGTGAATTTAGCCTGAGCATTAGCCACAAAGGCGGAGAGCAAAAAGAGGTTGAAAACCAGAAGTTTCTTCATGTTTTTGAAAATGTGTGTTTGGAAGTGTGTGGTTTACCTGCCTTAGCTTCAGCGTAAGCGGGTAAAAACACCGGCAAAGATGCGGATTTATCCCTTCTTGAAAGACACCCAACTTTGTTACCCAAAAGCAAAATACCTTAATGTTTCAGCAAGTTCTTGGAATGTAGCAAGCCCCTAAACCTTTCCTGTTCAGTTTCATTTTGGAATCCCGATTTCAGGAGTGGGCTGGCCATGAAAGCATTTTGATACAATAGAAAAAAGTCTTTGGCCTCCTCCGCTTTTTGAAAAGTGTCCCATTGCAAAACGGATTCGGAACTCTGGGTAGCAAGTTCCACTTTTTCTTCGCTGAAACTGTAACGGATGGGCTGTTGCAGCATGGGGAATTTCGAAAAGTTGCGCCGCGACAGCCATCGGAAAATAACCCACCAAAGCCCCAGAAAAAGCGGCACCCAAATCAAGGTTTTGCCGATTTCAACAAAACTCATTCCCCCGAAGTAAAACGTGCTGCCCAGCCATACGGCAATGCCCAACAAGACAACCCATTTGACCCAGCCGGTTTTGAGGTAACTGAAGAGGATGTACACTTGAGCTTTGCCAAAAGAATCGGGCGTAAAGGTGAATTCTACTTGAATAGGCTGCATTTTTCTAATTTTTGGGCGGAAAGGTACATCAACAGAATTTTTTGGACACACACGGATTCTTCGCTTATTTGCTTAACTTTGTAAAGAAGCCCCGTTTTTGCAACCAAACAAACTTCTCCGTCTTAACCAAATGAGTAAAAACCAAGATTACGACAAGATTATCCGCGAAAGCGTGGAGCGCGTCATCCCAACCATTATTGAGAAACTTTGCGGGCTTCATCCGAGCGAATTGCTGGATTTGCCTACAAGTTTTCAACGAACCCGCGAGCGGCGACCCGATTTTTTGAAAAAAGCCGTGGAACCACCAGGGGCATACATCATCCAAATTGAGTTCCAGACCAATACCGACCGCATGATGGCGACTCGAATGCTTGACCACTATTCGATGCTGCTCAACCATTATGGGCTTACAGTGCGTCAGTTTGTCATTTTTATTGGGAATGGCAAACCCAATATGCCTACGGAGATACAGCACCCCGAACTTCAATTTCGCTATCGCCTGATCAATCTGCGCCATATTGATTGCGATGTATTTGTTCATTCTTCGAAACCCGAAGAAATCATATTGGGCATCCTCGCCGATTTTAAAGGGCAAAATTCGCTGAGCGTAATCCAAGCCATTTTACGCAATCTGACCAAGAACGTCCGAAACTCCAGAAGCCTGCGCAAGTACTGCACACAGTTGGAAATCCTGTCTAAACTCCGTAATTTGCAGCCCCTAACCATACAACAAATAGAAGCTATGCCAATCACTTATGACATCACAACTGACATTCGCTACCAACAAGGTATTGAACAAGGTATTGAACAAGGCATTGAACAAGGCATTGAACAAGGAATTGAACAAGGAATCAGTTTTAAAACTCGGAAAACAGTAGAAAAAATGCTCGCAGGCAACAGATTTTCCCTTCGTGAAATTGCAGAGATTGCTGAAGCTTCAATTGACTACGTCATCAAAGTCCAAAATGAACTGACGGAAAAAGATCAGAAGGGCAAAAAATAACACATGACTAATTTCACCCGTCGCATCCTCTCAAACGGCCTCCGAGTCCTCGTCCACGAAGATCATTCCACACCGCTGGTAGCCGTAAATGTCAGTTACTTCGTCGGCTCGCGCGACGAACACCCCGAGAAAACAGGCTTCGCACACCTTTTTGAGCACCTCATGTTTTCCGGGAGCAAAAACGCCCCTGATTTCGACGACCCGCTCCAGCGCGCCGGGGGGGAGAACAACGCCTACACCACCAACGACTACACCACGTTCTACGAGATCGTACCCGCCGAAAACCTGGAAACTGCGCTCTGGCTCGAAAGCGACCGGATGCTCGCACTCAGTATCAACAAAAGATCGCTTGACGTACAGCGAAAGGTCGTGGTGGAAGAGTTCAAAGAGACCTGCCTTAATGAGCCTTATGGTGACTCTTGGCACCATCTTTCGGAGATGATGTACCAATATCACCCCTACCGCTGGCCTGTGATCGGTCTGGCGCCGCATCACGTTGAAAACGCCACGATTCAGGATGTCCGCTCTTTTTATAAAAACTGGTACAATCCCGCCAATGCAGTACTCTGCATTGCAGGAAAAGTAAGTACAGAGGAAGCCCTTAATCTGGCTGAAAAATGGTTTGCCAGCATTCCATCTACGCAAGCCCCTGTCCGCCAACTGGTTACAGAGCCGCCACAAACCATAGCTGCCCGAAAAGTGGTAGTAGCCAAGGTTCCCGTTCCCGCCGTGTACCTCGCCTTCCGTACCCCGGCACGTGTTGAAAAGGAGTTTTATTCCGTGGATTTACTAAGTGATGTATTGGCGCTTGGTCCTTCCTCACGCCTGTTCCGCCGACTACTGAAAGAGCGTGCACTCTTTTCTTCCATTGATGCATACGTAACGGCCAATGTGGATCCCGGTTTGCTGGTCATCGAAGGGCGGCCCTCCGAAGGGGTTTCGGTTGACGACGCGCTAGCCGCCATTTGGGGCGAATTGGAACAGTTGAAAAACGAGGCAATAGAGGAGCGCGAGCTGCAAAAAATTCAGCATCGTTTTGAAAGCACGCTCGTTTTTTCAGAAACCAGTGTGCTGAATAAGGCGCAAAACATGGCTTTCTACGAACTGCTTGATCGCGCTGAATTAATGAACGAGGAGACTGACATTTACCTTGGTATAACGCCAGCGGAGATGCTCCAAACGGCGAAGGAGCTTTTCAAGCCGGAGAACTCGGCTACATTGATTTATTTGCCAGAACTGGCATAGTTTCAATTTTGCGGTAATAAGGCCTCTAGTTTTGTACCTGCAATAGTCGCACATTCATAGGTTATTCAGCGGATGCGGCACTAGCCATTCAGATCAATGAAAATCTGCTGCTCTTTTTCGGATAGAGCCACCGCGGATACCGCGAACATTCCCCATTACCATGAATGCATTGGGGTCAATTTTTTCCACCCCATGCTGCAATCGAGCAATTTCTAAGCGCGTGACCACCGAGAAAATAATTTCTGTCTGAATACTTTCTCCACGTTTCCCATGCCCGCGTCGGCCTGCATAAGAGGTCACACCAGAATGCAATTCTCTCGTGATAAATTGGCGGATCTCGTCGTGATGCGATGAAATAATCGTCACGCCCACATATTCTTCCACGCCTTCAATGATGAAATCTACGGTTTTGGAGGCTGCCAGATAGGTCAAGACTGCGTACATCGCGGTTTCATAGCCAAGCAAATAAGCCGCGACCGAAAAAATTACAATATTGAAGAGTAGGATAACATCGCCTACTGAAAGGCTAGTTCTTCGGCTTACATAAATGGCCAGCACTTCGGTGCCATCCAGTACAGCCCCACCTCTTATCGCCAGACCGATGCCAGAACCTAGGAAAAACCCGCCAAACGTTGCAATCAACAGTTTGTCAGTAGTGATAACCGGATAGGGAATAGCTACCACCGCAATGGCCAAACCAGCAATGGCCAGCATACTTTTTATAGCAAACGAAGGCCCCAACTGTTTATAGGCCAATAACATAAATGGGATGTTGATCAATACAATCAAAAGCGAAAGTGAGTAGTCACTGGTCGCAGACACCAGCAGCGAAATACCCGTCACGCCCCCATCAATAAAATGGCTGGGCAGCAGGAAACTTTTCAGCCCCAAACCGGCAATGACCACGCCCGTTCCAACTATCAACACATCCGACAAGTGCTGCCGAAGGGTTACCACTACTAAGAGAAACGCCTTGGCCACCCGATAGCGGCTCACCGCCTCCGGGCTGCAATCAAGTTCTTGGGAGAGATTTTTTTTTAAAATTTGTTGGACAAACTTAATCATTTTGAAAAATCAATTTTGGTACCCTAAAAATAACACCCTATTAATTGTTCACTCCAAAAAACCACACCAGGGCGGCCATTCGAACCAGAATTGCAAAAATCAAGATCGCTTCGCCCCTGTTCCTGGTTTTTAAATCAAAGGTGTAAAACTTATTCCCATTGGGGTCAATGGTTACATCTTTCCAGTAATAATACGCCATTCCAACACAAATCATGGTCGGCATTATCCATCCGATTATGTTCGATGAAAACACCTGCAAGCTTAGAAACACCAGCACAATCATCCAAACATCATTGCCCTTTCTAGGTTTTCTTATTTTGAGCAACCGATCTTCCTTCATAAAATTTAGCTGCGCTGCACTTACCTCCACGCCCCTTGATTCAAGTAGGTATTTGGCAATAACCATCGTATCGAAATTCCATTCGTCGGGCTTGCCAATGACGTCCCACAATTCGGTATTGGTGAATTCGTACAGAAAGTGTTGTTTAAGATCAATTTTCCCTTCCTGAATGAGCCGGAGCATATCTTCTTCCATCAATTGATTCACCCGTTGAAAATCCTGAGGGCGAAGTTTTACAAATACCTTGGGAGCAAAGGCCATGGCCTCACCAACAATGATTGTGTCCACCAATTGTTTGGGCACTTCCACCTCATGCAGGATACGATTTGATTTCAGCAGTGCAATTAAAGGCTTCGCGTCAGCGTCCGAGTGAAATTTTTCGTAAACTTCGAAGGTTTTATGGGCGAAGTTGTCGTCAAGCATTTCGTTTTTAGGCATGATTAAGGGTTTTATGAAAGTTGTTTAGACACCGTTCCTTAGCGAATCGCCCGATAAACAACGCTCTGCAAGCGTGGGCGAAAATCACCATTCCCAAGTTTGTTGTTCTCCATGGTCGGGTAGGTTCGGTTTGACAAGAAGATGAAGATCAAGTTTTTATCCGGGTCGGCCCAAGCGCAGATGCCCGTAAATCCTAGGTGGCCAAAGGTATTCTTACCTGCCAAGTGACTCATGTTCGCTGTCAGTTTTTCGTCCAATTCTTTCATGTCAAAACCGATTCCCCTCCGGGTACTGGCCGAATATCGGGTAGTGAACTGGCCCACCGTTTCCGGTTGAAGGTACTGCCGCCAACCGTACGAGCCGCCATTGAGCAACATTTGAAAAATCTTGGCGAGATCATTGGCGTTCGAGAACAGACCTGCATGTCCGGCTACTCCACCGAGCATCGCTGCGCCCATGTCGTGAACGTATCCTTGCAGCCTTTGATAGCGGAAATAGCCGTCTTCTTCCGTGGGAACACAGCGTAATGTAAGGCCTTTTTTCCAAGGGTTGTAAGTCGTGGTGGCGAGGCCCAAGGGACGGTAGAATTCACGGTCTGCAAACGCATCCACGGACAGGCCACTAAGGTTATTCACTGCACGGGCACAGAGGTAAAGATCGAGGTCGGAGTATTTGTAGTTTTTGTTGCCAGATAACGGAGCATTGAAAACCTGTTGCCAAATGGTGTCCGACCAAGCATTTTCCATAAACAAATCCTTCGCCACCGGCACTTCAAACCCAGGTTGAGCAGCACTCAAGTAAATCTTGGGTGAAGGCATTTTATCCCCCCTCAGCGTTTGTTGGTAGAACGGGATCCAGGCCTGCAAGCCCGCGTGGTGGGCCATCATCTCGCGCACGGTCAGGTCTTTTTTGTCGGTCGTTTTCAATTCAGGAACATAAGCGCTCATCGGTGCATCGAGCGAAACCTGCTGGTTTTCAGTGAGTTTCATCATAGAAATAGTGGTCGCCGCCACTTTCGTTACCGATGCCAGATCGTAGATCGTCTCGTTCGTTACAGCCTGTGTCTGCTCGTAGGTAAAGTGGCCATAAGATTTTTGCCAAACGATTTTGTTGTCTTTCGCCACCAGGATTTGGCAGCCGGGAGCAGCCCCTGCGCTCACCATTTCCGATACGATGCCATCCATCAACGCGAGGGTATCCGTGCTCATACCCACCGATTCTGGCAGCGCATAGCCCAGCCTTTTTTGGAGGAATGTTTTTTTCATGCCTTGTCCAAAAATCGCCCAGGGAGCGGCCGTTACAGGCAGAATGCCATTCAGGTCGTTTGCCCCAAAAAGGCTTTGTGCCGCAAGTTGCTGAGCCATGGGATCCTCGGTAAAGGCTTGCAACAGCAGGGGTGGCGCATCCATCCAAGCGTAGGTATAGGGATTGCCAAAAACCGTGAGCGCAATGGTGATTTTCTGATTCAACTTGCGCAAAAAATCGAGTTCGCTGTGCGTCAGGCCGTAAATCGTATCAGGCCCTGGCACTGGATTCACCGCTCGATTGGGCCGTGGCGAAGTGCGGATACCATACAAACCCACCAGCACTACATCAAAATTACGAAGCGTATCCAAGAGTTTGTTTCCCATAGAGTCGCTCACTTCTTTGGGCGTATTGAAATGCGCCATCGGGGCATATTGGCCACAGTAGGTTTGGAACACCGTTCGGTTTGTATCGCCAATAGCGAGCGTGGCGAATTTCAGATTTTCGAGGTTTGGAAAGCCCATAAGTTTTTTTTCGTCACGCACCAACGTCAAGGCATTGCTGACGATGCGGTACTTGAGCGCGAGGGCTTCCGGCGGGTTCAGGTCGCGGCGGAGATTGGCCAAGTCCACTCGTTGGGGCTTCGTCAGTCCAAGGCGGTATTTGGCGCGGAGGATGCGCTTCACGCTTGTCCAGAGTTGGGTGCGGTCGAGCGATCCATCGGCTAGCGCGACTTGGATAGCTGCGATCGAAGCCCCTACATCCACGGGCAATAGGCTCATATCATTGCCCGCTTTAAAAGCCTCCACGTCGGCAACGCCGTTGGGGAAAAACTTCTTTACACCCTCCATTTCCATGGCGTCGGTGAAAATAAGGCCCTCAAAACCCATCTCTTGGCGCAACAAATCGGTCACGGCTGCACGACTCAGCGTGGTGGGCCGGTTCTCGCGGGCATCGAGCGCGTTCACCTGCAAATGCGCCACCATGATAGAGCCTGCGCCGTTTTGGGCCAACATTCTGAATGGGTACAGTTCAAGACTATCCAGTCTGGCGCGGTTGAACGGAATCAGCGGCAAATCAAAATGCGAATCCATGTCCGTGTCGCCGTGGCCTGGAAAGTGTTTGACGCTGGCCAGCACACCGCCATCTTGCAGCCCAGACATGTATTGAAACGCTTTGGCGGCCACATTGTAGCGGTCTTCGCCATAACTACGCTCGCCGATGACAGGGTTTCCGGGGTTGTTATTCACGTCCGCCACAGGGGCGAAGTTGACATGAACGCCCATGCGAAGGCATTGGCGTGCTATTTCACGGCCCATATTGTAGATCAGTCGGTTGTCTTGAACAGCGCCGAGCATCATGGCACGCGGAAACGAAAGGGCATTGCCCTTGTACCGCATCCCTACCCCATTCTCAAAATCCATGGCGATCATGAGCGGTACGCGTGGACTGGCGGCTTGGTAGCGATTGCTGAGTTCGGCGTGTTTTTCGGGTGTGCCCAGATACGTTGGATTGAAAAAACACAATCCACCAGGTTTGTATTTTCGGATCAAATCCTCCACCTGCCGTTCGTAGGCGGTATCCTTGTCCGAATGGGCCCGGAGCATGAACAATTGGCCTAAACGCTCCTCCTCTGAGAGGGCGTTGAACACCGAGTCCACCCATTTTTCTTCTTGCATATCAGCAGATTGGGAGAGGTTGGCGAAACGGCGGCTGTCGTGCGCGGCCAAGAAGATTAGGGCGCTGGCGAGTGCGGTGAGGAGGGGTGTTTTTTTGAAGAGAGGGTTTGCCATGGGGCAAAGGTCGGGCAATGGCTTCTATTCGGCTCGATCTGTCAATAGTTTTTCCACTTCGACTTTCAGCAAAGGAATATGGCGGACGGCGATGGCCCACAGCACTTCTTCCTACACTTTTTCATATTTATGAATGATAAAATTGCGGGCATCCACGATGCGGCGAGCACTGGAAATTGAAATTTCTTGCTCTGCCGCGAGAATTCAGCCAACTGCTTCGCCGATGATTTCGACGTTCCGTTCCAAGGCTCGTTTTAACATGATATTTTGCTGCAAGCCTTTAAACCCGTCACGATTGGAAACCATAAAAGTCTCCACTTCTGAGATCGCGCTCTCGATATCCAGCAGCCCTTTAAACACTTTATCTTCTTGCATAGACGGGCTGTTTGGTATTTTCCACGACTTGCTTGAAATAAGGGTTTTTCAAAGTTTGAACTTCCACTAGATCAATTTTTCTTTGAAAAAGCACCGCGAGTGCGTCTCGGAAATCGAAAAAATTATCGGCATAATCTTCGGGGGAAACAGCCCCAAACATGACCACAAAATCAAGGTCGCTCTCTGGGCCAAAGCGTTCCGTTAGTGCAGAACCGAAGATATCCTAGGCAATGAAGTGATGCTTGGCGCAGAGTTCTGCAAGTGCTATGCGATGAGTTTCCATCAATGAAATAGCCATAATGTGATAATTTTTCACAAAAGCAGGGGTTTGGCCGGAAAAAGAGGATGCCTAAAAATCTAATGGGGGATTTGCAGAAAGCAAATCCCCCATTAGGAAAAACTGAAATTTGCCCTGTCAATTGCCTTTGAGGAAAAACTCCGAGACCATGGCTTGCCGTGAAGAGCGAAGCATATTGAATGCTTCTCGCTTTGGGGTCGGAATGTCTTGCACGTCCATCGCCAGAAAAAATAGTACCGGGACAGGTACGGCAAGCTTCTCGCTCAGATTCCGAAGAAATTCGAGCGAGGGTTCTTTCTGGTTGTTCTCGACAACAGAAAGATAAGAAATGCTGATTTTGCACAGATTCGCCAAGTCGCCTTGTGAGTAGCCTTTGTTGGCGCGAACAGTTTTTTACGCAAAACCACTTATTCGCTTGTGGCAAATCCCTGCTGTATTCAATATCTTTTTGACGAGCTGAGAACTACCCCTTTTTCCCCGCCGCCAGCACCCCACCCCCGATCACACATGCCGCCGCGAGGACATAAAACAAGGTCGTGTTTTCGGAAGGTCCCGTGTCTTGCTTTATTTCTACTTTCCCAAGATCAATAATGGTTCTATCCTCATTGTGGCTGTTAAATGCCACGATGGCCAATGCAACGCCTGCGATGATTAGGATGATGCCGATAATGCGCTTCATAATTTAATGTTTTAATTGTTAAGACAAATTTGTTTCACACAACGCCAGTACGGCACAGCGTTAGGAACGCGGCACCAATAACTTAGTCATTTTAGGGAGCCAAGATAAGAGGTTTAAGCCTTGTTCGAGTCAGAACACCCTATTATTTCAATTCACGCTTCCATCATTGGGCACATAAGGCCCA
>Ga0209490_10006015_pt1 | contig 11003 bp, 8 predicted proteins | sample MAT06_FD_187209 | JGI IMG/M metagenome (GOLD analysis project Ga0209490, IMG submission 187209) | Freshwater microbial communities from Lake Fryxell liftoff mats and glacier meltwater in Antarctica - MAT-06 (SPAdes) (version 2) | ecosystem: Environmental > Aquatic > Freshwater > Ice > Liftoff...
GCTGCTCACCCCGGAGGCCACCGCGCGCGGCCTGGCTGCGCCCGTGCGGGCCGAGGGCGGCGCCCTGGTCGATGAGCGCGTGCCACAGGCGCTCCCGCAGGGCGGCGATGGGCTCGACTCCGTGGCCCCTGCCACGACGATCGCCACGCCAGCAGAAGAACCGCCGACTCCGTTTGTGCCTGGCAGCCCCGTCGTCCTGCGCAGCCCACGCGGGCGGGTGGCGATTAGCATGCCGGGGGACGCCTCCAAACAGCCGCTCCAGCTGCGCTACCGCTTTGCCGATGCGGTGCTGCCCGAGCTCCTGGCGGCGCGCCAGCCGCTGCCCCCGGCGGAGCCCAACCGACGGCGCAGCCTGGGGATCTTCTTTCTCGATGCCCGTGACGATCAGGGCCGCGCGGTGCATCAGTTTGAGCGCCCGCTCACGTTTAGCATCGGCTATACCGACGCGCAGCTGCGCGTGCTGGGCATCACCCCCGGCGCGCTGCGCCTCTTCTGGTTCGACCCCGCCCGCAGCCGCGCGCAGCCCGATGGCAGCACGCGGCTGGGCGCCTGGGTGCCGGTCGAGGCCACGCTCGACGTGGCAGCGCGCACCATGACCGCGCAGGTCGATCACTTCAGCGCCTTTGCCCTGGGCAATGGGACCTCGCCGTCGTCGACCTACTTGCCCTCGCTGCAAGGCTGGCAGGTGAGCGACTATACCGGGGCGGCGTCCTTCGCCTACCCGTTCGACGTGCCAGCAGGACCGGGCGGGCTGACGCCGTCGCTGGCGCTGAGCTACAGCAGCAACGCGCCAGATGGGCCGGGTGGGGTCGGCGAGAAGCTCCAGGCGAGCTGGGTGGGGCGTGGGTGGAGTCGCGCGACGGTCGTGCCGGTCCAGCAGCCCCAACGGGCGCTGGGGGAGGAGCGGCAGCACGGCCCGCAATTGCGCGGCCCCGACCGTGACCGCGCGCTCGGTCGTGGGGACGCGCTGGTGGTCGCGCATGTACGTCCAACTGCTGACCGGCTGGGGCAGCACCACCAACGCCGAAAAGCTCCAGCCCGCCACCACGGGGGTGGCATCGTGCGGGAGATTGGGCCAGTAGACCATGGAGCGGTCGGCGGAGGTATGCGCGTCCGGGCGCCGGATGGGACTGGTATCCAGCCCGAGCAAGAGGCGCTGGCCGGGGGGCACGGGCGGCATGTGCGCGACAAAGGCGTGCTGGAGGGCTGCGCGGTCTACCCGCCCATCCTGCAACGCAGCGTACACGCTGGGCCACTGCCGCCGAAAGGCCGGACTCTGCGACAATTCCACCACACTGCGGGCGCTCAGGTCCGTCAACAGGGCGTCGGCCAGGTCAAACAGGGCGGCGGCGGCGCGGGTGAGGCACGCGAACAGGGCGGTGCGCAACGCCACCAGGATGGTACAATCCATCGGGGGCCCTCCGTCTGTGGGTAAGCACCCAGACGATACCCCACGGGGCAGATTGATGCACGTCAGCCTGCCCCGATTAGTCTAAACGTCAAGAATACAGTAACCAAAGTATAAGTGTTAATCGTTTTCCCGTGCTTCCCAACCACAGCGTGCAGCTGACACCGCTGGCGCGGTCGTAACCTGGGCGCGATCTTCACCGGCAAAGCGCGGCCTCCTCTCGCCATCACGGAGCGTGGCGGCTCCATTCCTGCTCGTTCAGCTCGGGCCTGCCCATTTCACAACCCGGTGGCGGCGGCTCGCACATTGCCTCTGCCGCCTCGTGCACCCAGCCGGCTCGCCCTCGACGCCTGCCAGCGGCGCAGCTGAAGGCTCAGCGTTCGACCAGCTGCCCGGCCTGCTCGCCGCAAGCGACATTGTGGTGCTGGCCCTGCCGCTCTCGGCGCAGAGCCGCAGCCTGATCGACGCGGCCGCCCTGGCCCACCTGCGCCCCACGCGCTGCTGGTCAATATCGGCCGCGGCGGGCTGGTGGATCAGGCGGCGCTGATCGACGCGCTGCGCTCCGGCCAGCTCGGCGGCGCGGCCCTGGACATTACCGACCCCGCGCCGCTGCTCAATCTGGTTGACCGCGAGCGCGGATAGTAAGGGAGCAGAGAACGATGCGCAATGCAGCGAACGAGCCGCCCGTCGCCGGGCAGGTGGCGATTGTTACGGGGGCCGGGCAGGGCATCGGGCGGGCGATCGCGCTGCGCCTGGCCGTCGACGGCATGGATCTGGTGCTGGCCGACCGCCACGGGCCTGCCATCGAGGCCCTGGCCGACGAGATCCGCGCGCTTGGCCGCCAGTCGCTCGCCGTGACGATGGATGTCACCGACGGGGCTGCCCGCGAGGCTTTGATCGGCGCTGCCGTGGCGCAGCTCGGCCGCCTTGATCTGCTGGTGAACAACGCCGGGGTGCAGCGCGCTGCGGCCCCGCTCGAGGTGAGCGAGGAGCACTGGGATCTGCTGCTCGGCGTGAACTCCAAGGCGGTCTACTTTCTCTGCCAGCTCGCCATGCGCCACATGCTCGCCGCAGGCAGCGGCCGAATCGTCAACCTGGCCTCGGCCGCCGGCAAGCTGGCGAGCACGATCTACCACCCGGTCTATAACGTGAGCAAGGCCGCCGTGATCGCCATGACTAAGACCTTCGCCCATATCGGCGCGGCTGGCGGCGTGCGCGTCAACGCGATCTGCCCAGGCGTCATCCTTACGCCGATGCAGGATCAGGTGGACGCCGAGTTCGCCCGCCTGATGGGGCGCGACCCCGCGCAGGTGCGCGCCGAGCGCCTGGCCCGCATCCCCATGGGCCACCCCGGCGAGCCAGAGGATGTGGCCGCCCTCGTCTCGTTCCTCGCCGGCCCCGACTCGCGCTACATGACGGGCCAGGCGCTCAATGTGACCGGCGGCATGGTGATGTTTTAGGGCTGAGAAAGGGAGCTGCTCGCGCCGCCGCCGAGGCGATCACTATGTCGGCGCACACCGCCGCGCCCGCCGCAGCCGCCGACCCGTTCGTCGAGGAGGCCATCCACGTTGGGGGTTGAGGGGGCAGCGCCCGCCCGCGAGCCCCGAAGTAAGGGACAACCACAAACAGATGCTAAGGCAACATCATGCAGGAGCGGATCGGGGTGATTGGGCTTGGGCTGATGGGGCGACCGATGGCGCAGAACCTGCTGCGCGCCGGCTTCGCGGTGACGGTCTGCAATCGGAGCCGGGCCGCCGTGGAGCCGCTGGCGGCTGCCGGGGCGACGCCCGCCGCCACGCCGCGTGAGCTTGCTGCGCAGAGCGACGTAGTGATCACCATGCTGCCCGACGCGCCCGATGTCGAGCAGGTGTTATTCGGCGCCGATGGGGTGCTGGCCGGGGCGCGGCCGGGCATGCTGCTGATCGACATGAGCACGATCGCGCCGCACAGCGCGCAGCAGATCGCCGTGCGCGCCGCCGCGCTTGGTGTGGCATGTCTGGACGCCCCGGTGAGCGGCGGCTCCGAGGGCGCGGCGGCCGCAACGCTGTCGATCATGGTGGGCGGCGCGGCGGCCGACCTCGAGCGCGCCCGCCCGATCCTGGCCGCCCTGGGCAGCACGATCACCCACTGCGGCGATCACGGCGCAGGGCAGACCGTGAAGGCGTGCAACCAGGTGGCGGTCGCCCTGCACATCGCCGCGCTCTCCGAGGCCATGCTGCTCGGCGCCCAGTCGGGCGTCGACCCGGCGATTGTCGTGCAGGTGTTGAGCGGCGGGCTGGCCCAGAGCCGCTTTATGGATCTGCGCGGGCCAGCCATGGCGCGTGGCGAGTTCACGCCCGGCGGGCGTGCGCGCTTTCACCATAAAGACCTCGGCATCGCGCTGCAGCTTGCGCGGTCTAACGGCGCGGTGCTGCCGGGCACGGCGCTAGTGGAGCAGCTCTTTGCTGCCCTGATCGCCCGTGGCGACGGCGACCTCGACCACTCGGCGCTGCTCACGGTGCTCCAGGCGCTGGCGGGCCGCTAGCTTGGGCAGCCGCCAGGCACCGGGAACGCCCGCATTTGACACGCTGGCCGCCTTCCGCTATACTCGCGCAATCTTAAGGTAAGCTTAATATAGTGCAAGCGGCGCAGCTCGTGGGGCCATGAAGAGCCCAGATAGTCTGCCACGCTTTGCGATGATTTTTCGAGCGCTGATGGCGGCAGACGGTGTCGCCCTCAGTGCTTTTTCTGTTCCTCGCGCAGACACCTGAGAGGGAGACGAGATACGACCGACCTACGTCCGTATGGTAGCGCTGCTGCTTTTGGCCGCCAGCCTGCTGGTAGCCTGCGGGCAGCAGCCGGCAGCGCAGCCGACGATAGCGCCCGCCGCCGCCGCGCCCACCGCCGCGCCTGATGCCGCCGCGCCCGCCGCCGATGAGTACATCTTCGGCATGGTGCTGGTTGGCCCCACCAATGATGGCGGCTGGAACCAGGCGCACTACGACGCGGCCAAGTATGTGGAGCAGAAGCTCCCTGGCTCGAAGTTCATCTTCATCGACAAGGTGAACCCGGCCGACCGGCCAAACGTGAAGGTGGAGCAGGCGATCGAGGAGCTGATCACGCAGGGCGCCAAGTTTGTGATCACCAACTCGGCCGAGTTCGCCGACGGCACCAGCATCGCGGCCGCCGCCCACCCCGACGTCTACTTCCTGCACGCCTCGGGCGACCAGGTGCTCACCGGCAAGGCCCCCAGCAACGTGACGAACCTGATGGGCCGCATGGAGTATGGCAAGATGATCGCCGGCTGCGCCGCAGCGCTCCAGAGCGACACTGGCAAGCTTTCCTACCTTGGCGCCCTGATCGACCCGGAGACGCGCCGCCTGACGAATTCCTCCTTCCTTGGGGCGCGCCACTGCTGGGAGACGTACAAGGGTAAGCCCGCCGACAGCCTGCAGTTCAAGGTTACGTGGATCGGCTTCTGGTTCAATATCCCCGGCGTGACGCTCGACCCCACCAAGGTGGCGACGGACTTCATCAATGAGGGCAGCGACGTGATCATCTCGGGCATCGACACCACCGAGGGCATCGTCGAGGCGAACAAGGCCACCGAGGGGGTGCTGGGCGAGAACGGCGCCGGCAAGAGCACCCTGATGAAGCTGATCTCAGGCTTTTTGCGCCCGGAGTCTGGCACGATCCAGCTCGGCGACCAGACGGCGGCGCTCGGCGGCCCCGGCGACGCGCTGCGCGCGGGTGTGGGCATGGGGTACAGCCGAGATACGTGTAAAAACGGGAAGTAAGCGGTTCCGTGTAGACACACAACTGCTACTGTTCTTGGTTTCGTGCATCTGAGGGCGCAATGAGCCCACGGGCAATGGCTTTCCCCATCGCCTCCGTCCGTGAGCGCACCCCCAACTTTTCAAGCACCTGGCTCACGTGAAACTCAACGGTTTTCAGCGATACCTGGAGGCGCTCCGCCATCTCGCGATTACGATAGCCTGCTACGAGGAGCGCAAGCACCGTCTGCTCTCGTTCGGTCAGTGCGGCACTATTGTGTTCAAATGGTGTCGGTGCCGCCATTGGCAAGCGCTCGCCTGCGCAGATACGTCGCGCCGCCGCGACAATCTCGCTGCCAGGCGTTGTCTTGGCAAGCATCCCATGGACACCCAGTTTCGCAAGAGCTTTGGCGTACGCGGGGTCGTCGTACCCAGTCAGCACCAGGATGCACACGTCCGGCGCCGTCTTACGCATCGTCCTGGCTACTTCAATGCCGCTCATATCCGGCAAGCGAATATCGAGCATCAACAGGTCTGGCGCCAACGCCGCAACGAGCCGGAGCGTTTCCTGTCCCGTGATCGCGGTGCCAATGACGACGAGATCAGGACACTCCGCGAAGAGTTGGGCGGTTCCCTCCAACATCACTGGGTGATCATCCGCGATGATCATGCGCCATGGCGCCCCACGCTGCTCGGTCGTCATCACACGTCTCCTGCTGCGGAACGGTGACAGTAACAACCGTTCCGCCCGTTGGTACCTCACCTATGCGTACATGTCCCCCCAGAGGGCGAAGTCGCTCATGCATGCCGGCAATCCCCATGCCGTACTGGTGCGACCGCCCTGCCGTGCGTTGATACCCGTGGCCATTATCGGTTACGCGCAGGTGAATCCGGGTTTCAACGCACATCAGTTCGACGGTAACCTGCGTTGCGTGGGCGTGCTTGAGACAATTGTTGAGCGCCTCCTGGGTCACACGATAGAGCGCGACCGCAAGATTAGGGTTGAGCGGAAGCTCATCAAGTTCTGGATATAGCAGGAGGTCAACCTCCAGATCGGAGCGGGCGCGCATGTCATTCACCAGCCACGCCAAGGCCGGGAGAAGACCTAAATCATCCAGCATGGGCGGTCGGAGACTCGCACAGATCGCACGGAGGGAGGCGGTAATTTCCGCGACGGCAAACCGCCAGCGCGTCGTCTGAATCGTCGTGGCTGCCTCCGTCACCGCACGTTCTAGCAAGATCATGCGCTGCAATGGGTCATCGTGGAGATCAAACGCTAAGCGTCGCCGCTCTTCCTCCTGGGTTTGCAAGAGTTGCGTACTGAGCCGGGCAAGCGCCTGTTCACGCTCGCCAAGTAATTCAACCTGCTGCTGGAGACGTTCAAGGAGCAGGGCGTTATGCAGTGTGACCGCGAGCAGTGGCAACAGACCGGCGATAAATGCTACCGCTTCAGGTGACCACTCTGACCTACGCCTGCGACAACCAATCCCCACGATCCCCACTGACTGCCCCTGCGCACGGAGCACGAAGCGGCGCCATGGTCCACAGCTGCTTTCATCGCCAGGCTGACGTTCGGTCACATCCCGGTCTGGCTCTACCTCTGGCCAGCGATAGACCACAGATGACTCTCGCTTTGCCCCGAGTACAAGCCAGACCTGGGTTGATCTGAGCACGGTCCCAATTTCCGCGAGGGCCGTTGCAGCGATCATGTCCACATCACGCGCCTGCGCCAGCGCACTCTGAAGCCGTTGAAGCTGTACCGCTGGTGGCTCACCGACCTGAAAGATCTCCCGCTCCAGCCAGCGCCGCAGGATGTACTGCACGAGGGGAAAGCTGCCAGCGATCAGCACGACCTGGAAGGTGGTTGTGTGAACGACGGCTGCCCCGGGACTCGAACCAAGTTGAAAGACCTGCCGGAGCCCGTCAAGAAGCAGGCTGTAGCCAACCACGAGGGCACTCCACACGGCCAGCGCGACGACGCTCCGCCGTGCCAGCCGCTCCACCCCAAACCACTGTTGGGTCAGCACGGCCAACCCCAGGCTGATCGGCAGGGCGACCAGTGATATGGCGGTGAGATCCGAGGGAAGGGGGAGACTCAGGCCGACGATACCCGGCAGGAGCACCAGCAGGCAAAAGGGTGCGACACCTCCACACACGCCAAGGACCGCCAGCTTGAGGGCGACCCGCTCACTCCGTCGCTGCACGGTGCGCGTGAGGGCGATCACCGACAGACCGCACGCGACGAGGAGGTAGCAGAACACGATGCCGAAGAGCCAGGGGCGAAACAGATCGTACCAGCGACCATCACCGAGGACACTGAGCGCATAGCCGGTGAAGAGGAGTGCGGCGACACTGATGCAAACGCTGTAGATGCGCCGCCGCCGCGCGGGACTGATCTGGGGAAAGGCCAGGGCGAGAAAGAGCAAGAAGGTCATGGTCGCAAAGCCAACCATGCCCACATTCACGCCGATGAGCGCCCACACCGTGCCGGTGGGTGTCGCAATTGCGGAGAGGAGAGCCAGCGCTGCTGCCATACTCATGCCAAGCAGGGCGGTGGGACCTGCACCTGCTGCGCTGAGCACAAAGACGCCGGCGCCAACGGCGACGAACAGTGTAGCGATACCCAGAAAGGCGACCCAGCGGTAGCGGAGCTGCGGCGTCGCAAGGGGCGACGTGGTCACGGTGCGTGGTTCCCCTGTCGCCGTTACCACCGTCAACGACTGCGGAGGATTCGCGTGCGCGTCGCTACCGCTTGCACCTGTGGTTGCAACGACACGATCCCCTGGTCTGATGCCGGCAGCCCAAGCAAGCCCAGCCGGCTGCACCTGGGCAACCACGGGTTGCCCGTCGATCACCGTCGTGTGTACGCCTAGATCAACCCGGCTGTGGCGCTGACGCAGACAAAGCTCGCCGTACAGCACTGCGAGCACAATCGCCGCAGCTGCGATAAGCCAGCGACGCGACGCAATGGCCTGTCGCCAACGATTACGCATAGGCGGCCCCAGCCGGTGCGCGCCTGGCACGCAACTGCGGGATAAGTTGGCGCAAGGCCCACACGCCCCGCCGCCCCGTCGCGCGCTGTACCATGCGGAGCGTTGCGAGCGCCTCGCGCCGGTGCGTATCGGCGACCACCCACGCATAATGCAGACCGCCCAGTTCCGCGATGGCTGTCGCAAGCTGCGCACAATCGGCAGCGGACAGCGGATGGGTGCTTTCCGCCCAGCGCAGGAGATCGTTCTGCTGCGCTTCCTGGGCGTAGTGGAGGGCAAAACTAATCGGCAGGGTCTTCTTCCGCCGTTGCAGATCGGTCGATAGCGCTGCCTCCTGGGGCGTCAGGGCGGCGCTGTCGTTGAGCAGCTGTGCGATGACCCCAACATGCGTGCCAAAGGTGGCAACGGCGTTGAGCGTGACCGCATCGTCCGTCGCCAGTGCGGCCCCCACCGTGCAGGCCATCGCAACGAGCGAGCCTGACTTCCAGCTAGTCATGGTATGCGCGTGCTCAACCCCAACAGCTCGCTGGGTCTCAAAGCGCAGATCCCAATCCTCGCCGGCGCACGCTTGCAGCACGCCCGCACTGAGCGCGGAACGGATACGGGCAAGCTGCTGCGGCGCACACGTCAACGCCAACTGGTCTAACGCGCGTTGTGCCAGGTGGCTCAGTGCGAGGCTGGCATTGACCCCACAGCCGACCGGGCTGCGCTGATGATCCCAATCGCCATCGACGACATCATCGACGACATCGGCAGCCGCGAGCACACACTCAATCGCCGCAACGGCCCACGGCGTGGAGGCCAGGTCACCGCCCAGGGCGTCGCACGGCTCGACCACGAAGCGAAGCCATTTGGCCGGGCCTTCCGGGGCGAGAACGCGCCCTGGCTGGGCCAGTAACCCCGTCAACAACGCATGCAGCGCGGGGTTACACGCAGTCTCCGCGACGATGTCACGCATACATTGCGCAGCCTGGGGGCGTAGGGCTTCACTCCCCATGATCCTGCGCCAGCGCAACGGGTGGCGTCCTCGCCCATTCAAGGGCGCCACTTGGTGGCGTGAGGGCCGCAACATCGCCACCGACGGCTTGTAGCCGCCGCGTCCACGCGGTGAGCGCGTGCTGGGCCGACCCGGCGGTGAGCAGAACAGGAGCACCTTCATGCAATGGTGCGGGTCGAACCAGGCAGTGAACCTTATCACGAAGAGCGAGCAACTCCACAGCGCCTCCTTGAGCGTAAAGCGGCAATCTCGCACTCGTTATACCACAGGTTGCAGGTCAAAAGAAACTGGGGTTTACCCTAGTTACTTTCCAAAGATGCCCATGCTACAGTCTCACCTGCCGAAGCAAATCAAACAGGCGTCAATTCATCATACTGCTTCTGCAAAACCGTAATGTGCCACAAGTGCTGTGGCATACAACTTGCCTGAATAAGGAGCCTGTATGATCGCGCAATTTTGCAAGAGCAAGGTGCTGGGAGCCGTCATTCTGTTCGCATTCCTGGGAGCACTCAATGTTCACGCGGCGGCTGCCGCACCAGCAGTCGGAGACCGCAGCAAAGACGAAGTTGTCGCGTACAGCACCTTCTCCCTTGTTGAGGAAGGACTTACCGAGGAGGCGATGCGGGAGGATCATGCCGAGCAGCGGTCTAGTACATCAAGCGATCCATGCAAAACCTTTACATACGGCGTAAATGGCCTTACGTCGACGGGCACCGCCGCTTACACGTTTGAGCAAATTGTGGGATGGTGTTACAACGGGTCGTCAATCTCATACTATGAGTATAGCTACCGACCTACAATTAACAGCCCATTCTACTACTACGATGGTGTCTCAAGGGTATGACACAACACATACCCTCATTGTCGAAGTAGGCAATCAGTAGCTTTCTCTATAGATACAGGAGATGCAGCATATGAGATCTTTACGAACTCCTCCAGCTTGGTTTTGGTTAGCTCTTCTGGTGATGCTACTCTTATTCTTCGTTGTTCGCGCTAATCTGTATCCTTAACTAAGCTAGTACTACAACAAGGCTTGTCATTCCGTATCCGTTCAGGGGGTGCGATGGAGCACAGACACTACTTACGTGTCCTTGCTCTTCTGGAAGCAATCGAGTTCGCGGAACAAGCGGTGTATACACGTTTAGATCAGAAGCGTGTGCTGCCGCCACCTCGGACATGAATCGGCGCTGCTTTAACAGTTTTTGCACTGCGTGTTGCAATAGCCTCGAGTGCGACTGTGTATGCGCTGGTTCCCCACTAGGCATCGACTATATTTGCTCTTGTGGACGCATCGGCTATTTTTGTACGGGTAGATGCACATAGTACCTACATTTCTACAGCCGTCACACGAGTAAGACGCGCCACGAATAAGGAAATCACCACCCGATATTGTCACTTTAATTAATGAAGCGATAATATCGGGTGGTGATGTTGAATTCAAGGAGTAGCTCTATGCTGGGAATGGGTGAAATAACGGTCATCTCAATGATAATCATTATGCACGGTCTTTGGATATGGGGAATTATAGAAGCTCTTCGAAGGAGGGATGATAACGGAGACTATCAAATTCTAATTATTATTGCCATTGTACTCACACATTTTGTGGGCGCCTCAATATATTTAGTTTACTGCTATAGGTTCAGTATTTTAGATTTTATTCGCAGAGTACTGAACTATGATGATAGAACAAAATAGGTACTAGGAATAACCCCAGGTTCATCATCAGAGAGCGCATGTCTGATGATCTTGGCACAGCACTGATGCGACGAGGGTAAGAGTCGGTGAACTCCCCTCCCCCACTGTGCTCGTGATTTTCATCACGAAAATTTGCCCCTTATAGCACGAATGCTGTGCCA
>Ga0209490_10006016_pt1 | contig 11001 bp, 7 predicted proteins | sample MAT06_FD_187209 | JGI IMG/M metagenome (GOLD analysis project Ga0209490, IMG submission 187209) | Freshwater microbial communities from Lake Fryxell liftoff mats and glacier meltwater in Antarctica - MAT-06 (SPAdes) (version 2) | ecosystem: Environmental > Aquatic > Freshwater > Ice > Liftoff...
GCATAAAAATAGCAGAATCGAGGCCCGTGATATTCTCGTTCATCTGAACCATAGCTCTCCACCAGTATTCTTTGATGTTGTTCTTGAGTTCCACACCCATCGGACCGTAATCGTACACGCCGTTCAATCCGTCGTACACTTCTGACGAGGGGTAAATAAATCCGTATTCTTTGCTGTGCGACACGATGCGCTTGAACAAATCTTCTTGCATTATGGGTAAACGATGAACGATGAACGATTGACGATGAACGGGGCGAACACGCGGCTCAACGTATTTTTCTTAAAAAACGCCGCAAAGGTGGGGAAAAGGAAGGAAAAAGCGGGGCATTGAGTTTGCTTTTTCAAAAATGGCTTACTTTTTTCAAAAACCTGATTTGCTAAGCGATGCTAATCGTTCCAAAGCCGAAGCGCACACTTGGTTGGCTTGGCAAGAAGACCCCGGAAGGTCTATGGGGGTAGCGCTAAAGAGCAATTGGGCCAACGCCGAGCATCCGCTTGCAGCCCGGCTCGCCCAATGGTTTGCCAAAACATTTGATTTGGAGCCCTAAACAAAGTGCTCATAACCTACGGTTTCTGCGATTCCAACCCCAAAAACCAGTCGCAACCATTGCTAACGCGACCAAAACCCACCACCAACTCATTTCAAATACAGGTTTCGCAGGCAAATCCAAAGCCCGCATGTCACCTACTGCGGTAAGCCCGGCCCAAAAAAACGGGTGGGTCATTTCAAAGTTTTCGTCACTTTTCAGAAAATCAAGCTTTGCCATCCGGAGGGCTTCATCTTTGGATTTTCCCTGCTGTAAATATTTGAAGAACGCCTCCACAAGCGGCGGGGCGGTGTTTTCATGGAGCAACCAAAGACTCATCACCGTAGCGGGAACCCCTGCGGCAGCGAATGCCCGGGCAAGACTGTACACCCCTTCGCCTTGTTCGAGTTTTCCTGAGCCGGAGTGGCAGGCACTCAGCACTACAAGGTCGGCTTGAAGCCGCATGATCTGGAGTTCAGAAGCGTAGAGGATATTATTGTTGATCAGGGAATCCGGGCCTGGGTCACCGAAACGGAAGTGAGAAAGCTCGGGGTGTTCGCTGTCTGAGATGCCGTGCATGGCGAGCAGTAGGGTGCGATAATTGAGCGCCGAATTTTTAAAACGGGCTTCATCGCTCTCCGCCCCCAGCCACGCCTTTCCGCCCAGGAGATTGCAGATGTTTTTTACCATTGGGCGGGTGTTTTGAAGTTTGTATGCGCTTGATTCTGAATAACTTGGTGCAAACCCGCCAAAGATGTGCGCTGGCTTTGATGGAGCCGATGCATGTTCCTCGCTGATGCCATTTTGAAAACTTAAGAGGGTGGCAGAGTAGGCGTATGCCATATTGTAATTGACCAAAAGCCAGGGCTGATCGCGCCAAACGCTCCCTTTCAAGGCTGGACGGCTGAGTAAAACCTCAAAGGGTACGAGCATCAGCACATCATCCGGCACGACCATTATACTATTGACTGCCGTACCCCAACGTATTTGTTCCGGGACGAGTAACAAGCTGTCAAGTATCCATGCGGTTTTCAAAAAGTTTTCGTGTCCAGATTCTTCACCCGCCCAGAGGTAAGCTGCGAGTTGTTTACTTTGTTCTCGGAACTGTTCAGGCAGCATGGTTTTACGCCATCGAACCTCGCCGTTGGCATCAAAACTAAATACATACGCAGCCTTTTCTGTTAGGAAAAAATCTATTAGGGCTTGGCCAGGGCGAAGCAATTTATGCACGTCTTTGGCGGCCAGCACCTCGAGAAAAAGCGAGTCGGGGCTGTTGTAAGAAGGGAATTCTGTCAGAATCTTTTGTCGTCCGAGTTTCAGGTCAAATAGTTGATCTTCATAACCTTTAATCAATCGCTCGTTTCCTTTTTCATCTACTTTTAAGTCAGCGATTTCGTGTTCAAGCCAGGCCATTTTTACCCGTAGATTGTAGTCTTTATCGCGGATGTCATTGGGTAAGAATTGGCGGGCTTGCACGAGGCTTTGCAACAAAAGCATTCCACGCGCCAGTTCGGTGAGTCGGAAGGCACGCTCAGCGTATTGTGGGTTGCCATTACTTTGTTCAAACAGTTTCCAGGCAATGTCAACTGCTTCATGGAAACGCTGTCGGCTTTCTTTCAAGGCGAGCAGTGAAGAAGATTCGTAGGCGTGGGTGGCGCGGAGTTTGGCTTCTACGATAGGGATTAGCTCGTAACATTCCAGGGCTTTTTCGAGTTGGTTGAGGGCATGGAATGCGCGGGCTTTGCCATGGAGGGCTTCAAGGATGGTATTTTCGGAAATAAATCTTTGAGGATTGGGATGCTCTAGTAAGTTGACCGATTCAAAACCATTGACGGTAGAACGGAGGGCTTCATGAAATTCTTGAAGTGCCATTTTTGGCTTTCCCAATACCAGATAAATCTCCCCTGCTCCAATGTGGAATTTGCCGATCTCACGACGTTTGTTTGTGCCCCACTTTTCAGTCCCGCTAGCGATAGCATTTCTGTAGCTCTTGATGGCTTGAGGATAAAGTTTCAATTCATTGAAAATATCAGCTTGCGCCTCATAATAGCTGGTTTTGAAATAATTAGCAAGGTCTGGATCCTTCTGTGCCAAATTATCAATCAATTTTTTCGCTTTTTCACAAGAAGGAAATGCCTCATTCGCCCTTCCCAGATATTTCAGGATAACGGCCTCTGTCAACAAAATACTTATCTCGTTTTTTATCTCCTTTCCCTCTAAATCAATCCCTTGTCTGATTACCCGCAGGGCAGAGTCGAATTCTTTCATCTCATATAGCGCAAGCGCCAAATCTCCATGGTCTGCTATTTTGGGATTGTCGTAGCGCCGTCCATAATCTACCCCTCTTTGTAGCAAGTTTTTGGCACGCTCGAAATCACCGAGTCGGGTATAAATGTTGCCAAGTTGGTGGTAGATGTATTTGGCAATTTTATGATTGTGCTCTCCAAGTTTGTGTACAAACAGGTCGAAGCCTTTTTCATAGCATTGCTTTGCCCCAATGAAATCACCAATGGATTCCTTGAAGATATGTCCTTGAGAAAGATACATAAGGCAATACTGTTCCCATTCTTTTTCGGAAACAGGTTGCCTGAAGCAGTTATACACTGCTTTTTCCATTAATTCGATCCCTAAATAGGGCTGTTGTAAATCAAAGGCCCAAGTATTGCCCAATACAGCATGGCTTTTGAGCCAATTCGTTAGCATATTGTTCCGCTGGAACAACTCCAGAGCTTGGCGATGGTATATAGTCGCGCTGTCAATTTTCTGTGCTTTTAGGCAAATTTTGGCCTGCTGAATTTTTTGTTCTGCAAGAATAGAGTCAACTTGGCTGTTCGCCGGACAAGCCAAAAGAAGGATCAAAAAAGTTTTGAGAAATTTCACTGGGGATTAATTAGGTGTATTGCCATTTGATTTTTTGTACCACTTAGCCAGAATGTACAGTAACAGTAAAAGCAACACTACTAAAACCAGCCAGTAGTAGCCACAGAATAACCAGCAATCGCATTTTTCTTCCATCGGCTCATACTTGTCAGTCGCATTCCTAAATTCACCCAATGGCATGGTATCGTTTAAACAACAGGTCAAGTTGCCGACTATTCCTGACGTAAACACGACACAGGCTTTGAGTACTCTTGGATCGCCTATACTTAGTTTCTGGATTCCGGTTGCATTGGTCTCCATGGTGAACTCGACTTCTTCGCATTTAGGCTCGTATGGCTTGGGGACAGGAGCAATAGGGAAATTTAGCAGTTGAAACGCCCAATTGTTGGGGGAGGGCATTACCATATCTGTTCTGTCTATCAACTTTAAATTTTGAAATAATCCTCCCGTCAAATCTTCTACATTCACTTTTGGGTTTGGTTCCAATATTTCACCCTCATTGCAAATTTTCAACTTGAAGCGAACCCTAAATTTTCCTTGCCCGGCATCCTGAATACCCGTGATCATCAGTTGATTGGGATCGTGTGATGCCGCAATGGGCAAATTCAACTGAGCAGTGCCAACGATATAGCCCGAGTTGCCTAAGGATAGATCGGTCGTATCAAAGATTTCATTGACTTCTCCTTGAAGCCGTCCGTAATAGGGGTCGTTGTCATCCAAGGGCTTTTGTGCAATTAATATTGCTGTGAAACTAAGCGGTTCTATTGGAATCCCGCTTGGAAATCGGCTAAGGGCTGCAGTCTTCAATTGGGGAAATATTCTCAACTCCTTAAAAGCGTTGGGAATGACACTGGAGATAGGTGCATTTAGATTAAACCAAACATAATTACTGTATTGACTGCTCAGTGAGGTGGGAAGGAATGTTCCTGGAAAATCATTGGATAAATTGGTGATTGATTTTTCAGCAAATGGGGAATTGTTTCCATTAAAATAATTGGGCAAATCTGTTTTAACATAATTCACCAGAGAAGAAGATTTAGCAACAGTCCCACCTTCCATGTTGAAGCCATTGTAAAGCAACAGTACTCCTTTGAACATACTAATATCTTTCGAAAATGAAACGGCCAACACTATCGGGTGATTTGGCCTTGGGGGGTGGTTATAGTCTAAAGCTATTTTTCTGGAATCTCGAAGTTGGGGCATGAGATCTCTTACCTCGGGTGTAATACCGCCACCCGCCCTGATGGTTCTGGAAAGTACATCTGGAGGTTCACTGTTGTTGTACTTTTCTGTGAAATACACGACGGGCTTGTATTCGCCCCCTTGTGGGTAAGTATAGGTCAACCTAGCGATTATTTGGTCCTGCTGGAACGAAGTTTTGTGGTCGCCAATTTTCAAATAATTGCCATCCCCTGTAATCCAAAATGCATGATACCAACTACCAGAGGGTGTGTTGGTAACCGTTTGCGTTGGAGCATCCATAAAGGAAAATGTGAAGGTATTGCCTGTGCTGACTATCGGGTCAGAACTACAATCTGTAGAAGTGGCGCCTAGTGGAAGTACACACATTTTTTGTCCGCCGGCACTTGGAACAATCGGTTGGGCGAGCGCAAGCGAAGGAAGTATCGCAAAAAGGCTCAGTGAAAAACAAAAGGCGAGTAGAGCTTTGGCTAATTTGTTCATTTGAAAAAGAATGGTGAGGTGAGTATAAGGTTGAGTTGTTGGATTTAGCACAGGTTCACAACGCGAAACAAAGACTTTTTGCCCAAAAAATACGGCATCTTATCCATATTTTTTTTACAAAAGCATTTAAATGCCAAATGGACGTTTATTTGTATACACAAAAGCCAATTTTCCTTCGGTTTGTCTTTAGAAAAAGTGAAAAAGATGCCTCGGATCAAAATCGCATCGCATGCCATTTCTCTGATCTTAAATAAATCAACACCAAGACAATCATCGGCACCCAATACAGCACTTCAGCGGCCCAGACCCACAATAATCCCAATTGGGTGTAATTGGTCACCCAATAAACATAGCCAAGGTACACGGTCACACAGAGTGCTTGTATTTTCAGACCAAACCAGGTGGCGCCCGTGCCGGAAAGAGCATTCATCAGCACCGCCCCGAAGGTGGTGAAAGTGAGCAGTGCCAGCAGGAAATAAAATATTGGCTGTGTCTCTGTTATTAAGCTCATGTCTTCCTTGCCCAAAAGTGGGTAGAGCAATTTGTCAGGGAACAGTAAAATCGGCACGGCCATGAGCATCGTCACGAACCAGCAGAGTTTGCCTGTTTTCCAAGCCGCTGCCATCACTTCAGAATGGCGGTTCTGGCCTATCAAGTTGGAAACCAATGTGTTAACTCCTGTAGAAAAACCCCAAAGGGGTATAGAAAGCAAAAGATAAACCGTGCGGGCAAGGTTGGAGATTGCCAGCGGGCGCTCGCCCAAATTCTCCACCATTCCAAAGAAAAACACCCAACTTCCTTGCCCAACCGCCGCCTGCGCTACGATCGGCATTGCGATTCGAAGTTGCTGGATGGTCATCGGCCAATCAGGTTTGGGAAAGGCGAAAATGCGGAGCAGACGGTTCTTTTTGTCCACCACCATATAGGCCACAAAGAACACAAAGGCTAGCCCCTCGGCAATACTGCTCGCCAAGCCCGAGCCGCCAATACCCATTTCGGGCAGGCCGAATTTGCCAAAAATCAAAGCATAATTTAATGCCAGGTTCACCACGGCCAATAGTAAAGTTGTAGTCAGAATGATACCCGGTCTTGCAATACCTGAATAAAGGGCAATGAGTGCCACCCCACCATAGCTAAAAAACACCCCGAAAGAGCGGTAATGAATGTACTCCAGACTTTTTTCGTAAACTTTTGGGGAATGTTCGAGAAAAAACTGAAAAAACCACCCCGAGCCGTACCGCATAAAAGCCCACATTAGCGTGGCCAATGCCAATTCGAAAAGCAGCATCGTATGGAAGGTATGGCCCACTTTCTCTGAGTTGCCTTCCCCCATTCGCCGGGCAATCATGATCTGCCCGCCCCTAGAAAAGGAAAATCCAATGGCTGCGATGGTGATGTAAAAAACGCCGACAAAGCCCATCGCAGCAAACTCTACGTCGCCTTTGTGGTACAGCAATACCGCATCGCTCAGGGCGATCACATTTTGTACCGCCGAGCCAAGCATGATCGGCCCGGAGATTTTCCAAATTTGGCGGTAGGTAAGGTCGAGGAGCAAGGGTTGTTTGTGTTAAGACATTGGGATATTTTGTATATAGAAAATTGAGGTAAAATCTCCGACGAAGCAGGAGGTGCTACCTAATTTTTTTTGAAATCATGCCTAAAAAAAACGCCAAGGTTTCCAGCGAGCTGGCAAGATATTGAAATGTTGTTTTTCCCGAAAATCAGGATCAGTAAAGGCCAGAGAAAGTTCGAAAAAATCAAGCGTCAACGTCACGCGGGGGTGGCTTTTTATTTTTTGCCAAGCCTCGGCCATACCTTCTGACCAATGGGTGTCGTCAAACACAAAAGCCGTTTTATTGTGTGCAAAAGTCAGGCATTCTTCAAAATAACGGAGGGTAGGTTCTGGGCGATGATTGCCGTCAAAAAACACAAAATCAGGCAGTTTCAAGTCTTGAAGTGCAGTTGTCAGGGTTTGCTCAAAAGGTCCATCTCTCACTTCGGTATTTTTTGCCAAGCCCAGGCAATCCAGATTCACACGCGCTACCTGGGCTGCTTCCGGACTTCCTTCGAGGGTCAGAAAACGCGCCTCCCGCGCAGCCGAAGCCAAATACATCGCACCAATCCCGACCGATGTTCCAAGTTCGAGCAGGGTTTTCGGCTTCAGGTGATTGACCAGTCGAAACAGCATCTGGCCTTGCGCTGCTGAACTTCCTGAACGGCTCGCTATGCTCCGAAGGCTCCTCATGACAGATCTGGCAGATGGCGCCTTGTCGGCACTTACGGTAGTTGATAGTTCCCCGACTTTGCTAAAGCTAGGGCGGGTAAAACTGCCAAAGTCCTCCAAATTCAGGATCACATCGCTGGCCAGCATTTTTTCACGCATGGCCTCCACGTCGCGGAAAGCATAAAACCAACGTTCGTCTTCAAGCACTGCACACGCCAATTCGTACACAAAAGTGGAGTGTAGTTGATATTTTGTGGTGGCAGTACGGTAAAAGCGGAAAAATTCGCCGATCTGGAAGAAGTTCATGGTGCGTTCATTGTACCAACGGCTTCAGCCGCAGGACCTCTTTATAAAGTACAAGTGTGCCTCCCATTCATATCGGCAGGTAAAGCAGCCGATACATTTTAACACTTGGGCGCAAAATAGGGCGGGTTTCGGTTAAAAATTCATTAAACGATTTTTGATTCAGAAACACCGGGCGACCTGCCTCGTTTTGTCGTCAGTTTCACACAAAACGAGACAAAAATTAACATGACAAAGATTCGCTTTTTCCTGAGTACACTCGTCATCACCTTCCTCTTTGCCACCCCCGCTTTTTCTCAGCGTTACAAAACTGCCGCTGGTGTCCGGTTTGACAATGGTTTTAGCCTCACTGCCCAGCAGTACATCACCAATGGCTGGACCATTGAAGGGATTTTGCATACCCCTCTCATAAGCACCAAAGACTTTGGCATCACCCTACTGGCCGAGAAGCATCGTAAGATATTGTTCCGGGGTGTCAATTTTTACACCGGAGCAGGTGTGCACTATTACTGGCAGCAAAATTCAGTCAGAGAAGCAACAGAGGTACACAACAATGTGATGGGACTCAGTGGAATTGCGGGGCTTGAAGCCTCTTTGGGCCGCATCAACCTCGCCGTGGATTGGAAACCAGAACTCCATTTATCGGGCGACCAAGCCCGCCCATTCGAATGGAACGGCGCATCCGTTTCGCTGCGCTATATCATCGAAAAGCGCGAACGCAAAAAAATCAAGGACTGGAAATTCTGGGATAAATTCGGTGGGAAGAAGCACGGGAAGCATTAATGCTTAAAACGCAAAATGTAAAACAGGGACACAAGATGAAACTACAAATATTCCACCTCTTTAAGATTTGCGGGTATTTCCGACCTTGGAAAGGTAGAGTATTTGTAGGCTATCAGGTTAGCATCTCAAAATCATAATTTAGATTCAGCAACTTATGTGGTGGGAAATTTTCGTATTTGAGGTGGTTATATTTTATAATTTGTAAAGAGAAATATTCCTCTAGGTTGGTCGCTTCGTTTTGATGGTGGGAAAAATAATCGAGAATTAAGCTGAGTGAAAAAGCCAGATAATAACGGAGGTTGGAAGAAAGTGTCTGATTTCGAAAACTATGTTTAGCTTCATGGACAATTTCGTTTCTAACCCTGTAAATCCGTATTAAATGCCATTCGAGGTGTTTATGGTGACTTTGGAGATATTTGTCAATGCCCTTCGACTCCCGTACAATTCGGTTCAATATCTTCCACGCCCTATATGAGTGCAATGGCCATTGCTCAAAAACTTTGTCCCGTATTTCTTCTAGGGTTTGTTCGTTTTGTAAACATACCATTTCCTCAGGCTTGAAAAATTGCCAGTCTTTAATGGGCAAATTAGAGATTATTCGGTGAAAATCAGCGAGGTTTCGGGGTAGGTAAACCAAAGCTTGTAGGATGGGAAAAATTATTTTAAGTCTAGAAAACGTGCTGTCTCGTTCATTTGAAAAAAGGTACTCAAGGCCAATCCAGTAATTGATAAGTTGGTGTTCTAATTCAAATGCCTCAATGCCATACCGCAAATAACGCAATGCGGATTTGATTTTTTCTTTTGTTTCAGGTGCAATATCATGATGACCAATCACAATAGGTAGTTTTTCAATCAAATTGCTCAGCACCTTGTCCCCTGTTGGGAAATTACCATCCTGTTGGAAACGTACTTTTTGCATTTTTGCCCCAGTTGGATTTGCCTCGTCTATGACAAGTGCAAGGTCTTTAATCACCACCGTTTGGTCATGATAAGCCAGTTGGTAAATATCCAGTATTTCGTTAAGATTTTGCTTTGCTACCTGAAGAGCGGAATAATGATCCAACGCCTCCACATTTGTTCCTAAATAAATATGACTCCGTTTGAGTGCGCCAAAAGAAGGGTGCTGAATTTGAGTTTTGATTTCCAAGTCCACTTTCCAGTCTTTGAATTTTTCCCAATTGGCCCTTTCTGATTTGGGTGCTAAAATGTGAAACCATACCAGATACTTTTTTCTTTGCCAATTAGGCATTTCCACGATACCCAAGAAAAATGCTTCGAACTTTTCCGTTGACAACTCTGATGGCATGCTTCTTATGTATGAAAACAAATAGCTCTTAGAAAAGCCTAAGCGAATTAGCTCTGTTACCAAATCGCCCGTCAAATTATCTAACTTTTCGAGTTGAGGGTAAGGGTCCGAATCTAAGCCTTGGAATAAGCAATTCTTTATCTTATTGAACAAAAGATTGCAATAATCTGTGTTCTCCTTCAAAATAGAATTTAAAACATAGCGGATATCCAAATAGGATTCCAACAAATTATCCTTTTTGACTTTTCCTAATGCTTCGTCAAGTACATACTTCTTTTCAATCGAATCGTAAATTAGTACGTCATCTTTCTTTAACAGGTCAGCACATTCTTTCACACTAGCCAAGAGGGTGTCCTCATTTTTAACCGTGCCTGATTTCAGACCCTCATAGACATGTAGCGTTTCTTCAATTGACGACAAAGGGTTTAGGACACGAAGCCGATGCGAATCGATTGTTTTACGATGGAGAAGCTCCAAAAAACGTTGTACAAAAAAACGCTGCCCAATTATTTTAGGGTAAGTGGCATTTGAATCTTTCATTTTTCATTTTTTTGGTCATTTTGTAAAACTTGTAAAATATCCTTATCTTTGTACCGAGTTTGACAACTTAAAGATAAAAAGGCAGGCAGACTTAATGCGTTTCCACCTCGAATGAGGGGCCATTATACACCCCCTGCCTACTTCATTTAAGCATCGTTTGGTTTAGTCCCAGCGATGCTTTTTTTGTGTTTGAAATATTGCTCTGCAAAGGTAACAAACAATTTGTTTTTTATGCCGCCAACGCCTCATTCATTACCACAATATTCCCATCGGCCTAATGCCCGATTGTTTGCGGTCGGCTTTAATCTGGAAGGGCCGTTGGCCAACCGTTTCCCGCAGTACCGTGGGCTGGATTGCTTCGAGGGTGAAGCCCCGGAGCAGGTCTTCGATGACTTGGGTGAGGGTTTTGCAGTCGGTTTTTCTGCGAACTGGCGCGTTCTTTTTAATTGATCTGCTTGCCCAACCGCGCCCGTTAGGAACGCGGCACCAATAACTTAGTCATTTTAGGTCAACCATTCTTTTGCCGCCATCCATCCTATCTTTTTCGTTAAATAGCCCCACTATTCGCCTCAAAAGATAGTTGACTAACGCCAAAATAATTGGCCTGAAATTGGAAAGTTATTTTGACACCGTTCCTAGCCCACAAGCCTGGCAAATTTTTTTTCGGCGGACGCACTGGCAAACAACAGTCTACTGTAAGTTGAGGGGCTCACTGACTTTTTTGGGGCTGGTTGCTATTGCCCCAATCTCCCCAC
>Ga0209490_10006019_pt1 | contig 10999 bp, 11 predicted proteins | sample MAT06_FD_187209 | JGI IMG/M metagenome (GOLD analysis project Ga0209490, IMG submission 187209) | Freshwater microbial communities from Lake Fryxell liftoff mats and glacier meltwater in Antarctica - MAT-06 (SPAdes) (version 2) | ecosystem: Environmental > Aquatic > Freshwater > Ice > Liftoff...
AGGTGGCAAAGATATATTGCGCCGCTGATCTCCCGCTTCAATCGTAATTTCAGGTCCATACTGAGTTAGCTTAACCTGCTTGCGATCGAATCCCGGCAAAAACAGGCTCACTTTTCGTTCTGCAACATTGATAGCGATCGGGCGCGGAGCTTGGGCAGCTTGATCAAAATCAGGCAGGGCATCCATTAAGGGCTGCCAACTTTGAATAGGCTGGTTAGAAACAGAAGTGACGGACAGTGGCTCAAACTGGGCAGCGATAGCGCTGGTGTCTTCCGCCCGGTTGATAATCACACCGCCTACAGTCACTCCTGCTTGCTGGGCAGCTCCCCATAGATACTTTGCCGTGACAACAGCGGCTTCATCCGGGGTGGTGACTAGATAGGCTGCTATCCGATTTGGATCGGCTAGGGCAGCCTTTCCTTGGTCAAACAAGTTATTCATTTGCTGAGTTGCGGGTTGATCAAACAAATCTCCTGTCCAACTCACATTCAGCACGGCAGCGGCGATCGGCTGCAAAAAGGGCGACACCGTCCGACCCAAATCAGAGTTGGCAAACACCTGCCGAAAGCGTCGCATATACCAACTCAAGCTTTCGGGCATCCCCAACAGACGCAAAGTCGCTTGATCACCCGCGCCATCAAACACAATCACGTCGTAGTTGCCACTCGCATCGTATTCCCGGATGGCGTTCAGCACCAAAGCCCCGTCCATTCCTGGCAAAACGCTGAGTTCTTGCCCATAGACTTCTTTAAAGAACGGAGTCCGCAAGTATTGAGTTTCCAGCTTTTTGAGTTCTTCCCAACTGCGCTCTAGCAAAACCGCTGCCTGAAGCTGCACTGCGTCTAAATTGGGTTCCAGCATCGTTGGCTCTGGTTCTAACGTCGAACCCACTAAAAGTCCGGCGGCAGGTCCAGCATCTTGGGTCGCAAACAAGACGCGCTTACCCTGCCCAGCCAATCGCTTTGCTGCTGCGATCGCGATCGTCGTCCGCCCAACACCACCCTTCCCAAAAAACGTCAAAATCAAAGCCATCGATTCTTTAGCTCACAAACGATCAAGCAACCCCTAGGCTAGCTCAATTTCATCTTCAAAGAACCAGGTAGAAAACTTGTCATCAAATCGAACTAGCCAGCCAACGCCACTACCATCTGTCATTTTGTAATCTTGAATAACGCCAGTTTGACCTAGTTTATTAATAATTTCGCCATTGACGCGATCGCGCAAGCGACGCACACGAACCTTCTGACCAACTTCCATTTCAACTCCGAAAGATAAACCAAACACCAGTCTATCAGCGTCTTGCATTCGATTTAGCCAGCCAAATCACCAATTACCGCTAAAATTCAGGGGACTTAATTTCTACGAGTGCGGTCATGCTGGCAAAACGGATTCTGCCCTGTTTAGATGTGAAAGCAGGGCGCGTGGTCAAAGGAGTAAACTTTGTAAATTTGCGAGATGCAGGCGACCCCGTGGAACTTGCTCAGATCTACAATCAAGCGGGAGCCGATGAGCTAGTTTTTTTGGACATTACCGCCACCCACGAAGACCGAAACATTATTTTTGATGTGGTCTATCGCACCGCCGAGCAGGTTTTCATTCCGCTGACGGTGGGGGGTGGCATCCAAAGCTTAGAAACCATTAAACAATTGTTGAGAGCCGGTGCCGATAAAATCAGCATCAACTCTGCTGCCGTGCGAGATCCAGGATTAATCGACCGTGCCAGCGATCGCTTTGGCAATCAATGTATTGTGGTCGCGATCGATGCCCGACGACGCGACGATTCCACTCATCCAGGCTGGGATGTATTTGTACGCGGTGGGCGAGAAAACACCGGGTTAGACGCGATCGCTTGGGCAGTGGAATTAGCAAAACGGGGCGCAGGTGAACTGTTGGTGACTAGCATGGATGCGGATGGAACCCAAGCTGGCTATGACTTAGAACTCACTCGTGCCATTGCAGATCAAGTAGAAATTCCGGTGATTGCTTCTGGAGGCGCAGGCAACTGTCAACATATTTTTGAAGCACTCACTGAGGGCAAAGCCGAAGCCGCGTTACTTGCCTCCCTGCTGCACTATGGGCAACTGAGCGTCGAACAAATTAAGTCTTATTTGACAGAACGTAATATTCCTGTACGATCGCCTGCCCCATTTCCTGAGTAGCTGTTACGATGTGTAACATATGCTAACTATTCTTCTTATTATTGCGATCGCGCTAGTTGCCTGGTCCCTGCATTTGATGCAAGAAGCGCTCGATCGCCAAGAGTTTTCGTTAATGATGGCAGGAACCCTCGTTGCGTTTTCTGCTGCGGCTTTGGTTGGAGTTTATTTCTTGATGAATAATTACATAGGTTATGTAACCCAAATCGCCCATCAGCCCGTATACGATTTTTCGGCTTACGATGCTCAGCTTGTCGTTTCGACTCAACCTGGCAAGTTGCATCCTTAAAAAGAAAACTTTCTTCTACCCAAACCTTTCAGATTCGCTCTAGCTTGCGTTACAAACGGATGCAATTTGGTAAGACTAAGACTATGCTTCATTTGACCCTTTGGTGAACGCTGTCTTTTGGTTTTCCTAGAGAGTTCTTACACCCATGACCTATACCATTCCTGAGCTAGATATGATGAGTCGCCAGTTGATGAGCCTAGAGCGACCAAAAAAAGCAAAAATGCTCGTGGTTGATGATGAGCCAGATAACTTGGACTTACTCTACCGAACTTTTCGGCGAGACTTTACTGTGCTGAGAGCAGAAAGCGGCATTCATGCGCTTCAAGTGCTGGCAGCGGAAGGCGAGGTTGCAGTCATCATTTCGGATCAGCGAATGCCAGAAATGAAAGGAACTGAGTTTTTGAGCCGCACGGTGCCTCAGTTTCCCGACACAATGCGGATTATTTTAACGGGTTTCACCGATGTGGAAGATTTGGTGGAGGCGATCAACTCTGGGCAGGTCTACAAGTACATCACCAAGCCTTGGAACCCGGATGAGTTGAAAGCAGTGGTGCAACGGGCTGCTGAAACCTATGAGTTGCTGAAGCAACGCACCGAAGAATTACAGCGATCGCAATCTCAAACTGGTTTGCTGTCAGCCATTGTTCGTACTGTTCAGGACGCTGCCGATCTGGAATCATGTTTAACGCCGATTGCCGACGCTTTTGGCAGAACCTTTCATGCGGATGGCTGCATTTTGCAACGGGTTCAAGATGGAGCATTGGCTGCAATGAATGGCATCTATAGCGGTGACGGCGATCGCCTAGAGAACTGGCTGGACAAGGATGCTTTGACAAAAGAGGCGATCGTCAGCCACAAGATGCAAGTTGCCCTGAATATCCCGGCTGACAGCAACCTGGCTACGGCTGAACATTATGCCAGTTCTGGCATCCAGGCTCATTTGATTGTGCCAACCGTTTTCCGCACTGAAGTGAATGCAGTTCTCTCGTTGCAATGGAAGCAGCCCTGCACCCTGCGAGAAGATGAACTGGGCTTGCTGCATTTATCCGCGCAGCAAGTCGCCATAGCGTTAGCCTGTGTTCGATAATCATTAATTTTGATACCAGGCAGTAAGCGCCACAGCAAGCGCATCTGCGGCATCGTCTGGTTTCGGAATTCTATCTAAGTTCAGTTCACGGGCAACCGCTTCTTGAACCTGATATTTTTCTGCATTGCCATATCCGGTTAAAGCTTGCTTAATTTGAGCGGGAGTAAACTCGATTAAAGGCATTTTGTGCTGGGCGAGAACGAGCATGATCACGCCCCGGGCTTGGGCAATGGCGATCGTGTTGCCCATGCGATAAAAGAACAGTTTTTCAAGGGAAATCAGATCGGGTTGCACCTGATTTAAAACCGTATGCAGATCGTCGTAAATCATCTGGAGGCGATCGCCCATGTTGGTTCCTGCTGGAGTTTGGATTACACCAAAATCTAAGGTAATCACCTGCTCAACGGCACAAGGGTTGCTCACATCTGGAGCCGAACATTGGATGGCACCAAAGCCTAAGGTCGCCAATCCAGGGTCGATTCCTAAAATGCGCTGTTGCATACTATCGAGGGTAGAGTTCTACAACATCGCGCTTAATCTTGATGTCGTAGTTACCGAGAAAATCATGACCTAGTAAGCCATCTGCGGCATTAATGGCGATCGCCACATTCACATTATTCACCCGCGCCCCTTCAATTGAAATGGACTTGAGCCGACCTAAAGGCATCACAATAGTTCTGCCATCTGCTAGGGTAAACTGCCCCGCTCCAACAATAGGAATTTGCAAGGCGCGTGCCATGGATTGAGTAATCAAGGTGCCGCTAGCTCCCGTATCTAACAGCATCTCAAATTTTTGATTGCCATTAAAAGTAACATCAATCACCGGGGTGCCTCCGTCGCGGCGTTTAATCGGAACCGAATATAGCCCTTTAGTAGAACGAGCATTGGGCTGGGCATTACCAGCACCACAGAGTTTCCCCAGGTTAATGCGCCGTCCGGCAGAGTTGACCATGTAGCAAGCCTCATCTTGAGCATGAGCGTCTGGCTGACTGATGGGTGTGGCGATTAAACAAGCGATCGCCGCTGACCAAACTAAATGATGTTTCACCGCGCACTCCTCCTATAAGATAATTTTGGTGTGTTGCAATTGCTTAATTCTAGGGTGTAGGGCTGGCAAGTGATTGAATTGGCTCAATTTAGAACGATGGCTCACTTTGATTATCCCTTGACGCTGGATTGATGGATGGGAATCTCAATGATGAATTTGGCTCCCTGCCCTAGTTCAGATTGGCAGATGAGCCGACCTTTGTGTTTTTCCGTCACGATTTGGTAGCTAATAGATAGTCCTAATCCAGTGCCTTTGCCCACTGTTTTTGTGGTGAAAAACGGATCGAATAAGCGCGATCGCACTTGCTCATTCATTCCAGATCCATTATCCGCAATCTGAACGGCGATGCAGTTGGAGGAAAGCACACGGGTGCAAATCGTAATCAGGGGTGAGAAAGGGGCGGCTGCCTCCAAGCTTGCCTCTTCTAATGCGTCAATGGCATTACTGAGAATATTCATCAATACCTGGTTAAGCTGACCCGGATAGCAATCGACTAGCGGCAAAGTGCCGTACTCTTTAAGGATTTGAATGCTAAAGCTATCAGATTTTGCTTTTAGCCGACTTTGCAAAATCATCAACGTGCTGTCAATCCCTTCGTGAATATCCACCGCTTTAAATTCAGCTTCGTCTAAACGAGAGAAGTTACGCAGCGATCGCACAATTTCCCGAATTCGTTCCGAGCCAACTCGCATTGAACTAAGGACTTTGGGTAAATCTTCCTTCAAAAAATCTAAGTCAATGGTGTTGATTGTGGATTGAATGATGGCAGAGGGACTGGGCACATGAGTTTGATACAGATCCACCAGGCTAATCAGGTCTTGAGTATAGTCGTGGGCATGACTGAGATTACCGTGAATAAAGTTGACCGGGTTATTAATTTCGTGAGCAACGCCTGCAACCAATTGCCCCAAGGAGGACATCTTTTCACTTTGAATCAATTGAGTTTGAGTGTGCTGCAATTCAACGAGAGTTTGCTCTAAGTCGCTGTTCTTTTCATGGAGCAAGGCTTCAGCCCGTTTGCGATCGCTAATATCCAAGGCTGTTCCCACAATTCGATAAAGTCTACCTGATTCATCAAACTGCGGATTAAGAGTGGTTAATAACCAGACCGATTGATTCTTAAGCGTTAAATGCTCTTCATAGGTGACCTTACTTCGCAGCTTTAAGCACTGTGAAAACTGCTGGCGCACTTGGGTTCCTAGCTCAATACCAAACACATCTTCTGGAGTTTTGCCAACTGCATCAGCGCTTTTCATCCCAATCATTTGGTCGGAATACCAGTTCCAACCGCCAAACTGCAAGTCTCCAGTTTCCGTTACATTCACCACAAAAATTTCTTGCTGCACGCCATCAAAAATGCTGCGAAGGAATTCTTCTCGTTCTTGTAGCTTGGCTTCCGCTTGTTTGCGTTCGGAAATATCTAGTGCTAAGGAGGCTGAGCCAACAATTTCTCCATCTGAAGCAATAAGCGGCACGTTATACCACTCGCAAGTAATTGTTTTGCCGTCTTTGGTTATGTTTTCATTGATCAAGTGATTAGAGGGCTGCTGCTGACTGATTTCATCCAAAAGTTGACTAATCTCTTGTCTAATCGGCTTCGGCACCAAAAAGCCAAACGGACGACCGATCGCTTCTTGCCGTTGATATCCAAAAATTCGTTCGGCGGCGGGATTCCACTCTTGCACTTCCCGATTCGCATTCCATTCAATGATGGCTAAAGGAGTTTGTTGAAACAGCAGCGAGAGTTTTTGTTGAGAACGGCGCAGTTGTTCCTCTGACTGTTTGCGATCGCAAATCTCCTGTTCCAACTGGCTGACCACTTGGTTTAGTTTTACAGTCCGTTCTGTTACCAAGCTTTCTAGCTGCGATCGTGCCTCTTCAAACCGCTCTAATTGCTTGCGGAGAGCCAAGTTTTCCTGCTCTAATTCTCGAATTCGCATTGCATCATCCATAGTCAGCCAGCAGTCTAAAGCAACCCTCTATTTGCAACTTCACCTCCATAACAGTTGCTTAGTCCATTCTGTAAGCCTCGTATTCCAAGCGGTTAGTATGGTTCAAGGTTGCCCAAATGAAAAGAGAATTAACGCAGCGATTTAATCTCTAGTCGATATTAGTGTTCCAGAAACTTGCAATAATGAGATGACTGAGGATGAAGATTGCGGGATTCTTATAAACAATGAATATAGTCGAATTTTTTGAACTGAGCAGCGGTAAGTGGTTTTCTCAACGAACCAGTCATCATCCTGACTTTAAGCAATTACAGGTAGGGAAGTCCGACCTAGTCATCGAAATGATCGATAAGGCAAATTCAGAAGTTGTGAAACTTTGCAAGCAGTATAACATTGACCCTGCATTAGCGCTGTGTGGCACACGAATCACCTGGAATGGCACGATGGAACAGGGTGAAAAAAAATATGCGGGAGCAACGATGCTCGTACCCATTGCAGATTCTGAAAATCCCAATGAGGGGAAACTGTTACATGAGCAGAGTTCCGCTGAAAAAACACCTGTTGCAGGTCGCTATGTGATCGGAAGCGACGAATCATTAACCCTGATTATAGAAGACGGAACCCTGTATTCCGAAGAGCGTTTATGGTTTGCTAGCCCTAACTTGCGCTTACGCACGAGCGTTTTGAAAAAATCTGGCGGATTTAATATGGCTTCATTTTGCTCAGAAATTCGGATGGGGGTTTCTAAACCGGCAGAAGTTGCGATACCCAAAGCGTAATCTCTCATCCTGCCGCTTGATCGGAAAATTTCCAAAGATTGCCTGGAAACAGCCGCTCTAAGTCAAGCTGAGAAGCTGCTTGAGCCAGTTGAGGGATGTCCATTAAGTTTGAGACATGGGGAAAGGTTCCCAATACTGGAATATTAGTTAATGATTCAATCAATTTAACTGGCGCAAAGTCAGCAATTTCTTGATCAGAATAGGGATGAGCGCAGTTGAGAATAATCCCTTTTAGATGAATTTTCGATTGACGAGCCAACGCAACGTTGGCAACCACTTGGGCGATCGCCCCCAATCTCACAGGCACCACCAGCACCGTCGGCAAGCGCCAGTCCCACGCCAGATCTGCCACTGTAGTTTCGGAAGTCACTGGAGAACCTAGCCCACCCAGCCCTTCTACCAAAACAAAATCTCGGCTCCGGCGTAATTGCTCAAACGCTTGCCATGCCAATTCCACCGCAACCTTTTTACCTTCTCGTGCAGCGGCAATGGGAGGAGCCAAGGGAGCTTTAAATCTAACCGGAGTGACTGCTGCTGGGTCTAACCCAAACAGTTGGCTATACAGTTCGCAGTCGCCCACCCCAGACTGAATCGGCTTGAAAATGCCCAACTGCTCCGTTGACCAATAAGTCTGCCAGTAGGCAGCTAAGGCGCTCATGACAACGGTTTTTCCCGCGTCGGTATCTGTTCCAGCAACTAATAAAGCGTTCACTGGGTACTCCTTTAGCGATTCACAAGGCTTAAATCTAACGTGTAATCGGTTCCGGCAGATCCCAATGCATCAATGCGATACACTCCCGGTTTGTACTGGGCATCGTAATCAATGATTGCTTGCCAATAAGTAGCTCCATTGGAACTAACCACTTGACCCGCAGAATTATAAACCCGCAGTGTTGTTCCTCCATACATCTGTGCTGTCAATTGAGAACTCTGCGGCACAGATACAACGTAGCGATTGGTTACGTTACGCTTGATGCGATCGCTAAAAGACTGGGACGGATCGCCCGGCGGAAATTCAACTGGAATTTCATTAATCCTGGGTTCAGGCGCAGGCGGAGGCGGGATAGGATCTGGGGTTGGAGTCGGCGGCGGCACCGGGCTAGGTAGGGATGCACTTCTGAGGGTAACATCCAAGTTGTATCGACCGTTGTTCATCCCTTGAACTGGGCTAAGTTGAACCAAATAATCGCCATTAAAGGGCAAGGAGCCTTGCCAATAAGACACTCTCTGGGCGCGACTGTCCACTGGTCTACCGTCGGGTCCAATAATCGTCATCAACACGCCTTCCCCATTGATCACCGTTTCCAGGGTTTGATTTTGGGAGCCAGAAACAATGTAAGTGATGGTTTCGTTGCTCCTTAGCACGCCGCGTCGCGTCACACTCGTATCTGGATCGATCGCTAGCCGTTCAGTGGAGTTTATCGGGTCGGGAGGTTGGGGGGTCGGTGTTGGGGGCGTAGGGGTCGGGGTCGGCGTAACGGTGGGTGTTGGAGTCGGTGTAACGGTGGGCGTTGGCAGAGAATTTGAAAAATCTTGATTCCTGAGAATGGTTTGCATAATCAGCCAAGAACCTAAGCCCGTCAGCACGACTAGCCCAATTGCTAAGGCGATAATTGCCAAGGGATCATCCCATAAGGAGCTATGTGACTCTTCGATCATGGGCTGCGATCGCGGATCTGGAATTGCCTCTGGCTGTCGGGGCTGTCCTACTGCGATCGTCTGCATGTGAGACGAGACTGGCTGAAGTGCTGCGGAGACAGGCGCTTCAGCGGGATACACTGCTGGTGGTGGCGGTGGCACTTGTACCGATCGCGGTTGAGCTTGAGCCGCTGGATTGAATGCTGCTTGCAATGCCTGAACCACTTCGCTAACCGACTGGTAGCGATCGCCCGGACGATAGCTCAGCATTCGATTTAGCACTTGGGCAAACCCTGGATTCACCGTCACCCAGCGCTGCCAATACCAGGTCATTGTGGAATCATCAAATAACTCTTGAGGTTCTCTGCCCGTAAGCAAGACTACCGCCGTCACTGCCAAAGAATAGAGATCGCTACTGGGATACGCCTTTCCTGTTTGCATTTGCTCGATCGGGGCATAGCCCGGTTTACCCACCGTAGTAGGCTGCACAATGCCCGTGGTCATTGTTTGAAAGCGAGTTGCCAGTTCCTTGACCACGCCAAAATCGATTAAAACAGGTTTGCTGTCTTGCTGCCGCAAAATCACGTTGTCCGGCGCGATATCGCGATGAATAATCCCTTTACTGTGAATATGAGCCATCACAGGTAGCAACTGCCGCATAAATTGCAACGCTTCCCCTTCGGAAAAGGCAATCCCCTGCGCTCTTCGCTGATCCAGCAATCCTCGATAAGTTTGCCCTTCTACATAATCCTGCACCAAAAACAGGCGCTGATCTTGCTCAAATGTCGCTCGAAATTGCGGAATTTGAGGATGCTGAATCTGATATAAGATCTGAGCTTCCCGCTGAAATAATTCCTTAGATTTGTCCAGCGCGTAGTCCCCTCCCTGGGCAGGAGTCAGTTCTTTTAGGGCACAGCGTTCGTTAAATCGCCCTTGGTCTTCGGCTAAATAGGTGCGACCAAACCCGCCCTGACCCAGAATACTGAGAACGCGGTAGCGATTTTGCAAGATGGTTCCAACGGGCAGAGAGGGACGCATAGGAGTGGATGAGTTACGAAGGACGAATTGCGAAGGACGAAAGTGCGAATGACGAAAGTGCGGAGTATGGAGTGCAGGGAGAAGTTTTGAGTTTTGAGTTTTGAATTTTGAGTTAGGGATGAAGGTTTCGGGTTTCGGGTTTTAGGAAGTGCCTAGGTAGGGAATCGTCTGACCCCTGACCCCTATTCTCCTAGTTTGGCTTTCACCATTTCTTGGACTTTTTTGCCGTCGGCTTTCCCTTTGAGTTGTTGCATGGCGGCTCCCATGACTTTGCCCATGTCTTTGGCGGAGGTTGCCCCAACTTGGGAAATAATAGTCTCAATCATTTGGCTGATTTCGTCATCAGAGAGTTGTTTGGGTAGATACTCTTCCAAAATGGTCAATTCCTGAGCTTCTTGATTGGCGAGGTCGGTGCGTCCTGCTTTCTCATATTGGGCGATCGAGTCTCGGCGCTGTTTGGCAAGCTGCACGACAATTTCGATTTCTTGCTCTTCGGTCAGGCTTTCCTGTCCGGATGGGCGAATGGCTGACTCTTTTTCCAAAATTACTTTTTTAATGTTGCGAACGGTTTCTAGCCGGATCTTATCTTGGGCTTTCATGGCTGATTTGATGTCATTGCCGATGCGCTCTTTTAAACCCATGGTGTGTTGCCTCTTTCGGTGATTGCGATCGCAGCTTATTGCTTTTAGATGGCTGCATTTAATCTACAAGGAATAATTTCATCAGTAGTTCAGACTTGCATAAGTGACTGTAATTCAGTACGCTACTTTTTTAAACTTCAAGCTAAAATCACAAGGTGCTATGAGCGATCGCTCAACAATTACCATAATTTAAGCAGTCGTGTGGCGCAATCGCCTCAATTCAGCAACACCTCTCCAAGGAACTGCTGGAGATAGATACAAAAACGAGGATAAGATTTCCATGGTTGCGTTCAAGGGTACGCTGTGATTCATTCCGTATTGCCGACTCCCCAACTCACTTTGCCGTCCTTTAACGATAATAATCGCCTGAGATT
>Ga0209490_10006023_pt1 | contig 10993 bp, 5 predicted proteins | sample MAT06_FD_187209 | JGI IMG/M metagenome (GOLD analysis project Ga0209490, IMG submission 187209) | Freshwater microbial communities from Lake Fryxell liftoff mats and glacier meltwater in Antarctica - MAT-06 (SPAdes) (version 2) | ecosystem: Environmental > Aquatic > Freshwater > Ice > Liftoff...
TCCTGTAAAATTAATTAGTAAAATGCGCATTAACAGTTTAAGGTTTTATATCTCAGCTCAAAATCTGCACACATTTACAAAATACACCGGATATGATCCGGAAGTAGGTACTCGTTTTCAGTCAAATGCTGGTGATGCAAAACAAGCTTCAGATGAGGTTAACCCACTATCAACCGGGGTTGATTATGGCAGATATCCTTTACCAAGAACTATATTAGTGGGATTAAATGTCCGCTTTTAACTGAATTGTAAATAAATCTCTAACATTAAAACTAAAATAATGAAAAAAATATTAATAGTATGTTTGATTATCACAACATCGCTACTCATACTGCAGGCATGCAAAAAATCATTTTTAACTTCTGAACCTCAAACTGGGGCTGCCTTTGATCAAACTTATTTTAAATCAAAAAAGGATTTTGTCGCCTTTGCGTTTGGTGCTTATTCGGAATTAGGAGGTACTTGGAATTTTGCCCCTCTAGGAAAAGGTATGCAGGGTTGGGTAGTTGAAAGTAATATTTTTTTGCGCGACGTTAATCAGGGGAGTGAGCAGCCTTACGATCTTAATACTTTTGCTACCCCTACATCCCAATTGGCTAGTGGGTGGACAGTCCTATACAAGGTTATTAGCAGAGCAAATGTACTTCTCGAAAAACTGGTAAGTGATGGGGCAGTTTTAACAGCATCAGAAAAAGACTTTGCAGAAGGGGAAGCGAAATTTTTGAGAGGCTTTGCCTATTTCAGCCTTGCTCAAAAATTTGGTGATGCAATTCTATATTTAAAATCATACGATGTATCAGATGCCGAAGCACTATCATTGTCAAGATCACCTGAAGCGCAGGTGTGGGCACAGGCTATCGCAGATTTAACTGCCGCAGCTCAAAAATTACCGAAGGATTGGGATGCTGCAAATATAGGCAGGGCTACCAAGGGCTCAGCATTCGCTTATCTTGCAAACGCCTATATGTACACAAAAGATTGGCCAAAAGCAAAACAGGCATCAATGGATTTAGATGCGTTAGGAAAGTATTCACTTCTTTCTAAAGCTAATATCCGAGATTTATTTTCTTATAAAACTGAGAATACCGCGGAATCTATTTTTGAAATACAGTATTATTTTGTTCCAGGTGCAAAGGTAAATTGGGACGGTAGCCCTAACTATGGCCAGTTTCTGAATTGGGTATGCGGACCACAAGGGATCGGAAATGATTTTGCCGTTTTTAATGGCACCGGTGCAGTTGTTGGGAGCATGAAGCTTGCTAATTCTTTTGAACCTGGCGATGAAAGACGTCAGCAATTTATAAAAGTAGCCGGGGAAACTTATAATGGTGAAACGATGAAGAAAGCAGTTAATATACCACTTTCCATTGCTCAAAAGAATTCCTGCTTCTCGGCAAAGTGGTGGACCGGTACAGCAGATAATATTACTAATATTCAGGAGTGGTGGTGGGCTCAGAATATAATTGCATTCAGGTATGCTGAGTTTTTGCTGAATTATTCTGAAATTTTATTTGAGTCAGGTGATGCAGCCGGGGCATACAGCAAACTCAATCAGGTAAGGGTAAGGGCAGGCTTAGCTCCAAGACCAATGCAGGCTGACAGGGAAATATTCTTTACTCAATTAATGAAAGAAAGGCGTGCGGAATTGAATTTTGAACCCAATCTTTGGTTTCATTATACAAGAACTGGAAGGGCTGCTAAATTTTTGCTTGATGAATATGCTTTTACCATGCAAACTAAATGGAAATATTATCCTGTGCCGCAGGGTGATATTGATTTAAATCCAAAAATTAAACAAAATCCGGGTTATTAAGCTTGAATAAATTTTCTGTTGGCAGACAGTATAGTTATGTAGTAAACAGTGATGGTCTTTTTTTAATTGACCATTACTATTTTTTTACAATTGGGGATTAGTATCTTTTGATTTTATTTATGAGTACTGATTAAAATTTTTTATTGAGAAAAATTTGTATTATTAATATTAAGCGTCAAATACTTGTTATGATGTTTTACTAATTGTAAATCAAAAATGATTACCTTTTATACTCAGTTTCATTATGAAGAAATGCAAGTTGTTGATCCTTTTTTTGTTTTGTTACACAATTATATTGGGGCAAAAAAAAGATAATCAAACAGAGTCTTTTTATACTGATAAATTCTGGCCCGCATCCTGGATTACTACACCCGATAATGATTTAAAAGCTTTTGGTGTTTATCATTTTCGTAAAAAAATAAATCTTGAAAAAAAACCGGAGCATTTTATTATTCATGTTTCTGCAGATAACCGGTATAAACTTTTTATCAATGAAACCGAAGTGGTTCACGGTCCTGCAAGAGGCGACCTGGAAAACTGGTTTTATGAAACAGTTGATATAGCCCCTTTTCTGCATAAAGGAGAAAACATATTAGCAGCCGTAGTTTGGAACTATGGTCAATATAAAGGGGCCGCTCAAATTAGTTTGCGTACTGCTTTTATTCTGCAGGGGCATAGAGAAACAGAGGCAATTGCTAATACAAATGCAAGCTGGAAAATCAGTAAAGATGAATCTTACAGCCCTTTGCCTTACGATAGGAACAGGGCTGGTCTTTTTCTTGATGTTGGCCCGGGTGAACAAGTTGATGCAACTAAATATCCCTGGAATTGGAACGCTTTAAATTTTAATGACAGTTTGTGGAAGGCTTCCTCAGTTTTATCACGGGGTTCACCAAAAGGAATTCATTTAGGGGGTGAGCCTTTTCTGGTTCCACGCAAAATTCCATTGATGAACATGGAGCAACAACGTATAATAAAAGTTGCTTTAGCAAAAGGTGTGAATGAGGACGACGGTTTCATTAAGGGAACTGCTCCTTTAATAATCCCTTCTCATACGAATGCCATAATTCTCCTTGACCAAACTTTTTTAATTGCAGCTTATCCTGAAATCAAAATCAGCGGCGGAAGAAATTCATTAGTTACTATTTTATATTCTGAGGCGATGTACGACAGTTCATCCAATAGGAAAGGTGCTAAAGGAAATAGAAATGAAATTAAAGGAAAAGAAATACTTGGTTACTACGATAGAATTTTACCCGATGGCCAACCTAACAGGGTATTCCGTTCATTATGGTTCAGGACTTATCGTTATGTGCAATTAGAAATCACTACAAAAGAAGAGCCTTTAATTATTAAGGATTTTTATGGAATTGCCACCGCTTATCCTTTTGAAGAAAAAGCTTCTTTTACTTCCAGTGATAATTCATTAAAGCCAATCTGGGATGTAAGTATGCGTACAGCGAAATTGTGCGCCCATGAAACTTATTTCGATTGTCCTTATTACGAACAACAACAATATTCAGGTGATACAAGAATACAAGCTTTAATTTCTTTGTATGCTTTTGGCGATGACCGTTTAGTTAAAAATGCGATTGAACAGTTTAATAATTCTATTTCATCGGATGGATTAACCAAAAGTTGTTATCCCTGCTCCGGAGTACAATATATTCCGCCCTTTTCTTTATTCTGGATAAATATGGTACACGATTACTGGATGCTGCGGCCCGATTCTGCTTTTGTAAAAACCTTTATCCGAAACATAGATGATGTATTAAACTGGCACGAACAATATATTGATTCAGCAGGTATGCTTTATAAAATGCCCTGGTGGAAGTTTGTGGATTGGGCTACTGAATGGCCATGGGATAATAAATTGAGCATTGGCGGTCAGCCGGCTGGTTGGGATGGGTATTCTTCGATTCTTACGCTGCAATATGCTCATACACTTATGATAGCTGCTGAACTTTTTGAAAAATATAATAAAAAAGATTTGGCCAGTCATTATCGGCAGCTTGCAGAAAAAATAAAAAAAGCCACCTTCAAAAAATGCTGGGATGCTGAGAAAGGAATGTTCGCAGATTCACCCGACAAAAAAGAATTCAGCCAGCATGCAAATATCTGGGCCATACTTACAGATGCTATACCAAAGAATAAGCAGGCAGCTTTAATGGAAAAAATTTTGAATGAACCAAAGATTATTCAGGGTACATTTTTTTATCGCTTTTATTTATCCAGGGCATTAATAAAATTGGGCATGGGTGACCGCTATCTGGGTTTGTTGCAACCCTGGAATAATATGCTTAACATGGGGCTCACCACATTTGCAGAAAATCCTGAACCAACCCGTTCCGATTGTCATGCATGGAGTGCCAGCCCTGCCTATGAATTTTTAGCAACGGTATGTGGTATTCAATCAGCCGAACCAGGATTTAAAAAAGTAAGGATAGAACCACATCTGGGTATTTTGCAATGGGCTGAGGGTAAAATACCGCATCCACAGGGGGATATAGAAGTGAAATTAAAACGCATGCCACAAAACAAACTGAGTGCAGAAATTAATTTACCGAGAAATCTAACTGGTGAATTTAATTTTAATGGGAAAAAATTAAAATTAAAAAGTGGCTACCAGAAAATAGTTTTATAAATAAAGGCAAAGTTTTTTATTGAAGAGAATTCAGGTAACAATTGAAATATAATTGTCATTTTTTTTGAAATACATAAATTTAATTCTATTGTTTGGATATGAAAAAATCAGTTCTCATAATCTTGACTGTTATTATTGCTTATACAGTTTTTGCAAATGTTAAGTTGCCAGGATTGTTTAGTAATAATATGGTTTTTCAAAGAGATATGCCCATTAAAGTGTGGGGCTGGGCAGATCCAAAAGAAATAGTTACAATAAGTTTTAATCAGCAAACAAAAACTGTTTTAACAGGTAAAGATGGCAAATGGTTATTGGAATTAAATCCTGAAAAAGCTGGTGGCCCTTATAACCTGATTGTAAAAGCAAAGAATACAATTGTAATCAGCCATGTACTGATAGGTGAAGTTTGGGTTTGTTCAGGTCAGTCAAATATGGAATGGTTGCTAACACACACCCAGGATGCAATGGCAGAAATGCAGCAAAGTAATTACCCTTTCATCAGGCATTTTAAAGTGCCAACAAATGTTGCCAGCGAGCCACAAATAGATTTATCAGGCGGAGAATGGAAAATTTGTCAGCCGGACAATGCAGGTGATTTTTCTGCAGTAGGATATTTTTTTGCAGTTGAATTGTATAAAAAATTAAAAGTGCCGATTGGGCTGATAAATAATTCCTGGGGAGGCACTAATATAGAAACATGGATTAGCAAAAAAGCTTACCAGGAAAGAGATGAATTTAAATCCATGATTAATGGTATGCCTCACATGAATTTAGATTCATTGGCTAAAGCCAAAGAAACAAACTACATGAATAAAGTTAAAAATATTCAAACCCATATTGAAGATGATCCTGCCATCATTCAGTCATGGAAAGAATTATCTTTTAATGACAGTAACTGGCCTTCGATGAATGTGCCGGGTATTTGGGAAAACCAGGCCCTTCCTGATTTTGACGGGGTGGTTTGGTACAGAAAAACTATTTTTTTGGGTGATGAGTTTGCAGGCAAAGAAGCATTGCTGGAATTGGCTATGATAAATGATTCAGACGATAGTTATGTAAATGGTGTAAAGGTTGGTAAAATGAGCAGGAGTTTTAAAGAGAAACGCAGGTATATAATTCCCGCAGGTGTATTAAAAAAAGGTAAGAATATAATTGCAGTGAAAGTAGAAGACATCGGTGGTAGCGGTGGTATATATGGTGATAGTACTGATTTGAAATTAGGTATTTCTTCTTCTTCGATATCGTTAGCAGGAAAATGGTTGTTCCAGGTTGAATTGATAAATAAAACTTCAGGTATCAGTCCGAATATGTATCCCGGTTTATTATTTAACTCAATGGTTAGTCCTTTACTTTCTTATGGCATTAAAGGAGTTATCTGGTACCAGGGCGAAAGTAATGCAGACCGTGCCTTTCAATACCGCAAAAGTTTTCCATTATTAATCAGCGACTGGAGGCAGCAATGGGGCCAGGGTGATTTTCCTTTTTATTTTGTGCAGCTTTCAAGTTATGACCCAACTGGCAACATCAACAGTAAGGGTAGCAAATGGGCTGAGTTGAGAGAAGCACAAACCTTTACGCTGTCTCTTCCTAATACCGGCATGGCAATAACTACTGATATTGGTAATTCAAATGACATTCATCCCCGCAATAAAAAGGATGTCGGAAAAAGGCTTGCCGCAATCGCACTGAATAAATCATACAATGAAAATATTGTTTACAGCGGACCTATTTACAAGTCAATAAAAATTGAAGGAAATAAAATAATTATTTCTTTCAATAGTACCGGCAGCGGTTTGACTGTAAAAGATAAGTACGGATATATAAAAGGTTTTGAAATTGCAGGAGCTGATAGAGTTTTTCAATATGCCAAAGCCTATATGGATGGTACAAACATAGTAGTATATAGTGATGGCATAGTAAATCCTGTAGCAGTGAGGTATGGCTGGGCCGATGATGCAGGTGAATGTAATCTTTATAATAAAGATGGATTTCCTGCCTGGCCATTCAGAACTGATAGCTGGAGCGGCATTACTGAAAATGAAAAATATAAAATAAATCAATAATCATTTATTTAATAAATATGATATCACAAAAATCAATTTGTCTTTTATTAATGGCAACTGTAATGGCGTGCTTCATGTCGTGCAGATCAAATAAAGAAGAAACCAAAAAAGAGAAAGACAGTTCCTTAGTGGATGTAGAGAAAGAAAGAAAACTTAAATGGTTCGAGGAAGCCCGGTATGGCTTATTTATTCATTGGGGATTGTATTCGATACCGGCTGGCGAATGGAAAGGAAAAGAAGGAACAGACCACGGGGAATGGATTCAAAGTTCTGCCAACATACCTGGAAAGGAATATGAAACGCTTGCTAAGGAATTTAACCCTGCAAAGTTTGATGCGAAGCAATGGGTTTCGGTGGCAAAGAATGCCGGTATGAAATACATTGTCATTACAGCAAAGCATCATGACGGCTTTTGCCTTTTTGATTCAAAGCTTACTAAATATGATATTGTGGATGCAGCATCTTATGGGAAGGATCCTATGAAGGAACTTGCGGCAGAATGCCAGAAGCAGGGTATTAAATTATGTTTCTATTATTCTGTGCAGGATTGGCATCATCCGGAGTACCCGGCGAAGTTTGCTGCATTTAATAAAGTGCATCCGGAAGGCTTTCACGGTTTCCCAAATCCCAATGCGGATTATCTAAAATATTTCGATTACATGGAAGGACAAGTAAAAGAACTGTTGACTAATTATGGACCGGTAGGTATAATTTGGTTTGATTGGTGGGGTGCCGCTTTTAATCCCAATGAAACTAAAAACATTGCAAGGGCGCATGCTTTTGTTGATTCCATTCATAAATGGCAGCCAGATTGTTTGATTAATAACAGGCTTAATGGAATTGGTGCAGACTATGGAACTCCTGAGCAGGAAATCCCCGACAAAACCCAAAAGACCGCTTTTGAAGTTTGTATGACAATAAATGATCATTGGGGTTTTAATAAGTATGATCAAAATTGGAAAAGCACAAAAAAAATTGTTTACAATCTTTGCGATATTGCCAGCAAGGGAGGAAATTATTTACTGAATGTTGGCCCAACAGCTGAAGGAGAAATACCAGATCAATCTTTGAAGGTATTGAATGAAGTTGGCAACTGGCTGGCGGTTAATGGAGAATCAATTTACAATACTACATCCAGTAGTTATACTGTCAAATGGAATGAAGATGTAAAAATGATTACAGCAAAACCGCAAACATTTTATCTGCATATTTTTAATTGGCCAAAGGACCATAAAATTTACCTCGACTATTTTTCTAAGCAAACAGATAAAGTTTATTTGTTAGCGGATAAACAAAAAGCTCCACTTAAAGTAGATGTTCATTCCAGGGGTATAGTAATTCATCTTCCTGAAAATCCAGCGGATTCTATTAACAACGTGATTGTGGTAAAATATAGGAATTAAAAAGTAGGTAATAAAACCATGCAATAAATTTTTAAATCTCAACAATGATCAAAACACTTATTTTTTCCTTATTCTTTTCTATATCTGGTTTTTCGCAGCAAACAGAAATTAAAATCAAGAATCTGTCATGTGAGTACAAGGAAAATCCTTTGGGAATTGAAACTAATAGCCCACGTTTGTCCTGGCAGCTCATCTCAAAAAGCAGGAATCAGGTTCAGTCAGCTTATCGAATAATAGTAAGTAACAATCCTGATGGATTTAAAAGCGGCGAAAAGAAATTCTGGGACTCGGGAAAAAAGCTTTCGGATCAGTCTATTCAAATTGAATATAAAGGCTTACCGCTTAAATCTGCAAAGAAATATTATTGGAAAGTTATGATTTGGGATGGCAACGGACACCCTACATTGTGGAGCCCTGTTGCTTTTTGGCAAATGGGTTTGTTAACATCCAAAGATTGGGGCAATGCAAAATGGATTGGATTAGAAAAAATTAATGAATCCGATAAAATATTTCCCGCGCTGCACTTACCACATTTATGGAAGGATAGAAAGGATACGGTAACGATCAATAAGAATTTACTTCCTCAATTTCGTAAGGAGATAAACATACGTGGTAAAATTAAATCGGCAACAGCTTTTATCTGCGGGCTGGGTCACTTCGATTTTTTTCTGAATGGTGAAAAAGTGAGCGATAATTTTCTGGATCCCGGGTGGACCAAGTATGAAAAATATGCTCAATATGTTCCGTTCGATTTATCTGGTTTGTTGCATTCAGGAAAAAATGTTGTTGGCATTATGTTGGGAAACGGTTTTTACAATATTCCACGCGAGCGCTACAATAAAATAGTACAACGATTTGGATACCCCGCTGTTATTTCCAAAATACAAATTGAGTATGAAGATGGGTCTATTGAAAACATAGTAACGGATAAAACCTGGAGAGTTACAAAAAGTCCTATTACATTCTCAAGCATTTACGGGGGTGAGGATTATGATGCAAGACTCGTTGAGGCTAACTGGAAGAAAACGGGATTTAATGACAGTCACTGGCAAGTTCCGCTTGAAGTTAGTGGTAGTCCGGTTTTATTCGCTCAGCATCAACAACCCTTAAAAATTTTCGAAGCAAAAACTCCCTTAAAAATTTCAAGTCCGAAAGAGGGTGTGTGGGTTTATGATATGGGACAAAATATGTCAGCTATTCCATACATCATGGTTGCAGGGAATCAGGGCGCTCAGGTCAAGATTTCTCCCTCCGAACTCTTAGGCAGAAATGGATTGATATCGCAGATGAATGTGGGCGAGCATGTTTTTTTTATATACACAATAGGAGATGGAAAAGTTGAAACGTGGCGTCCACAATTTACTTATTATGGTTTCAGGTATATCCAGATAGAGGGAGCAGTGCCTGAAGGAAAGCCCAACCCAAACAATCTTCCTGTCATAAAAGAGTTGAAATCATTACATGTTCGTGGCGATGTAAAAAGAATTGGTGAGTTTACCTGTTCAAATGAGTTGTTCAACAAAATTTTCACGCTAATTGATTGGGGCATCAGAAGTAATACAGTTAGTGTTTCAACGGATTGTCCGCAGCGTGAAAAACTAGGCTGGGTTGAGCAAGCCTATTTGATGGGTAATTCCATCAGGTACAACTATGACGTTGCTACGCTTTTTACTAAAATAATGGAAGATATTGCAGCTTCTCAGCAAACCAATGGGTTAATCCCGGCAATAGCTCCTGAGTATGTGAAATTTGGAGGTGGGTTTCGGGATTCGCCTGAATGGGGGAGTGTAGGTGTAATTGTTCCGTATGAACTTTACAAATGGAATGGGGACAAACGGATGCTGGAGAACTATTATAACTTGATGAAAAAATATGTTGACTACCTTAGCGGTAAGGCTGTGAACCATATCATATCAAAAAGTTTAGGTGATTGGGCGGATATTTTTGAGCCAGGTGATGCCGATTATGAACAATCAGCAACTTCCACAGAAATTCCGGCAATGGCTACTTATTATTATGACCTGATCATTTTAAAAGATGTTGCCCGTTTGCTTGGAAAGACAGCGGATGAAAAGAAGTATCACGCGCTCAGCTTGGAAGTGAAGCAGGCTTTTAATAGTACTTTTTTTAAGAAAGATAAAATGACTTATGACAAGGGATCTCAGACAGCTAATGCCATGGCAATTTATTTTGATTTGGTAGAGCCTGAATACAGAGAGAAAGTATTAGCAAGCCTGGTCGGGGATATTAAAACGAGAAATTATGCGCTTACCTCAGGTGATATCGGATGGCGTTATGTGATACAGGTTCTGCACAAGGAAGGGATGTCAGATATTCTATTTAAGATGAATAATCGTTCTGATGTTCCTGGCTACGGATATCAAATGGCACAGGGTGCCACCGCATTAACCGAATCATGGAAAGGGCTTGGTGCTTCCAACAACCACCTGATGTTTGGCCAAATTATGGAATGGTTCTATGGCGGTCTGGCTGGTATAGGTCAGACTCAGGGGTCATTGGCTTTTAAAGAAATAATTATTAAACCTGAACCTGTTGGTGATATCACTGAAGTGAAAGGAAGTTCCATTTCTCCCTATGGGTTAATTAAAAGTTACTGGAAAATAAGTGGCGATAAATTTGATTTGCATATAACAATTCCACCGAACACAAGAGCTACGGTATTCCTGCCTTCTCTTAAAGACTCCGCAATACTGGAAGGTGGCAAAAAAGTTAAGAGCGTTAAAGGCATAATATTTCAGAAGTGGGAAAACGGCCGATGTCTTTATCAAATTGGTTCGGGGACGTATCATTTTACAAGTAAAATAACGGTTGATAAAAAATATCCTTAAATAAAATTAATATGTTAAAAACATTAATGCCATTTGTCTTTTTTTGTTTTGCCATCAACAATTTGACAGCCCAGGATTTAAGAAACCATATTGGATTGAATTTTATAAGACCCGATGTCAACAGGTCAGGCTATTATGATTTTAATCACAACACCAAATGGCTTTTAAAGCAATACAGCAAACTTGATGTCAAATGGAACAGGGTTGCTTTTTCGTGGGTT
>Ga0209490_10006030_pt1 | contig 10987 bp, 15 predicted proteins | sample MAT06_FD_187209 | JGI IMG/M metagenome (GOLD analysis project Ga0209490, IMG submission 187209) | Freshwater microbial communities from Lake Fryxell liftoff mats and glacier meltwater in Antarctica - MAT-06 (SPAdes) (version 2) | ecosystem: Environmental > Aquatic > Freshwater > Ice > Liftoff...
GTTTGCTCTGCTTGATTTTGAATCGCTGCATTGACGGATGATACTTTAATACCTAGTTTTCGAGCTATTTGTTTGGGCGTTAAATTCAATGCCCGTAAATTTATGATTTCTTCTTGTTCTGTTGCTGCCATAATTTACTACTTTCTACAAACAAACGGGAGCAGAAATATTAAACCAAAGCTTGCTTTTATTTCCTATTTTACAGTCCCTTTCAGTCAAAATTGGATCACTTACAGTATTGTTGCATTAGTTTGTGATTTCCAACTCCAGCAAGCTCAACACTTTTTCTTCCAAATCTGTCAAATAAGCACGGTTAAGCTGACCCAAGAATTCCAAAAACTTCTGCACCGATTCCTCCAACTCACTGGAATACACTGTTTTTATGCGTTCGCCTCTGGCGTTGGCGGAGCCATCGCTAATCTCCCGCACCTGCTGACATTCTTGGGGCAGATAGTTGAAGGACTTCAGGTGCTGCAATCCAACCGTGTACTCTCCATCCCACATTCTCACAGTACAGCTGAAATCATTCACTGCGCTGGCAATCGCCTCTTGCCCCTCAGTTCGGGGTTGTCCAAGGCTTTGAACAGACAAAAGATATCATTGCTGTTGCTCCCAATCCTCAATTACCAGTCCACTGACACGACTAAATTCTCTTGTGTTGTGCGTAACTAATATTAAGTTATGTGTCAAAGCAATCGCAGCTATTTGAAAATCATTGGGGCCTATCGGAGTCCCGTTTGCTGCTAATTCTGCACGAATTCTACCGTAAGTGAGGGCAGTAACATCATCAAAAGGCAAAGAAACAAACAAACGAAGAAACTGATGTTGTCGAGCTAAAGTAATTTGGGGATTATTGCTTTTCATCGCACCATAAAACAACTCTGCCTTTACCACTGAACAGACAGCAATCTCTTCTACATTTGTTGACTGTAAACGTTCTCTAATTACCAATGACCGACCATTGAGATAACGAGCGCAAACATTAGTATCTAATAAATACCTCACACAATTTCTTCCATTGTCTCAAAATCTCCCTCAGAGTCGATAACAATTGGATCGTCTTGACAGCTACCATAAGTCTGCTCAAAAAAGCTGGGTGGCCATCCCAATTCTTCTGGTGTTTTTGCGGTTGTTGACGGTTTTAGTTGTTGATAAATCACCATTACTTCTATTTCTTTGTCTGTTATTCCCAATGGGATATCAAGATGTAAAATCCCATCGGACCCCACATGAGTATTTAGTTTAATACTTTGCATCACTGTTCTCTCTCACTTAATTGATTCATTTAAAATTGTCTGCGACTTCATTAACACCATACTCTTTCTCTATCAAACCTAACAACTTCTCCTCCGGGAGCAATGCGATTTTGTGAGATGACTCCACCTGGAGAGCGATCGCTAATCAACTCTTGCGTATGCACTCAATATTTAATACATTAATATTGGTAATATTGGCTAGAAGATACAACCTGTACCAAAAACGAGGTTTCTGTAGATTGTTGCGACTAGAAAAAAGGTAAAATTTCATTTCAGGAATAGTTTTAAAATAGGAAGTATCTACCTTTATGGAAAAAAACATATCTGCAAATCTAAATTTTGCCGATTTATTATCAGATTTCCAAGAGGATATTACAAAACTTTTAGATTTTAAAAATATCGAGGAATGGTCTGGAAGAGTAGTTAAAGAAAGAGAAGAAAAAATTAGACAGTCTGCGTTAGTTTTAGCTGGTCAATGTATCGCCATATTATTGCATAAGCTTTCTCAATCAGAGTCAGCTCATAAAACAGCAATTAATCAAACCAAAGGCTGGTGGCATACCGACACGCAAAGACACGGTTATACGAAAAGAGAAATATTAACAGTAGGTAATGTTGTAGTAAGTCTCAAATTACCATACGTTGTTCAAAAAAAAGAAAAAAAGCGAAGAATAAATCTACTAATGTTGGATTTTGTCCCTTTTTAAAATGGTTAGGAATGTCAGAGGGCTTGACCCCGTTAGTTTGGTCAAATATTGCAAAATATGGTGCCATAGCTAGTTATTTTGAAGCTGCACATACAATCCTGGGCGATTGGGGAATTAATATTAGTCTTAAACGAATTGAACGATTGACATATAAATTTGGTCAAATTGGCATTGATTTACGTCAAGATAAAATATCTAACTTGCAACAAGGTAAATTACCTGATGGGAATATACTTAAAGACCAGAGAGTTGTAATTGCTGTAGATGGTGGCAGGAGTAGAATTAGGATTAATAAAAAAGGTAGAAAAAATCTCAAAACAAACAAGCATGGCTTTACAGGGGAATGGGTTGAGCCAAAATTATTGACAATTTATGTGGTTGATGAACAGGGTAAAAAAGTTAAAAATGGCGAAATAAAGATTGTAAATGATGTTTAGCTTCACCTTTGCAGAAGACACCTTTAAAGATATTGATGTAGGCGACAGTCTCAGTTACTCAGCCAGCTTAGAAAATGGCAGTCCATTACCTAGCTGGTTAACCTTTGATACTGCTACTCGTACATTCAATGGTACACCCAGCAACGCTGATGTAGGTAACATCCATGTCAAATTAGTAGCACTAGATAAAACTGGTGCAACTGCAACTGCCACCTTTGGGCTAGAGGTAGTCAATGTCAATGATGCGCCTGTAGCTAACGATGACGCTGCTATCACCTTAGAAAAACAGGCAGTGACTATCTCAGCTACTAAGTTGTTAGTCAACGACAAGGATATCGATGGCGACATCCTAAAAATTTCAAACGTCGGCAATGCTATTAACGGTAGCGTAGCATTTAATCAAAATGGTGATGTTGTCTTTACCCCTGCTGCCAACTTCACTGGTAAAGCAACCTTCGAGTACACTGTCAGCGACGGTAATGGTGGCAGTGATACTGCACAAGTTCTCGTTAATGTCAATCCAGACAATAATATTAAAGGTACATCTGGTCGTGATGTCCTTACGGGTAATGATGCTGATAACATTCTTACTGGCTTCCAAGGTCAAGATATTCTGACTGGCGGCGGTGGTAATGACCAGTTTGTCTATACCAGCATCACGGATGCTGGCGATACCATTACCGACTTCCAGATAGGCTCCGACAAAATTGTGATTACCGAACTGCTCAAAGCCAACCTGATGCATATAATTACACGCAAAGCAATCTATCTACTGACGCTGGTGGGAGTTTGGAAAACTTTCTCGGCTTAAATGTTGGCGAGTTAGATATTAATGGCATGGCTTTTCAAGGTTCTGCTATTTCAACAAACCTGAAAGCAGTAGCTGGTGAAAAGTTAACTTTTAAATGGAATTTCCTCACAAATGAAACGGCGAACCTACCTCCTTTTAGCCCTTTAAATGACTTTGCCTTTTTTACAGTAAATGGTGATATCTTCAAACTGGCTGATGTTAACGATGCGTCAAATATCTCTAACTTCTTCAACTCAGAGACTGGGGACAGAACTTTTAGCTACACTTTTTCCAAATCAAGTGTTTACAAAGTAGGAATTGGTGTTGTAGATATTGACGATTTCACCAATACCTCGGCATTACAAATTAGAGAAGCTAGCTTTATAGGTGTCATTCAATCTGTTCCTGAACCATCAGTCGCCTTGGGATCTTGCCTTGTTATTGGATTTACAACAGTCTTTCAGGGAAAGCGTTCAAAAATAAAAGCTAATATGGGCGTTGGTTCAAAGAGCTAATTTTCAAACGGGGAAACAGGTCATCGAAAGCAGCTTCTCCAGGTTAGATATTAATACGGTTCGGATAATCTGGGGAAGCTCTTGAGCAAAGAGAGTGATTTCCTCATCGGTAGTGGTGCTATTCAGCGATTTATTTACAACACTTTTACTGGTGCGCTGTTCTTTGATGCTGATGGCAATCAAACATGATACGCTATCTGCTTGAGGAGTGTGGAGGAACCGAAAATGACTAAGCTGCGCGTGGGGTTATTGTTTGGCGGTCGTTCGGGAGAACATGAAGTTTCGATCAATTCAGCACGGGCGATCGCTAAAGCCTTAAGTGCAGAGGAAAATGCTAATAAGTACGAAATACTGCCTTTTTACATCCAAAAAGATGGCCGCTGGCTGGCGGGAGAAGCACCCGAAAAGGTTTTAGAAACCGGTAGTCCGTTACTGGAATCTGAACAATCAACTTCTGAGGGAAATCTGACATCCAACCCTCAAGCCCAAACCCTAAGTAAGTGGCAATCTCCCTCTGAAGTTGCCCAAGTGGATGTTTGGTTTCCCATTCTCCACGGCCCCAACGGTGAAGACGGGACAATCCAAGGGTTACTCACTTTGATGCAAGTTCCCTTTGTTGGTTCTGGGGTGTTAGGTTCGGCATTGGGGATGGATAAAATTGCCATGAAAATGGCCTTTGAGCAAGCGGGACTACCACAGGTAAAATATAAGGCGATAACTAGAGCGCAAGTTTGGTCTAATCCTTGCGTGTTTCCGAAACTGTGTGATGACATTGAGGCAGCATTAGGTTATCCTGCTTTTGTCAAACCTGCTAATTTAGGTTCATCAGTGGGTATTGCCAAAGTGCGATCGCGCCAAGAATTAGAAGCCGCCTTAGATAATGCTGCTAGTTATGACCGAAGGCTGGTTGTAGAGGCTGGTGTCGTAGCGAGAGAAGTCGAGTGTGCCGTATTAGGTAATGATCAACCCCAAGCCTCTGTCATTGGAGAGATTACATACAACAGCGATTTTTATGACTATGAAACTAAATATACTGAGGGTCGGGCAGATTTACTGATTCCGGCATCGCTTCCAGATGCGATCGCCCGTCAAATTCAGGACATGGCTTTGCAAGCTTTTGCAGCCGTTGACGCTGCGGGATTAGCAAGGGTAGATTTCTTCTACGTGGAAGCAACACAAGAAGTTTTGATTAACGAAATAAATACGTTGCCAGGTTTTACTGCGACTAGTATGTATCCCCAACTCTGGGCCCATAGTGGAGTCTCTTTTCCAGAATTAGTTGATCGATTAATTCAACTTGCGATCGAAAGGCATTCTCCTAGCTGATGGAGAAAATAAGCTAACTGATTTCCAACTTTTTCCAGCAAAAAGTCACAATAAATACAGACTTTTGGCAAAATTTAGCCCGATTTGGTAGCCTATATTTTACAAAAAAGCTACTTGAATCTGAACCTTTGTTACGGATACCTGATGCTTGACTCCTCCAGTACAATTTATTGACTAGAGGGGTACAAATCTGAAAGTAATCATGGAAAAAAGTCAGAGTGTACAGCGCGAGCCAACCCAACTTAGAAGGGCTACTCCAGAGCTGACAAACAAGAAATCGAGATTAAAGCAAAGCTCGAACGTTCTGATATATCTGGTTGCACATCATCCTTGGCTATTGTTAACTGGGTGTTTAGCCATGTTTGTAGGTGGTGGTGCCTTTGCCCTGTATAGCTTAGGTAATGCTGGACAGGTAACACAAGAAGAACCAGAAAAAATCCCGGTTATAGTTGAAGAACCAATCAATGTGCCCGATCTGAATAGTAATCCTACACCTTTATGGATGGTGGCTGCGATCGTCCTCAGCTGTGGTAGTGGTTGCTTGCTCATTTTCCGAATGCTCAACCGGACAAAGCAACCGCAAAAAGTCCAAAAACTGGTTAACCGTCATCAGGCACGTTTGGCACAGAGCAATTCCCAAAGATTGCAACCACGCCTTCCCAAGAAGCAACCAATTTTTGTGCCACAGCAACAACTGATGCCGATTATGCAGATGCCACTTAAAACAAAACAACTGGTGACGGTTCTGCCAGCAGAACACAAGCACCACTTGGATACGCGCACAGAATCTTTAGCAGACTTGATGGATCTTCGTAAAGATAGTTCATTGTCTGCAATTTTACGCCAGTATTAAAGTTCCTGTAAAGCAAAAACCTGTCAAAATAATATTTTTTGCTAATTAAGGCACGGTTATACCGTGCCTTTACTAGTATTTAGCGGTTCTCGCTTCGGTGCAACCTCACCCCATATTTGAGTAAAGCAAACACTCCCCTCTCCTTAGCCTACGGTGTATACACAAGTCTTTGATGAGGTCAATTTACGGTTAAGTCTCATAGCCCCTGAAAAACCTCACCCTGGTTTTGCTCCCGCAAAACCTGTCCCTCTCCTTACTAAGGAGAGGGATTAAAGATAGGACAGGGTGAGGTTTGGCGAACGCGCTTAAAAAATAATATTGCTGAAAAGCAAAGGAGTTACTCGAAGCAGAAAAAGCAGCAGCCTGTGCGGTTAAACTGATAAGGACGAAAATAGCAGATTAGGCAGTGAATAATATAGTGCGGTTAGTTTTGACAGCAATATTGCTGGTGCTAGTGACAGCTTGTGGCAGTATTGGACTGCTACCGACTAGCGAGTTAGTGCAAAAAGCGATCGCACTTGGGCTAGAGCAAACTCAACAAAAACTTAGCCAACAGTTGGATCTAGATTTTCAAGGGTTTGAAATCAAGCGGCTATCAATTACCCAAGAACAACCCCTAACGATTGAAAATTTACCAGCTTTCCACGTTCGGGGAACCTACGATTTGATTGTAAAGCTACCAAAACGGCGCTTGACGCAACCAAAAAAACCCTTTGACGTTTACCTGCAAATTCAGCAAGAAGGGAAGACTTGGCGATCGCTAATTCCAGAAAAAGGTAGTAAAAGTACTCAATCAATTTGGCGTAGTTATCTCATCCAGTAATTGGTACTTATTGATAGAAATTAACCTGAGTTCGGGATAAGCTGAAACCTTTAATTACTCAAGAATCAATATCAATACAAATCACTGTAACGTATGGATTAATTACTGATTCAGGTACATCAATTGTTAATTCTCCTAACGGATTAGAATTGAGGATAGAATCTATAATTGCACAGCGACTTGTGTAGGTTAGTGCTGTGCCGTCAGCAAGAACAAACACAGATTTTACTCGTTTGATTGGTATACCCCTAACTGATATTGTCTCGTAAGGTTTCATTAATAGGTGTAGATAAATGCGATCGCCTCCGGCACGCGAATCGCGATCGCCCTTACGAGTTGAGGGGCCATAAAATTGCCACGGTTCTAATCCTGGGGTTGTATCAAGTATACTTTCACAGTGGCTAGACATCCAATCGGCTATATCTTTGAGACGCTCTAACTGCTCAGGCGGGATTTGTCCATTACCCATTGGACTAACATTGAGCAAGAGGTTGCCTCCTTTGCCTGCTACTTCGCAAAGGGTATGAATCAATTGACGAGAGGATTTGAAGTTGCAATCATCTGGGTTATATCCCCAACTCTCGTTCATAGTCAGACAGGTTTCCCAAGGATGAGCAGGTGGGTGAGGAGGAATAAACTGCTCAGGAGTTTCAAAGTCTCCACAATTTGGCAGACGATCATTAATGAGAATATTAGGTTGTAAATCACGAATCATTTTTGCTAATTCTTGAGCTTGCCATTGCTCTGGAGTGCGTTCCCAACTCCCATCAAACCAAATGATGTCAATTTCACCGTAGTTAGTTAATAATTCTCGTATCTGATAGAACAGGAACTGAATATATCGCTCCCACTGTTGTGGTGTAGGTTGAGGTAGTTGGTCAAAGCGATAAGGTTTATCTGCCTCTGTAAAAGCCGGATAGTCAGGATGATGCCAGTCACTAAGAGAAAAATAAAGACCAATACGCAATCCTACAGAGCGCATCGCTTCGATAAATTCACGTACAATGTCTTTTTTATAAGGTGCAGATGCAATTGAAAAGTCTGATTGTTGGGTATGAAATAGTGCCATTCCATCATGATGCTTGGCTGTTAATATGGCATATTTCATTCCTAGACTTTTTGCTAAATGTGCCCATTCTTGAGGATTGTATTGTTGTGGATTAAAAGTATTAGCTGTGTAGTGATATTTCTCAACTGGAATATCTTGGCAAAAGGGAAGGCTGAATACACCCCCAACTAACGGCCAAGATAACTCACATCCTTGTTGAGAACTATGTCCCCAATGAATAAACATCCCCAATCGAGCTGTATCAAACCAGTTATTCATCATGGTTAAATTTGGCAATAATTCTGCTTAATTCGGAGAAATAGCTCCGAATGCATTTTACTACATACAGCAGATTCCAGCTTGGTGAGGTACAGATCATCGTAGGGGCACAACATGTTGTGCCCCTACCCGTGTACTTTTCCTCGCTTGATTGGGGGCGATCGCTAAATATTTCCAATCAAATATTATTATTTCTGTTTAGTTTTTGAACTGTACAGTTATCTATCTTTGGCTTCTTCATCAATTGGTTACTTTGAAATAAATCAGTAAGATGGTTTTACAAATTCAATAAGAAAAGTATTACCTTGTGCAAATCGGATAGTAATTTGCATGGTAAAAGCTTCAGAATCTTCCAGATTTAGTGGTTTGCCAATTTGAAAATTTACTGGTTGTTGTTGACCACCATTCACGGCTATATTATCAGCATAAAGATAAGTTCTATCTGATGTATCTAAAATGGGATTCAAACCACCTTTTAAACCTTTAATATATCCAGTGCTATTAGGAAAAATAACAGAGCCAACATTTCCTCTATGTTCTAGTTTTTTTGTGAATCCTTGTTTGGAGAAAAATTTCTAACTATTATGCCTGCAAAGTTTGGATGTGCAACTAAAAGAGTATAATTTTGTTTAGACTTTATCTTGAACTCAGCTATACCATTATTATTTGTTAAATTTTCTAAATATGTATTATTATTACCTATTAATATTACTTGTGCATTATTGATAGGAGCATTATTATCATGAATAAATATCTTAGCAGATATAGTATTTATAGTTGATGCGTTTTTTTGAGAAGCTGGTTGAAATTTAGCTTGATTCTGAGTTGTATTAGCTGATATTGGTGAGGATGATAAAGCTAATGTATTGATAATTAAGAAAGTTGATAAAAGTTTTAAGAATGGTGATTGTATTTTCATCTTTTTCTTCACTGATTTGGTAGTTTAATATTATTTTTATTTATAAATTTGATAGAGCGATCGCTAACCTCTCAACTCATGTATACGTTGATAAATATCTAAGCTTGAATTGAAGTTTGAGCTTGTTTTGTTGGTGTATTGCTAGGTGTATTTAACTTGCGAGATAATGCCAATACATTCATAGCAAACTGTTGATAAAGTTCTGGGGACTTATTCATAAAAATAACAATTGCATTCCGATGACTGTAAAATGCTAAATATCGACGTTTATTAGTTATTGCATAGACAATTAGGGCTACTGCTGCAACAAGTAAAATTAAACCTAGTAGAGAAGAGTTACTGAATGCACCCAAAGCTGAAAAAGCTAGGAATCCTCCAAAACCCAATAATGCATAAATAGGGGCTTCTAATGTTTCTACTGAATCAATATTTTGAATGCGTATCCAAGTGTCTCTCTTTTCTAACCCAGTTTTTGCTGTCCTAACAAGAGTATCGCCTGTAACTTTGACAATAATTGTTCCTCTTGCTGGCACTAAGACATTTCCCCAAACTTGGGCGGGAGCGCCTGTGATTTCAACGACTTGCTGATTAGTTCTCATGTTTGTCACCGTTCATTAGATGCCTCACATAATGTTTAAAATTGCTGTTAACAGTTAGATCACGAATGATCCGCCCCACCTCTGGCTGTTTGATGTCTAAGGGTTTTTTGATAGTCATTTACTTTGAAACTTTACCTTCTAGATTAAGCAGCCGATGCTGTATTATTTGCTATATCTTAACCATGCAAAATCTCCACTTTCATCAGTAAATACGCCTAATTTATGTTTTTCTAATAAAGTAATGAATCAAGTTGCAGTTAAAAATCAGATCCCATTTGAAATTCAAGAAGTTGAGTCGTTAAATCAGAACGATGCTTTGAATAACCAGGGAATAAATATTTATCGGCAGGCTTTATTAAAGATTTTAGGTAAATAACGAGATTTGATGAAGATAATACAGGGCATTCATGCGTGAGGATGGCTAATGTGTGAATTCCCTATTTGCGTTGGTGGGTATGTGCTACTAGAAAAACTATCACAACCATTTCCGTATAAATGCTAGGTTACAGTCATGATCGAGGTATAGTTTCACTGGAGACAGGGCAAAATGTATATCAACTTTTTCATCAGTTCCATTGCTGGAATTGTGGTTGTGGTGCTGGCGGCTTTTGGCTTACTGCAATGGTTGCACATCCCTGCTGGTAATTTTCTTGATTGGGTGATTGGTGGTGCTAGTTTTTGGTGGCTGTTGGTAATTGTTACCGTACCGTGGAATGTGCATTTTCAAGCTAAAGAAGTTTTAGCAGAAGCAGCACAATCTAAAGAAAAAGGAATTCCAGTTGATGAGAAACAAGTGAAGTATGTCACAGTGTTGGCAAAGCGATCGCTCTGGGTTGCCATTGCTTTACACTTATTCTCAGCCGTTGGTCTTTATACTCTTGCTGTCACTGGTATTAGTCCGGTGGGATATATAAGTTCTGGTGCAGCTTTGTTATTAACAATTCTGCGTCCAGCGATTCGGGCGTATGAGTATTTATATGCGCGGTTAGCGATGATTCGTCAAGAATGGAAGTATCCCCGCGAAGATATTGTTGAACTGCGCGATCGCTTCTCTATATTGGAACAAAAAATCCAGTCATTTGAGGAGCAACTTAACCCAGAACAATCTTATTCATTACCAGCAACTCAACAACGCTTTGCCGAAGAAACTCGCAGAGATTTAGCCCGAATTGCGGCTAATTTTGAAGAATTACGGGCGACAAATCAAACTGAACATGAGCGTTTAGCAAGAGAAGCACGAACTGCGATCGCGCAACTTTCCACCGACGGGCAATTTCTCGATCATGTCCGCGAAATTATTCGATTTTTTAAGACCGCTTAATTATTCCTTATCCGGAAACTGGGTTTAAAACCCCGTCCTTGCAGGACGGATTTATATTGATTTGTTTCTTACAGAATATATACCATAATGTAAGCAACAGTTAGAAAGTATATG
>Ga0209490_10006032_pt1 | contig 10981 bp, 6 predicted proteins | sample MAT06_FD_187209 | JGI IMG/M metagenome (GOLD analysis project Ga0209490, IMG submission 187209) | Freshwater microbial communities from Lake Fryxell liftoff mats and glacier meltwater in Antarctica - MAT-06 (SPAdes) (version 2) | ecosystem: Environmental > Aquatic > Freshwater > Ice > Liftoff...
GTGCGTCCGTAAGCTTCATTGGTTGTTCAGGAGATTTTGATTGGCGAAAACAGCGCGCTGGTAACGCGACCGGCGTGCTGTTTTCGTTAGAAGATCAGATTTTGCCTACGAAATGCGCGATAGTGTACACACTTCGTTTATACTATTTTGATGATAATGGTTGTATTTCTCCTATAGCAAGAAAGCAAACCATGCCAAACGTTTTGCCTGGCCCTGATCAAAAAGACCAACGCTTTGTGGTGGATGAGCGCATGAGGCGTATGATCGCGGGTGCTATCGCCGAGATCGATCCCGCACAGATTGCAATTTTGCGCACATTTACGCCAGCAGAACGTTTTCGGCAAATGATGTCAATGATTAAATTTATTGAGGACATTGGCGCTTATCGTCTCCGTACCCGTGAGCCAGAGCTTACGGAAAGTGACGCGTTGCGGATTGTACGCAGCGGGGAAATGATGAAGAGAAAGTTGCAGAAACGAAGCTTGGGCACAAACACTTCACCTGACAGCGATCTGGTATGAGATTCTGGGAGAGATTGATAAGTTGATTGGTCACCCCCCAATAAAAATACGGACACGCCAGCGTGTCCGTATTTTTATTGTGTCGTCTACTGCAAATCGGACGGCGATTGCTTACAGCGGCTCGCGATCCAAGACTTCTTGGCAGAGTTGGACGGTTTGTTCAACACCTTCGTCGAAGCTAACCTGATCGGTCCAGATCGCTTGCAGGTTGTTGACCAGGGTATCGGTGAATTCCGAGGTGCGATCGTTGGCTGGGAAGAAAAATGGGCTTGGGCCTTCGGGATATGCTGCTTGGATGGTACCGTAGATATGGCTGAATTCAGCCAACTTGGGATCAGACCACACATCGTCGCGCGGGCCAGGGCTACCTGCGCCACCGAAGACATGCTCAACACCATCTTCTTGGGTCGAGAAGAATTCCAAGACCTTGAAGGTTTCGTTGGGGTGTTTCTCGGCAGCGGGCGGGGTCATGCAGAAGCCTGCGCCCGAAACCTGCGAGCCACGGATGCCACCAGGGCCAACGGGGGCCGCAGTCACATCCCATTCAAAGGCCCAATCGGTGACCTTGCTAAACTCAGCGACCAAGCCGGGGGTTGTGTTAAAGGCCCCGACCTTGCCGGCCACAAAGTTCTCGCGGATCTGATCACCACAGATACAAGGGTCAACTTGATAGGTCGCCTTTAGATCGTAGAGCCAACGCAAAGCGGCAACGGCATTTTCTTCGCCTAGCAAACATTTGGTGCCATCTTCGCTCAACACATCGCCGCCAAACATGCGCATATAGGATGGTGTATGTTCAGACCCTTGCGTGGCGCGGAAGCCCCACGTCTCGGGTGGCACGGTGACTGCTTGCGCGCCTTCGACGAGATCATCGGATGTCCAGTCGAGGTTGGGCAAGGTTGCGCCAGCGGTTTCGTACAGCGTCTTGTTAAAGTAGTAGACCACTGTACCATAGTGACCGTGATTCGGAATGCCGTAGAGCTTGCCATCCACCGTCAACGCTTGCATAATTGCCGGCCAGAAGACCGATTTGTCAAAGCCAGTGGAGGCGACGATGTCATCATGCGGCGCAACGACGGCTTTCTTGACATGTTCGCTCACGGTATTCAAATAGGTCCAGACCACATCACCCAAATTGCCACCAGCGGCCAGGGCATAGATCTTGGCGATCATCTCGGCGCCATCTAGCTCGTCGATCTGAAGCTTGATGCCAGGATTTTGCTCTTCAAACAACGGCACGCGCGACTTGTGCCAGTCTGCATGGGAGCCCAGACGCGAGTGAAAGACAATCGTCGTGCCTTCTGCACCGGGTGTGGTGGCTGCTTCACCACCAGTTGTGGTGCTTGTGCCAACTGGGGCAGCACAAGCGGCTAAGACTGCGCCTGTCGCAACTACCGACGAGCCGAGTAGAAATCGGCGGCGATTAAACTTTTGGTCAAACATGAAATTCCTCCTACGAAATCAAAGACAATCTTGCGAGCTGGGGTTCATCTTGTACTATTGTTACACTACGGGTCGTTATACTATTGGTACACGCCGAATTTGTCTGGCTGGATAATGGCTTGAGGACAAATCGACGGAATACGTATTATCCTTTGATGCCGGACATGACAATCCCACGCACGAAGTAGCGTTGGGCAACAAAGAAGAGCAGAATAATTGGCGCGGTCATCATCAAACTGGCTGCCATCAGCAGATTTTCGCGCGGCTCCATCGAATCGATATTGCTCGCTACCGATTGGAAGTACTTGATGCCAATGCCAATGGTGAACTTTTCTTTGGTGTTGAGAATAATGTAGGGGAAGAGGAACGAATTCCAATCACCAATGAAGGTGATAATTGCCGCGGTTGCCAAAGCGGGCAGCGATAACGGTAAGATAATCTGCATAAAGATTCGCATATAACTGGCCCCGTCAATCCGGGCGGCTTCGTCTAGATCCATGGGGATGGTCATGAAGAACTGGCGCATCATGAAGATCAAGAAGGCCCCGCCGCCAAAAAAGGCGGGCACAATCAACGGTTTGTACGAGTCGAGCCAGCCGATCTTGTTAAAGAGCAGATAGAGCGGAATCAGCGTTACTTCGGCGGGCAACATCATCGTGCTCAAGGTGATGAGAAAGAGGAAATTGCGCCCCGGATAGCGAAACCGGGCAAAGGAATAGCCGGTAATCGCTGCCGAAAAGACCGCGCCAAAGGTTGAGATCCCCGCCACAATCACCGAGTTCCACAGCCAGCGACCAAAAGGCGCAACCGTAAAGACTTCGGCATAGTTGCCAAATTGGGGTGTGTTCGGCAACCAAGTGGGTGGAAACACATACAATTCGCTGGGTGTTTTGAGCGAAGAAAAGACAGTCCAGGCAAAGGGCAACATAAAGAGCAGCGATGCGGCGATCGCAACCAGATAAAGAATCGTGCGCCCAATCCAGCGTTGTTGCTTGGCCTTGCGGGCTGCCATGGGTACATGACGGGTTGGGACAGCCGATTGGACAATTGCTTCCTGTGCCATTATTCGTTACCCTCCCCAGCATAATAGACCCAGCGCCGCGATGCGCGGAACTGGATAAACGTAAAGACAAACAGAATGAAGAAGAAAATCCAGGCTAATGCCGAGGCGTAGCCCATCTCGAAATATTTAAACGCACGCGTATAAATATGCAGCGAGTAGAACCAGGTCGCATAGGCTGGCCCGCCTGCTGTGGCGACAAAGGCCGCGGTAAAGACTTGCAAAGCGCCGATAATGCCCAAGACCATATTGAAAAAGATGGTGGGGGTGAGCAAGGGAATCGTCACATTGCGGAATTTGGCCCAGGGGCCTGCGCCATCAATCGACGCTGCTTCATAGAGCTCTTGCGGCACACCCTGCAACCCGGCCAGGAAGATCAACATGGTATTGCCACCGATCGCGCCCCACATGGCCATAATGATCAAGCCGCTCATGGCCCACTGTGGGTCGCGGAACCAGCCCGGTGCATCGGCAATCCCCAAATTGTTACGAATAAAGTAGTTGATGGGGCCTACATCCGGGTTAAATAGCCAAGCCCAGAGCACTGCCGAGGCCGCAATGGGGGTCAAATGGGGCATAAAGAAGAAGGTCCGGAAGATGGCCGTGCCTCTCAATGCCTGATTCAGCAGCATGGCTGCCAACAGCGAGCCGATCAACGACAGGGGAACCACAATGATCGCATAGCGAAAGGTCAGCATCAGCGAGGGCCAGAAAAGCCGATCTTTGGTAAAAATGTCTTGAAAGTTTTTTAAACCAGTGAACTCAGGGGCATTGACAACATCATACTTCGTAAAACTGAAATATCCAGAGGCGATCATGGGCCCAAGCACAAAGCAGGTGAGGCCGATGAGCCAGGGCAATAGAAACAGATAGCCCGCAAATGCCTCACGCTTCCGCATGTTAAAACCAGGCTTGGGCGTGATCGTTCTGACGGCCATTACACGATACCTTTCTGTGACATAAAGCTCCTTTGTGCGAGCGCCACTGCGCGCAAGGCTCTTCCTTGGGCAGAGGCCGCTCAGTGAGACAAGATTCTTTAGCTACTTTTTGGAAGTGGCTAATCGGTTCCTGGTAAATGTGCTATCGGGCGCGCAATACCGAAATATGAACTATAAATGTGAGGTGAATTTCGTCGGTGCGTTCAGTATAACATTAGTTGGGAAGGAGCGTCAACTAAGCTATTGAAAAATTTCAAAAGGATGCAGAATGTACGTAGTTGATTCCCTGTAAAACGCCGGCCAACCCAAAGAAATCAAGAGACAACGTCCCCGGCACTGGCCAGCAATGTTTAGGTTGACTGGGTTACGTGTGGCCAGTGCCGGGGACATTATGCGTATAGATTAATTTTTGGAATGGCTGCCTAAAAAACTGATTGACTACTTCGTCACAAAGGGTAAGAAGATCGTGGTCGGTTGGGCAGCTTCCGCTTCTAGTTGTGCCAGTTCGCGCAGCGTGTCCGAATAATCGACATCTGGCGGATTTTGCATATCTTGCGCGGCGGCTGCTTGATTGTCGGCCACTTCTGCCGCAAACATTGCATCCGTCGCATAGACTTCGTCGGTCACTTCGGGTTCGGTCACTTCGGCGGCTATGGCGACAGCCGTGGCAAAGGGCGAAGCGAAGGGGGATGTATTGTTTTGGCTGTCAATGGCGATGGCTGTCAACGCGCCTAGGGCTGCGCTATCCGTCGCCGGTAACGTAAAGCTCCACGCCCCGCTGCTGTTCGCCGTGGTGACGCCTTGGTACATTTTGCCTTCCCCGCCGGTGTCGCGATAGATCTCTACTTTGGCATTGGCTTTGGCCGTGCCACTTATGACACCATTCGCGAGTTTTTTAATCACTGGTTTGGGCATTGAAGCATTGCCACTGCTGCTGAGGGCAATGCCCAATTTGACGTTGCCGGTGATGCTGTTTTGGCTGATCAAGTTGCGGATGGTGGTGCTGTCCTTCACATAGACACCATTTTCTGTATTGCTTGCGATGACATTATTCATAATCGTAGTATTGACGGCTGCTTTGGTCACAGCGATACCGTTCACCTTGTTGCTGTTGACGGTATTTTGGTTAAAGCGATTGGCGGCCCCCGGCGCGCCAATTGGCGCTACCGGCGGTGTTTGGCCAGGGCCCAGGGCATAGGCTGGCGTGCCGATCAGATTGATGCCATTGCGGGTATTGCTGCTGATCGTATTGCCAGTAAATTGGTTGAGACCGGTGGCTAGATAGATGCCATACATTGCATTGCCCGTTACTATGTTATTGGTAAAGGTGTTACGGTCGGCGCGCTCATAGAGATTGATGCCATACTTGGTATTGTTGATAAACGTATTGCCTGTGAAGACGTTATCCGTGGCCAGTCCATCAAAAATATCGCCCGTGTCATAGGTAGAATGAATGCGCAAGCCACTCGCGCCATTATTGCGGCTGATATTATTTGTGAAAACATTGCCGATAGACGCGTAGATCGCCATGCCATCTTGCTTATTGCCATAGCTCTCGTTGTTCGACACCTGATTATTATCGGAACCACGATCGAGCATAAAGCCATGGCCGGTGTTGTTATACATTTTGTTGTTGCTAATCACATTGTCGGTGCAGCCGCGCGACAAGATCAAGCCGTGGTAGCCATTGTTGTAGAGCTCATTATTGGTAATCACCAACCCCGTGGAATAATCGTGCGGGTCAAAGCCATAATAGATATTGGCATAGACCTGATTACCGGTGAGCAGCATATTGCTGGCCTGATAGGTGTAACTGCCATAGTAATTGTGATGGATCAGGCTATTGACAATACTGCCCGTGGCCCCCGTCTTTAGATAATCGGTCGAGGTGGCCGATTTGGGCGTCGCCCAGAAGCGCCAAGCAAGGCCACTCGGCTCCCCCTTGCCAATTTTTTCGCCCGGAAAATTAGGATTGGGGCTATACCAGCCCAGGTACGCGGCTTCGGCATCGATAATGTCCATCCGTGCGCCATAGAGCGCTGCCAGGTAACTCCGTCCGTAGTTGTAGTTGGTGTCTACCGTATTGGCTGGCGTATTCCACGACTGGATTTTAAGCTTACTAGTTGCCGCCCCCTTGATATAGATTTGACCGCCGTTGGCCACGACTTTTATATATTTTTTGGTGGTAGTTGCCGTCAGGTAACTTTCCAGCCGCAATTCGCTGATCGTCGGGTAGGTAATTTCCAAACGCGCATTCTGATAAATGACCAAATTAGCCTTGACGAGCCAAATACCATTACCCTGATCGACAAAAAGATTGTAACGACTGAGCGCAGTGGCTAATTGCGCAATGGTAATGCTGATCTTCGGCGCATTGGGGTGCGATGGATAGCCCACATAGGCTGCTTCGGCTGGGATCGACGCGTCATAGGGGCGACCAATGTAGACTGTATTGGACGAAGAAGCGTAGCGTAGCTCTGGCAACACGGTCTGCGCCGCGGCCGGTTGCACCTGGAAAAGACTCGCACCCACGATTGTAACGACAAAAAGGATCGGGATCAACGGTAAGGTAAACCACTGGGATTTGCTTAAAGAGGTGGGGGTATAGGACATAATGTTTCCTTTTGCACAAAGTAAACTACAAAGCAAGCAATATTTTTTGGTCAATTAATTATAGCATATTATTGACCAAATTGTGCTTGCAATCCATTTACAATTTTTAAGTTCCTCGCTTTTTCTGACCAATTACAAATAGTGTTGAAATGATTGGGGAACAACTTGACTTCTACACAATAGCGCAGTCGAAGGCCAAGGCTCTCGACTGCGCTATTGTGTGTTTAGGCGACTTATGCAGCGTTTATCTACAAGGTATAAGCGAATAGAGTTCCGCGCGTGTGACACTCTGGCCATGCTGCTTGGCAGACCGATAGGCGGCATCTAGCAACTCCACCACGCGCCAGCCCACGGTGCCCGGCGACTCATTCTGCGCGGTGCCCAGGCTGATATCAATTAAGTTATGTGCCGGCGTCGAACGACGATAGGCATTCTCGCCAACGACGGGTTCGATGGGTTCCGGCGCTTGCTCGCGGCGATAAATCGTGGCTTGGCCGCTGACAATATCAATATCAATTGAGCCATGTTCGCAGAAAATCTGCACAGTTTGGCGACGCCCACTGCCCCCGCCCAGATTCCCTGTCCCGCCGACTGTCCCCAGCGCGCCTTCTTCAAATTCAACCGTGACCGCGTTGACTAGATCGACAGTCAGGCCGTGATTGCTCATCAAAGCGTGGACGCGCTGCACGCGCAGCCCCGTGACAAAAAAGAGCACACCCAGCGGATGGGTCAGTTGTAGATGGCCAAAGCCGCCGCCCGAGAGGGCCGGATCGCTATAGACCTTGCCCGGCCCATGCACAGGCCCGGTCACATCGTGTTCCCCGCGCAGCAGATCAAAAATGTGGGTGGCAAAGATGGCGTTGATATATTGGACTTTGCCCAACTCGCCCCCTTGCAACACGGCGCGGCTACGAATGGCATAGGGTGTATAATTATAAGGATAGCCGACCAGCAACTCGCGCCCCTTGGCTTGTGCCACCTCTACCAATTCCTTGGCTTCCCAGGCATAGAGGGTCATGGGTTTGTCGATCAACACATGCAAGCCAGCTTGCAAACAGCGCTTGGCCAGCGGATAATGACTGGCATGATTGGTGACTACAATCGCGCCATCCAACGCTTCGCGCGCCAGCATGTCATCGATATTGGCGTAGGTTGTGTTGATGCCATAGGCCGCTGCCGCACTCGCGAGCTTCGCTGGATCGCGATCGCAGAGCACAAGTTCGGCTTGGGGATGTTCTTGTACCGCGGGAATATGCGCCGTGGTGGCCCACCAACCGGCTCCGATTACCGCAATGCGCGCTTTCTTTCCAGTGGAATGATCCACGGTAATGCCTTTCTGTTTGACTTCTATAGGAGTTACGCAGTTGCCTGGGAACGCCAGCCTCCTGCCGGCCGGCCCCCAGAGATCGTAATGCTTCCAACTGCGTAACGCCTATTCTATTTAATCGGGCACGGGTGTACCCTAGATCAAGGATTAATTTTCAGTTGACAATTGGCCGACTCCTGTTTATTATCCTATCATACGCAAGGTGTGTCAAACGTCTACCCGATCCTTCGTTGCCCCATCACCTAGGAGAAATCCAGTCGCGCTACACACCACTGCGCGTACAGAATAGCTATGGGGCGCGCCTAGGCCTCATGCACAATGCACGATAGTGTACATACAAATTTATGCTATGCTATAGTATACGTCGATATTCATGATCGGGACTTTGCTCTGGTTGAACGCGCGAAGCCGATGATTCTAGTATGCTAGCTGCCATTGGCGTTTTCAACACAACCGCGGTTTGAAATGATAGAAACAAGGTACTCATGACCAAGGATCTCCTTGCGAACAAGGAAGTAGCAGCGAACCTGGACCTGTTTGTGGCCTGGGTAGAAGCGCAGATGGCACAGCGCGATCAACCGGGCATTTCGGTGGGCATTGTTTATGACCAAACATTGATCTGGAGCCGCGGCTTTGGCTATGCCAACGTTGCTCAAAAAACGCCCACCACTTCCGAAACAATTTACCGCATTGCCTCGATCACCAAGCTTTTCACCAGCACCGCGCTCATGCAGTTGCGCGATGATGGATTATTGCAACTCGACGATCCGGTGAAAAAACACCTGCCCTGGTTTGCAATTCGCAATCCTCATGCCGATACGCCGGTTATCACCATTCGCCACTTATTGACCCACGCGGGTGGCTTGCCGCGCGAAGCCGCCTATCCCTATTGGAGCACCAATGAATTTCCCAGTATGGAAGAGGTGCAACAAGCCCTGCCCGATCAGGAACTCGCGCTTCCTACCGGCTCGGATTGGAAATACTCGAACCTGGGCTTGACACTGGCGGGCGAAATTGTCGCCGCGGTGACAGGGATGCCCTACAATGACTATGTCATGCAGAACATTTTGCAGCCACTAGGCATGGAAAATACCTTTGTCGAGACCATCCCGCCCGAACATCCGTTACTGGCCACTGGGTATAACCGGCGTCTGCCCAATGTGGTCCAGCGCGAACCGGGTCTGCATACCGATTGTCGCGGCATTGGGCCGGCTGCCAATATGGCGTCTAATGTAGAAGACCTGGCCAAGTTTGTCATGTTGCAATTCCGCGCGGGCCCGCGCCAAGGGCAACAGGTCTTGGCTGGCACTTCTCTGCGCGAGATGCAGCGTGTCCAGTGGCTCAACGACGATTGGTCGGCGGGGCGCGGCATTGGGTTTTATATCTGGCGCTTGCATGGGCGTAATTTGGTGGGGCATGGTGGCGCGCTGTTGGGCTATCGTACCGATCTGCAATTTGCGCCGGCCGACAAAGTGGGCGTTGTTGTGCTCACCAATGCCGATGATGGGATGCCCCTGCTCTATACAGATAAGCTCTTTCAGTGGGTTGTACCCGCAGTGATCAAAGCTGCCGCCCCGAAAGCCAAAAGCCATAAAGTCGCCGAGGAATGGCAAGCTTATGTGGGACGCTACCGCAGCACCTGGGGCGATACCCAAGTGATGATCTATCAGGATGAACTGGTGATGATCTATCCGTCGGAACCAGATCCGTTGGCGGGGATGACCAAGTTAAAACCGGTTTCGGCGCATACGTTTCGCATAGAAACCAAGGAGCGCTTTGGCTCGCAGGGTGAACTGGTCGTTTTTGAAACCGACGCAACGGGCAAGGTCACACGCCTCCGTTTGGCCAACACCTATACCTATCCAGTTGAACGCTGGTAACGCATGTTCTGCACTGGGCGCGCCACCGTCTCCGGTGGCTGGCCGGCAGGATGTCGGCGTTCCCAGGAGAGATTATATAACATGATCTGGTAAATCGGGTTATAACTTGGCTGTTGCTGTTGAACGCCATGTTTCGATAAGTTTTGCAATTGTAAACAGAAAGGCCGAATATGAAAAAACAGACTTTACTTTTGGGATTGATTCTTTTGTTGGCGTTGGTGGCCTGTGCCCCAATGCCGGCAGAACCGGTTCCCGATGGCGATACCGCGCCCGTTGCCGAAGGTGAACCGACCCAAGGTGGCTACATTTTGGTCGCCAATATTGAAGATCCCGATGCCCTAGATCCCCACAAAACGATTATGGCAACGGCTTCTAGCATTATGGCGTGGATCTATGAGCCACTCTTTTATATTGGGGAAGATGGCCTGCCCAAAGGCCAGCTAGCCGAATCCTGGACAGTTAGCGAGGATAGCAAAACGTTGACGATTGTCCTGCGCGAAGGGCGCAAATTCCATGATGGCACGCCGGTCGATGCTGCCGCCGTTGCATTTACGCTAAATCGTATGCTCGATCCGGCTACCGCTGCGCCGGCCAAAGATCAGGCTGGTCCATTGACTGCGGTGACAGCGGTTGATGACAAAACTGTGACCTTGGAGTTTTCTGAACCGTACGCCCCCTTCTATTTTGCCGCCAGTACTGCGTATTTTGGCATTCTCTCGCCCACAGCCGTCGAGGAAAAGGGTGATGAATTTGGTCGCGCGCCGGTGGGCAGTGGGCCTTTCATGTTCAAAGAATGGAAAGCTGGCCAAGAAATCACCTTGGTGCGCAACCCCGATTATGTGAATGTGCGCGAAGATCGCACCAACAAGGGCGCGCCCTATGTCGATGGCATCATTTTTAAGAATGTGCCCGAAGTTGGCACACGCATCGCCGCGCTCGAAACAGGCGAGATCAACATCTTGGGGCTCTCGCGCGAATCGGTACCGCGCTTCCAAGATGATCCGGAGTTCACGGTCATCTCGGTGGAGGAGACCGCCAGCATCAACTTTGTCGAATTCAACTACAAACGTGCACCCTTTGACGATCCCGCCTTCCGCCGCGCCTTTGGCATGGCCATCGACAAGGAAGCAATTCAGATCGGTGCCTACGGTGGCTTTGGCACGCTCAACTATAACCCCTATCCCAATGGCAACCCTGGC
>Ga0209490_10006033_pt1 | contig 10981 bp, 10 predicted proteins | sample MAT06_FD_187209 | JGI IMG/M metagenome (GOLD analysis project Ga0209490, IMG submission 187209) | Freshwater microbial communities from Lake Fryxell liftoff mats and glacier meltwater in Antarctica - MAT-06 (SPAdes) (version 2) | ecosystem: Environmental > Aquatic > Freshwater > Ice > Liftoff...
AATGACGCCTTCAATGGCGGCATGGAAGCCCTGAAGGCACAAGACTTTGCCACCGGGATAACGCAGTTCACCAAGGCTTCGACGATGGACCCGAAGCAGCATGTGATCTGGGCGCAGCTGGCCGAGAGCTACTCCGGCATGGCGCGGTCGCAGAAGGGCGAAGAGGCCGATGCCAGCTTGGTGAAGACCTATGAGAGCTTCCAGAAGGCGATCGAACTGAAGCCCGACGATGCTTCCTACATCAACAACTATGCGCTGGCTTTGGCGCGTGGCAAGAAGTTCGCCGAATCGCAGCAGGAACTGGAGAAGGCGGCAACGCTCGATCCGACGAACGGTGGCAAGTACTTCTACAATCTGGGCGCGTTGCTGACCAATGCGAACCAGACCGAAGCGGCGGGCACGGCGTTTAAGCGCGCCATCGAGAGCGATCCGAATTATGCCGATGCGCAGTATCAGTACGGCATTTACTTGACGGGCAAGGCGCAGACGAAGGCCGATGGCTCGTTGGTGTTTCCTCCCGGCACGGCGGAGGCCTTCCAGAAGTATGTGGAACTGAAGCCGGATGGCGCTTTCTCCGAGTCTGCGAAGGGCATGTTGCAGGCGATGGGACAGAAGGTGGAAACCACGTTCTCGAATCCGAAGAAGCCGTCGGGTGCCAAGCCGCCGGCTGCGGCGCCGAAGAAGAAGTAATTGTTGCGTTGGTTTTAGGAAAGCGCTCGCGGCGTGGTCCGCGGGCGCTTTTCTCTTTGGAGAAGGAGGCTTCATTATGATCAAGATGGTGGTCTTGTTTCTCGGTGGCATTATCGCCATCACGATCATGCGCATGGTGATGGGCTTGATCGGTAAAGCGGTGGGGGACTTAGTGAATCAGCCGTCACCAGGCGCCCCGGCCCCCACACCGGCCGCGGCCACGGGCGGTCAACTGAAGAAGTGTGCCAGCTGCGGCATCCACGCGGTGCCCCATAAAACGCGCGGCGAATCGCATTATTGCTCGGCGGAGTGTGCGGCGAAGGCATAAAATAGCGAGATGCTTCGCCGAAATTTTCTTCCTTTACTCACCCTACCCGCCCTCGCGGCCAAGAGCCGATTGCGCACCGCGATCTGCGCCTACTCCTTCCGGGAGGCCCTGGAGAAGGGCAAGCTGAAGTACGAGGACTTGGTGCCGATGGCCGTGGAGAACGAGGTGGATGGGCTCGATCTGACGGTTTACTGGTTCCCGTCGACTGACGCCTCCTTTCTGTTGCCCTTGAAGCGCGTTGCCTATCGTAATAGCGTCGAGATCTATTCGATTTCCGTGCGGACGAATATGTGCCAGCCGACGGCCGAGTTGCGCGACAAGGAAGTAGCCGAGGTGAAGAAATGGGTAGATGTCGCCGCCACCTTGGGCGCGGGTCATATCCGCGTCTTTGGCGGGACGGTACCGAAGACTTCGACCGAAGATGAAGCGGCCAAGTGGGTGGTGGACGTGCTCTCGCGTGGGGCGGCCTACGCCGGCCAGCACGGCATAATCCTGGGCCTCGAAAATCACGGCGGCATTACGGCGCGGGCTTCGCGGATCGTGGAGATCGTGAAGCAGGTAAACTCGCCTTGGGCGGCCGTGAACCTTGACACCGGCAACTTCACCGCCGATGCTTATCAGCAGATCGCCGAGATCCTGCCCTATGCGGCGAATGTGCAGTTTAAGAAAGACATTCGGGTGGAAGGCGGTAAGCAGGAACTCGCCGATTGGGACCGGCTGACGAAGATGCTCGCCACCGGCGGTTATCGGGGCTATCTGGCGCTGGAGTACGAAGAGAAGGAAGACGCGCTGGTGAGTGTGCCGCCGTTACTCAAGAAACTCAATCAATTAGCCCGGAAATATTCGGTGTAAGTGCTCCACTTACTCTTGATTGCTGCGCTGGCCGTAGAGGGACGAGTATTTGACGCCCGGACGGCGGAACCCTTGGCTGGTGCTGCGGTGCGCGGGGGGAGCCGTGTGGCGGTGACGGGCAGCGATGGCCGTTACCAGGTGGCCGCCCAGGCAGGGGCGACGCTGAAGGTGGCGCTGGTGGGCTACCGGCCGTTATCCCTCACCGTGGCTGGGGATTCATCCGTAGTGGACTTCGCCCTGCACTCGGATACCCTGCACTCGGATACCCTGCGGCAAAGCGATTCGGTAACAGTGGCCGCGGGGCCCTACGAGGCTACCGCGAGCGGCGGCTTCGACTTGGCCGGCAGCGAACTGCGGCTTTTGGGGAGCGTCCTGGCGGACGACCCTTTGCGGGCGGTGCAGAGCATGCCGGGTGTGGGTGCTTACAACGATTTTCAAAGCCAGTTTACGGTCCGCGGCGCCAATGCCGAAAGGATTGGCATCTACATCGATGGGATTTTGTTGCACCAACCGTTTCATACGGTGCAGGGTGACAATACCAGTGCCTCGCTGACCTTATTGCAAGGCGAGTTACTCGAGAGTGCATCGCTCGAGGCGGGCCCGTTGTCGCCGCGTTACTCCGATCGGACGGCAGGGACGTTGGATTTCCGGGTGCGGGAGGGCGATGCGAAGCGCCGCCATTTTCGGGTGAACCTTTCGGCCTCGAACGCCGCGTTTACCGCGGAAGGCCCTTTGGGCAGGTCTTGGGGCAGGCGCCTCCATTGGGTGGCCGGCGTTCGGAAGAGTTATCTGCAATACATCATTAGTCGCACGGCCGACGAGCCGGGGCTGGCCTTCGGGTTCTGGGACGCCCAAGGTAAGCTGACGGCGAATCTGTCGCCCCGGAACCAGCTTTCGCTCACCCTAATCCGCGGGCACTCGGGTCTGAATCGGGAGGCGGCGCGCCCCCGCTTGGGGCTCAATTCGTTGCTGCTGAGCGACTATGACTCGACGCTCGCGATTGGCACTTGGCGCGCCGCCCCCAGCGCTCGCTTTCTGGTGACGCAACGCCTGGCCTGGCTCGCCGAGGACTTCCGCAACGACAATCGGGATCGTCTGACCTTGGCGCAGAGCCGCTACGGTGAGCGCATCTGGAACGCCGACTTAGCCGCCAACTGGTCGCCGCGTTCGGTAACCGAAGGGGGCTGGAGTTGGCGTCGGGTGCAGGACGATGGACTGGTGAATCTGATCGCGACGACACGCCCCTTCGAGCGGCCACTAGAGCGGTACCAGGGCAGTGCGCACCGCGCGGGCGGCTATTTGCAGCAAACCTGGTCGTTGGGCAAGGGAATCGAACTGAAGCTGGGCGGCCGGCTGGATCGGCATTCCCTGGCCGCCCCCGCCAATGGCACGGTGGCGACGCCGTTTGCCGCTTTGGCAGTGCCAGTGTGGGGAAAGGTCCGGCTGTCTTTGTCGTGGGGGCAAAGCGTGCAGTTCGCCGAACTGCGGCAGTTTCTGTCGCCTCGCCCGCTGGCCTTACGGGCCGAGCGCGCGCAGCATACCCAAGTCGTACTCGAGCGGCCTTGGGGGGAGCGCGTCCGGCTGCGGGTGGAACTCTTCGAACGCCGCGACCGGGAGTTGTTGTTTCAGCCGCGCGGGGAGCCAAGGCTGGGGCCGCAGGGCGGCGTCATCCTGCCGCTGAATCCGGCGCCCTGGGAGAATTCGTTGCGTGGCCGGGCGCGCGGTTGGCAGGCCATGTGGCAGCGCCGCTCCGCCAACGGCCTGACGGGGTGGCTGGCCTATACCTACACCCGGACCCAGATGGACGAGCGCTTCACCGGCGCGCGCTTCATTTCGGACTTCGACCTGCGCCATCAAGTGCAGGCCTTCCTCAGCTATCGCCTGCGGCCCACCGTGAACCTCAGCGGCCGTTTCGCCTATGCCACGGGCCTGCCGCTGGCGGGTTTCTTCGAAAGGCGCAACGGCGAATTCTTCCTTTCCGCCCAGCGCAATCTGCTGCGCCTAACGGACTATCAACGCACCGACTTGCGGGTCAACAAGGTCTTTGTCCGCCCACGCTGGCAAGCGACGCTCTTCGCCGAAGCGATCAACCTCACCAACCGCCGGAACCTGCGTCTGGGCGACGCCCCGGGGTTCGATGTCCGCTCCCAGCGCGCCCGTCTGGTGCTCGAACGCACCTTTCCCATCCTGCCCTCGGCCGGCGTGGTCTTTGACTTCTAGATTCTCGATATAATCGAGCCTCATATGAAATATCGGTACCGGGTTCTCGGTTTTCTATTTCTGCTGTCGGTGATCACTTATGTGGACCGGGTCTGCATTAACTTGCTGGGCAAGGACATACAGAAAGAGTTGGGGATCACGCCCTATTATTGGGGCTGGATCATTGGCGCCTTTGCCTTGTCCTACGCGGTCTTTGAGATTCCGACGGGGGTGATGGCCGATCGCTCCGGTCCGCGCAAGACGGCGGCGCGGATTGTCGTTTGGTGGTCGATCTTCACCAGCCTCACCGGCCTGGTGCAGAACTTCTGGCAGTTGGTCAGCTGCCGGTTTTTGTTCGGTGCGGGCGAAGCGGGGGCCTATCCCACCAGTTCGGCGGCCATCTCGCGTTGGTTTCCGGTGAATGAACGAGCACGCGCGACCGGCATCGTGTGGATGGGCAGCCGCGTGGGCGGGGCGCTTTCGCCGATCATCGTGCTGAGCTTGGCGGAGATCGTCGGTTGGCGCGGCACCTTTGGCGTGTTCGCCGTGCTCGGCGGCGTGTGGGTGACGGTTTGGTATTGGTGGTTCCGCGATACGCCGAAGGAGATGGCGGGCGTAAGCAAAGCGGAGTTAGTGGAGATCGGGCCGCCGTTTGAGAATCAGGCGCACGGCTTGCCCTGGGGCATCGTGCTGCGGGATAGTAACTTCCTCACGTTGTTATTGATGTATCACACTTACTGCTGGGGGTCGTTTTTCTATCTCGGTTGGTTGACTGACTACCTGCGCGAAGGCCGCGGCTACGACAATTCCGACTTGAAGGCGATCGCCTGGCTGCCCTTTGCTTGTGGCGCCTGCGGCAATCTCTTCGGTGGTTGGTTGAGCGACCGCCTACGGCCAAAGATCGGTCTCAAGTGGGCGCGCTGTAGCATTGGCGCGGGCGGCTTGTTTCTGGCCGGCTGCTTCATGATGGCCACCCATTTCATCCCGGGCAAGGTGCTGCCGTTGGTGCTGTTGGCCTTGGGCTATGGGTCCATGGATGCGATGCTGCCGGTGGCCTGGGCCGTTTGTCTCGATATTGGGCGGCGGCACGGCGGGTCAGTTAGCGGGGCGATGAATATGGCGGGGCAACTGGGCTCGTTCTTGTCGTCGGTAGCTTTCGGCTTAATCGTCACGCGGCTGATGGGCGCTGGTTGGACTAAGCCCGATGCCTATAACTTCCCGTTGCTGCCATTTTCGATTTTGCTGATGGTTAGCGCGGCGTTGTTTCTGCGTGTCGATCCGAATCGGCAACTGATACCGGAAGAGCCGGAAGTGACGAAGACTTTGGGCCGGAAGGCGGCGTAGGCGCGTCGCGCAGAGCGAGCGCGAGGGGTATGAGCGAATGGGCCGTGTCCGGGTCCGGCGAGACGCCCTGGAAGGCGACATAGTCTTCGCCGGTGAGGGGGACGCGAGTCTCCCAACCCGCAGGATGCTGTTCGCCCTCCGAGGACCAGACCTTGCCGCCGAGGCTCAAGTACACCCGTCCCAGCCCCAGTTTTTCGCTGGCCGTCTGCAGGTGGGTCCAGTAATCGTCCGCGCTTTGGGCATTGGCCATGCCGCTCTTCATCCGGTCGACGATGATGGCGTCGCGGACAATCTGGCGCCAGCGGTTGCCTAGCAAGGAACGGCGGGCGGAGCGGAATTCGGTGAAGCCCAGTTGATTCACCGCCACCCAGACGAGAGCGGCGAAAGCGACGATCAGGAAGGCGGCCAGTTGCGGGCCCGATTGGCTGGCCCAGAGCGAGACGATGCCGGCGATGCCGCAGACCAGATAACAGATGAGCGCGACATGGCGAGGCCGAAGCCCGCGCGCTAGCAGCCGATGGTGAATGTGGCCGCGGTCAGCACCGAAGATCGGTTGCATGTTCAGGAAGCGGCGGGCAATGGCGAGCGCGACGTCGAGGAAGGGCAGGGTGAGCAACAACATCGGCGCGCCCATGCCGATCGCCGTAGCCGTTTTGTAGCTCCAAATCAGGCCGAAGCAACCGAGCAGAAAGCCGATGGTGAGGCTGCCCGAATCACCCAGAAAGATGGTTGCGGGCTCAAAGTTGTAGCGCAGGAATCCAATGAGGCAGCCGGCTAGCGGCGCGGTGACGATCGCCAGCAGGATATTGCCGTTGAGTAACGCCGCGGCGAACATCGTCAGCGTGGCGAAAAGGCTGACGCCGGCCGCCAATCCGTCCACACCGTCGATCAGGTTAATGGCGTTGGTAGTGCCGACCAGCCAGAGCACGGTAAGCGGTAAGCTCCACCACTCGTCGCCGCCGATGCGGACGCCGGCCGCGTGCGCCGTGAGCGCCGCGGCGACCTCGGCCACAATCTTGGTGATAGGCTGGAGCCCCCGCAGGTCGTCCACCAGGCCCATGAACAGGATCAACCCCACGGCGGGCAGAAGCCGCAGAATCTGCGCCCAGTCGCTGCGGGTTTCGATACTGGCGGACAGCGGCACCAGGGCGAAGAGCCCTAAGCTGATGGCGTAGGCCATCATGATGGCTAACCCTCCCAGCCGGGGGACGGCTCGCGGATGAAGCTTGCGTTCATCGGGTTGGTCAAGCCAGCCACGGGCGAGGCACAAGTCGCGCACCGCCGGCGTTAGCAGCCAAGCGGCGAGCGCCGAGATTCCCATGAGAAATGCCAGAGAGTACACGCTTTACTCCTTACGACGGAACTAACGAGTTACTGAATCCACTTGTTGCACCAATTGCCCGACGCGAGCTTCAAGCTGTGCCATCATCGACTGCAATTCGGCCAGCGATTGCGTGGACGGATGGTCGGCGCTGTTACTCGAGCGATCCGCCTGGCGTAATACCGCGCTGCGCGCGAAATCGGAAATGCTGCGCGCCCCTTGGGCCGAGCAGGCTTCCCGCAGATAAGTGAACTCTTCGTCCGTCAAACGGAAATTCACCAGCCGGTTTCTTGGTTTTAAGATACTCATTTACTTTCCTCCCGCAGTCATACTCATTTGGCTCTCCATCCGACGAATTCGCGCGCGGTCCATTTCTACCGCCACCGATCGCTGGAGTAACTGAACACTGACGACGACGCGGCATTGATCCTGCCGGTCCTTCACTTCGAGCAGTAGCCCGCGTAAGCCTTGCAGCGGGCCGGCGGTCACTTCCACCTGGTCGCCGCCGCGCAGAAACTCACAGCGCTCAATCGGCCAGCCTGACTCCGCTACGAGTCGCAGCGCCTCAAGCTCCGCTTCGTCGACCGGCGCCGCCTGCCGCCCAAAGCCCACGATCGCCCGCACGCCCGGCGTGGTGAGGATCGGCAGGCGAAAGGCGCCATCGAAACGGCAGAAAACGTAACCCGGAATTAAGGGCATTTCCACCCGCTTGACGCGGTCGCTCCAGCGGCGTTCCGCGGTCAGCACGGGGAAGTAGGTTTCGTAGGACTTCTCTGCCAGTCCGCGTTCCACCGCTCTTTCGGCTTGGGGCTTAGTGGCCAGTGCATACCAATTCATCGCGGATCCTTTACTGAGCCCGAGGTGGCTTCTTCTTGTGCCACACCAATTCTTGTGGCACACCAATCATCGGAATGCTTGCGGCCGGGGATGATTCGGCCACTGCACAATTGGGAGGTACGCAGCCGTGAAGTGGGAGGTGTACCCCCGGTTTTAGGACCCGGTGTAGGCCCGCGAACGGTTTAACATCCACCCTCGGCTCCAGCACTCATAGCGGACCAACGCCAGCCGATAAGCAGCCATGAAGGACGTTGGAACGCTTCTCCCTCTGCCCATGGATTCAACTTTGCCCACCCCGCCACCCCGCCAATCCCGCCTCACCGCGGCCGGGACGAGTCTGGCGATTCACTGCGCCGTAATTGCGTTGTTGCTTCTGTTCGGCGGGCCGGTATGGGAGCAAGCCGCGCGCCCCCGGACGGTGACGAAGCTGGCTGCCCCGCCGCGCCCGAGGCCGCCAGTGATGGTGCGGGTTCCCCGGGTCCGGGCACCCCGCATCTGGGAGGAACGCCCGCAACTGGCCCAACTGCCGATAGCCGCGCCGACGCCAAGCCCGGCCACCAGGCCCACGGCAATACCGGACCCCGTTACCCGGCCCACCTTGCGGATCGAGGTGCCCGAGATGACGCCGGCACCGGTGGTCCCGGCACTGGTCCCGGCACTGGCCTCGGCACTGGTCTCGGCACTGGTCTCGGCACCAACGGCAATTATGCCGCAAGTAACGGTGAAGCCGTTGGTGCAAGTGGGCTTGCTGGAGAGCCCAGCCAGCCCGGGCGTGGTAACGAAGAAGGCGGTGGCAGCGAGTGCGGGATTCGAAGCCGGCACGGGCTCCCAGCCCGCGAATCGGAGGCGGCAGGTAAGTGCGGGGTTCGATGACGGAGTGGCCGGCCGGGCGGCCGCGAGGGCGCCAACCAAGGAAACAGTAGCGAGCGTGGGTTTCGATCGCCCTGAGGCCCCGTCGGCGCGGGCCAAAGTGGTCACGACGCCCTTTGAAGGGATCGAGATCCTGGACAAGCCGAAGCCTGTCTACACCGAAGAGGCGCGGCGCTTGCGGATTGAAGGCACGGTGCAACTGCGGGTGGTGTTCGAGGCGGCGGGGCAGATCCGCGTGGTGGGAGTGGTGAAGAGTTTGGGGCATGGCCTCGACGAAGCCGCGGTGCAGGCCGCCGAAGCCATCCGCTTCCGGCCCGCGCGCCGCGATGGCCATCCCGTGGACGCGCCCGCCGTGATCCAGATCCAGTTCCAAATTGCATAAAGGAAGTAACTCATGATGATTCGTTATGGCTTAGCCTATGTGGCTTCATTGGCGGTGCTGTTGGCACAGAGTTCCCCTCCGGGGCCGGGTGCGGTGGACAAGCTGCTCGACGAGATTGTGAAAAACGAGCAAGACTTTTTGGCCCAGATGCGGGTGCTGAATCCAATTATGGAGACGTATCTGCAGGAAGACCCGGAAGGGCCGGAGGATGGTCCCCGGGACGATCAATATTTTCTGGGCCGGGTAAATATCGCGGGAGGGGTCGACTACGACTCGTTCTTGGATCAAGCGACGCTCCGGCAGCGGGCGCACGGCAAGCAGATTATCTTTAAACCCGCGGGGTTCGCGCAGATGATGATTGCCGATGCAACGAACTTTGACCGGCAGACTTATAGCTTTGAATTTGTGCGCCGTGAGTTTCTGGGCGAAGTGCGTTGTTTACTCTTCGAGGTGGTGCCGCGCGCGGAGAACGCGGCGGGGCGATTTATCGGCCGCATTTGGGTGGAGGATCGGGAAAGGCGAATTGTCCGGCTAAATGGCAGCTTTACGCCGGCCAAGGTGTCGCGCTGGAGTTCGAATGTCGAAGTGTATTTTAATTTCGATAGCTGGCGGGTGAACGTGGCACCCAAGCGTTGGGTGCCAGCCTATGTGTATGTCGAGAACGCGAATCCCGCTACCGCCAAACAACGCGTGCCGCGCTTCAAGGCACAGACCCGCTTTTGGGGTTACGATGTCGGCGGCGGGGATAAATTGAGCGAACTGACGAGTATCCTGGTGGAGAGCGAGTCCGAGGTGGCCGACGCGGCTGGGTCAAAACAGAATACGCCGCTCGAAAGTCAACGCATGTGGGAGCGGCAGGCAGAAGAAAACGTGCTGGAGCGTTTGAATAAGTCCGGGTTACTGGCGCCGAAGGGCGAGGTGGACAAGGTGCTAAATGCAGTCGTGAATAACCTACTCGCGACCAATAACCTGAACCTCGACATTGAATGCCGTGTCCTGATGACCACGCCGCTCGAAAGCTTTTCGGTGGGCCGCGCGATTGTCATTAGCCGGGGCTTGATCGACGTGCTGCCGGATGAGGCCAGTCTGGCCATGGTGCTGGCGGGCGAGGTGGCGCATATCGCTTTGGGTCATCGTACGGAGACGCAGTTTGCCTTTGCTAATCGCACCATGTTGAGCGACACGCAGGTGCTGAATCGTTTTCGCTTTCGCCGGCCGGAAGCGGAGGCGACCTCGGCGGGCAAGAAGGCGATTGAGTATTTAAAGAATTCGCCCTATGCCGAAAAACTAAGTAATGCGGGTTTGTTCTTAAAAGCCCTGGCCGCGCGCGCGCCGCGGCTGCCAGGCCTGATTCAAGCCAATCTTGGGAACCAGTTAGCCAGCGGCGAGACGTTTGTCCAACTGAATGAACTGGCCCGTAGGGCGCCCGCACTGTCCGAACAAAAGATGGAGCAAATTGCCGCGCTGCCCTTGGGCTCGCGGATCAAGGCCGATCCGTGGTCGAATCAATTGGCATTACTCAAAACGAAGTCGGTCGCGTTGTTGTCCGCGCGCGAAAAGATGCCCTTTGAAGTTTCGCCCTTTGTGCTGCACCTCACCCGGGTGGCGACGCCGAAGCCGATCGCGCGTGCGGGCGAGTAAGTCTTACTATGCTGGCGGAATGTCAGAACGCGACTTTTCCACCGTCGTATCCCGGCTGAGTGACCCGGCGGATCCGCAGCCCGTACTGATGGCCGTGGTGCAGGCTGCGGGCGCGGACAAATTCGACGAATTGCCGCAATATTCCACTGAGGATATCGAACTACGTATTTATGGTTTTGCACCCCTCGACGGGTTTTGGCAGGGCTGCGCGAACGTGGTGGAGGCCATGCGGGCGAACTTTTCCGGGATTACTCACCAAAAGTCGTCGATCGAAGGCCTGATCCAGCAAGGCGACTTTGTTGCCCTGCGGGTCCGCGAGACGGGCCAGTTGGTAGCCACTCACGAACCGGCAACTTAGGAAGCCCACGGCGTGATGTGGTTCACTTTTTCGGGGGGCCGTATCTCACGAGTGGAGGAGTTTTTGCACACGAAGTTATACGAAACCCGCGCCACTCCACTATGATCATCTTATGTGGCATCAGTTGGTGGAATTCGGGGCGGTGAAGTGGTGGGTGCC
>Ga0209490_10006036_pt1 | contig 10979 bp, 7 predicted proteins | sample MAT06_FD_187209 | JGI IMG/M metagenome (GOLD analysis project Ga0209490, IMG submission 187209) | Freshwater microbial communities from Lake Fryxell liftoff mats and glacier meltwater in Antarctica - MAT-06 (SPAdes) (version 2) | ecosystem: Environmental > Aquatic > Freshwater > Ice > Liftoff...
AGTTGCATTAGATCACTTCCATTCCGCAAAGCTCCAAACAGGACAGAAGCGAAGACAATACCCACGGGATTATTCTGCCCCAACAGAGCGACGGGGATCGCATCAAAGCCAAAATCCGCCGAGTAAGTAGTCGGCATATTCCCATCTACTCCTAATATTTGCACCGCTCCTCCTATCCCTGCCAAGGCTCCTGATAAAAACATTGATAAAACAATCATCCTTTTGGGGTGCATTCCTGCATACTTCGCTGCTTCGGGGTTCATACCCACGGTTCTTAGTTCAAAGCCAATGGTCGTTTTTTGTAATAACCACCAGACTCCCAAGGCAGTGAGCAAGGCGAGGACAAATCCCCAATGGAGGCGATCGAGGAACCGGGGCAGCACAGCCGTGTCGAGAATATTGGGAGTCCGAAACACACTGGGAGAGGGGTCTTTGAGGGGATTTTTCACCAGCCAATCTTGCAAAAAGAAAGCTAGATAATTAAACATAATGGTATTGATCACCTCATGGGAGCCAAACTGCGCCTTTAGGTAGCCGGGGATCGCTCCCCACACACCGCCGCCGATCGCCCCCGCCAACAGACAAGCTAAAGGATGAATAATCGGTGGCAAAGGTACAGCATAACCCACCCAGACAGCACAGGTGGCTCCAATCAAAAATTGTCCCGCCGCCCCGATGTTAAAGACTCCACTTTGGAATCCTAATCCTAGAGCCAATCCAGTGAAAATTAACGGAGTTGTAGCCACTAGGGTATTAGCAAAGGCAAATCCTTTGAGGAAAGCTCCGTCTAGTAACCCTCCGTAGGTAGCAGCAATTTTCCCCCAGTCCCAATTAGTCGCAAAACCAATTACGGGGATACTAATTACCAGAGCAGTGGCGATCGCCAATCCGGGAATCACCAACTGCCGTCCCCAATTTTGGAAAACTCCTAACCTAGTATTTGCCATTGGTTTACCCTAATTTATCCCCTAATTTATTCTAGAATTTATCCCGGCAATTCTAAAGAAGCTCGATCGCCCTTTTCACGATCGCCGCCGCCGTTAAGCCATTGAACGCCATTAGCTCTCCCGCCGTAGCCGTGGTTTCCCCCCGCTTCCAAGCAAAGGTATCCCGCTTTGCCAGACTCCGTAACATGATCGACTCCAACATCCCAGAGGCTCCCCCGGTTATTCCAATCAAAGCATCACCACCAAAGAACTGCTCAAACTTGGGATCATCCAGAAAATTACCATCGGGTTCAGAGCAGGTATCCCAAGCCACATCACTGGGACGATAGAGCCTCCGGGGATTAATTACCGAGACAATCTTCGAGCCAATACCTTGATCTGCCAAACTTTCTGCGGCGGCATAGGCAGGAATCAGGGTCATATCCCCAATCACAGCAAAAGTTACAACCTTGTTTCCAGTAGTTTCTTGGAGGACGATCGCCCCCTCCTGTAGCCCTTGACGAGTTTGCGCCAAAGTTGTCCGAATCGGCAAAGGTGATTTACTAGCCGTAATCACAATCCCTTTATTTTTAGCAGTCAAAGCCCATTCATAGCAAGCCTGAGTGCTATTGGCATCGGGGGGAAACAGGGGGAAGATATTGCCGTTCCGCATCATGGCCCCAAAGTACGCCTCAATTTCTGGGCGCTGATGAGTCCAACCATTTCTGCCCTGCTCCAAAGCTCCCGCCGTGAATAGAGTCACCGTCGCTGGGGTGGGGCGGCGTAGTTCTGCCATAGCTTGAGTCACAGTCTGCCAAATAGGTAAACCATTGATGGCAAAGGATTCGTAGGAACACCAAAGAGTTCTCGCCCCCATGAGAGCTAAACCCACGGCTAGCCCCGCACAAGCATCTTCACTAAGGGGTTCATAGACTTGCCCTTGGGGAGTTTGATTGTAAAGATCATCAACGGTGGGGTGAATGATTTTTAGGGCTTGGTTAATGTTGGCAATGCCAGAGGCTTCATTCCCATCAGCATTAGTTACCAGAAAAGTTCGATCGCTCTGTCCCACGGCTCCCACTAGTTTTCCCATCGCCGTAGTTGAAACTTGCGGATCACCACCCACGGCAAACTCGATCAGGGGTAAGGTTCCCAGGTCTGCAAGGGGTAAGGTAAATTCTGTCACCGCAGTTTTGGCAGCAGGACCACCCCCAGCCCGTTCACAGTTTGTCCGCACCAATTCCCATGCAGCTACAGGCAGGGCAATGGTTTTCAGGGTTCCCGAAATATGGGGCGCATCAAGGGTGTCCTTGGGATAGAGGTTGTGGGATTTTGCTCCCCGGGCGTGGACTCCGGCTCCTTTGAGTTGCTTAATAATAAATACCGTTAATTTACCCCCTAGGGCAGACTTGGCAGCTTTGTCGATCGCCACTAAAACCGCTTGGGTAAAATCGAGGCGGGCTTGAGGAGAAAAGGCAGTGCTATCTACGTAGGCTCCGGGCTGATTTTGGTCGTCATAATTTTTGGCATCTACGAGAATTACTTCCGAAAAGCCATTACCTAGCCAGTAATCGATCATTTCTTGGTTCGTCTTGGTGGAAACCATGCTGTGGTGTTCTTGACTATAACCATTCCAGACGAGGACGGGCAGAAAGTTGGTTACTTCTGGATAGGCAGTGTGGAAGTGCGCCATGCTGCTCATGGGATAGGGTTCCCCCATACCGCCATCACCGAGGGTAAAGGGAAATAATTTATCTCGGTGTAATAGGGCTGCTGCCATAGCAAAATGTTGTCCCTGTCCTAGGGGGCCAGCAGGAGCGAGGATGCCTGGAATCAGACCAGAGAGGTGTCCCAAGAGGCCATGCTGTTCTCGGAACCTGTCCCGGAGTTGCTGAACGGTGGTGATCCCCATATCTTCAAGGGAACGATCGAGGAACATCGCACTATAAAAGCCGGGGGCATGGTGTCCAACTTCCGTCAGAATATTTTTGTGACCAAGCATTACGAGGGCAGCGTAGGCTTCGGCTTGGCTGGCAAAACCGCCGGGATGTCCAGAGGCTTTACTGCCTGTGACTTGGAGGGTGAGATAGCGCAGGGCATCAGCATAGAGCTTGGTTTGAAACACCGCATTGGGATCACTGGGATCACTAATGGCTTGACTACCTTTCTCGATCGCTGGGGTTGCACCATAAGTATCAAAGCTAGGAATTGCTTCCCCAAAATATTGAATACCCTCACAAAAAGCCGGAGTTTGACTAACAGCAGCCATAATTATAAATACCTCTTATTATCAATTGTCCCTAGGGGATCACTAAAATCTTCAATTAAGCTATCGTACAATTACAACTGTATCAGTGTGGCATCAATCTTTAATTATTCAAAGATAAGCATATCTTGGGCGATCAATTGGGAATGAGTTCACAATCAATTAGCAAAAACAGGTAAGCATGGCAAGGGCTTGGCAATTTATCACCACGGTTTTAGGCATAATCTTTCGACATCCGATCACGGGGATGAGCGTGATTTCCTTGTTACCCGATGGGCAGATGGTGCTAGTCCGGCGACGGGACAATGGCAAGTGGGCAATTCCGGGGGGAATAGTGAATTGGGGAGAAGACTTGATCACTTCGGCAACTAGGGAACTGGAGGAAGAAACAGGGTTGCAATTAATTCGGGTCGATCGCCTCGTGGGGGTATATTCTGCTCCCGATCGAGACCCCCGGATTCATTCTATTTGTATCGTCGTAGCTGTCCAAGCGCAGGGACAAATTGCTGTCCAAGATACCCATGAAATTCTGGAAGCCCGTGCTTTTAAGCTGGAAGATTTACCTCTAGGAGCCATGAGCCACGACCACGATCGACAACTCCAAGACTACCTCGCCGGATTAACAACCTTTGCCTAGCGCTAACATCAAAGCTATCTTGATCTATAAATTGCTATATTTAGGATAATAGTAAAAAGCAGTAAAATATAAAAAATAAATTTAATATTACTTTATGTTAAATTCTGAATTATTGATTCAAATGCGGCAATTATCCAATGATGAGAAGTTGCAAATAATCGAGCTTCTGAAAAGTGATTTAGTAGCGGAAGAAAATTTGATTTCAGGCAAAAATGAGGCGGCTTATCGAGCTTGGTCACCTTACAATTATCAGGAAGCAGCACAGAAGTTAACGAGCCTATTAGAACAAGAAAATGCGAAATGCTAGACGGTTTCCCTTTGTTGAAAGACAAAATAATATAGCAGAAACTAATGTTTTTTCCAGTGTGCCGATTACTTTAGCCTATAAAAATTGTGTGTTAGAAGTGTTTGGCTTATTAGATACAGGAGCAAGTCTTAATGTTCTGCCTTATGATATTGGCTTAGAGTTGGGAGCGGTTTGGGATGAACAAACGATTTCAATTCCGCTAGCAGGTAATCTTGCACCAGTGGAAGCAAGAGGCTTAGTTGTTATTGGAAGTATTAGTGATTTTCCGTCAGCCAATCTAGTATTTGCTTGGGCTAAATCGAATGATCCACCAGTTATTTTAGGTCAATTAAACTTTTTTCTAGAATTTGATGTATGTTTTTATCGATCACAATTAGCATTTGAAATATCTCCTAAATCTAAGATGCCTTGAGATATTAAAGCTCTAAAATTATCTGTTAAACTTAGCCTTTTAAGAGTTATGAATCATAAAGAATTAGCTTTTGCTCCCGCCCTGACCCAAGCAGCCTTGATTCGCCAAAAAGAGATTACACCTCTGGATTTGGTAGAAATTTATCTCGATCGCATCACCAATATAGACAGTCAATTGGGTAGCTATTTTCATGTGGCAGGAGAAATGGCGATCGCTGAAGCCAGACAAAAAACAGAATGGCTAGGGGGTCGATCGACCGCAGAAATCGCTGAATTGGCAAACCTCCAACCTTTTTTTGGGGTTCCCATTGCTATTAAAGACTTGAATCCAGTGTTAGGAATGCCCTGTAGTTATGGAGTCGGAGCCTTACGCCAAAACATAGCAAGCTCTGATGATGGGGTAGTCCTGCGCCTCAAACAAGCCGGATTTATTCCCCTTGGTAAAACTGCCACCTCAGAACTAGGCTCCTTCCCCTACTCCGAACCACCGGGATTCCCTCCTAGTCGTAACCCTTGGCATCTGGACTATAGCAGTGGTGGCTCCAGTGGTGGCAGTGCCGCAGCAGTGGCGGCGGGCTTAACTCCCTTGGCTCAAGGTTCCGATGCTGGAGGTTCCATCCGGGGACCAGCGTTTTGTTGTGGTGTGGTAGGGATTAAACCCAGTCGGGGCAGGGTGTCTTGGGATCCCGTAGGCGAGCATCAAGGGGGCATTTCCACTAATGGGCCGATCGCCCGGAATGTTGCCGATGCTGCTGCCTTGTTAGATGTGATGGCGGGTTACGTGACTGGAGACCCCTACTGGCTCCCAAAATCTCCAAGCTCTTTCCTAGAGGCAACTAAAGATCAAGCCAAAGACCAATTACCCCGGCTTAAAATTGCCTACACAACCACAGTGGAGCCGATCGGTAGGGCAACTCCAGAACTTGCCGAGGCTGTAATTGCTACCAGTCAACAGCTAGAAGCCATGGGGCATATTTTAGAACCAGCCTGTCCCGATTTCACTGGGTTAATTGAGCCATTTACCAAAATTTGGCAAGCAGGAGTCGCCGCCGTGCCTATGCCTCCCCAAATCCTCAGCCCCATGAATCAATGGATTGCCTCCCAAGCGGGTACTGCCGGAGATTACCTCCAAGCCCTTGCCAAAATGCAAGTTATGGCTCGCCAGATTGTGAGTTTTTTCGATCGCTATGATGCCTTGGTTTTACCAGTATATTTATATCCCCAAATTCCTGTTAATGCTTGGGCAGATTTATCCTTTGAGAAAACCCTAGAAAAAATTACAAATTGGATCGCCCCCTGCCCCCCTTTTAATGCCGCCGGATTACCCTCGATCGCCCTCCCCACTGGGATAAAAAATGGATTGCCTCTAGGTATCCAAATTGTTGGTAAACCCGCTGCCGAAGCAATGCTCATCACCCTTGCTGCTCAGTTAGAGGCAAAGTTAGAAACAGAACGAATTTCCTTTCCAGACCTCTATAAATGATTGAGAGATGATGGAGATTTATGAACGAGATCAAGCAATTAAGATCAATCAATTGGCTCAAATAATAGAACTCAAGCTGACATGAAGCTGGTATAAAGCCAATATGATTTTTTATAAGATAACTTTCCTGTCCCAGATTCCTTAATACTGTAGATTAGAATTGAGTTAGTTAGATTATCCTTACTCTCAACTTATCCTCAACTACTCTGGCTCCAGATAGAATATGGATTTTCCTCTTAACAATCTGTCTTCTTTTCACTCCGAACTCTTGGCAAATACAGAGTTGGGGCGTTTGTGTGGGCAGGAAGAATTATTTCGCAAGCAGTATCAGATTATTCGGATTATCGGGCGGGGTGGCTTTGGAGTCACTTTCTTAGCTAAGGATATGAGATTGCCGAATACGCCCTACTGTGTGATCAAACTTCTCTGCCCCAAGGTCAGCAGCCTGAATGCCCTAGAAACCGCTCGATTACGCTTTGAAAGGGAGGCGAAAACTCTCAGCAAGTTGGGTAGCCATTCGCAAATTCCCATGCTGATGGATTATTTTGTCCTCAAAGAAGAGTTTTATCTAGTCCAAGAGTATGTGCAGGGGGGGACTTTAGCTCGGTTAATTCGTCGTAATGGGCCAATTTCCGAACAGGGAGTCCGACAGTTTTTACAGGAAATGTTACCCCTGCTCCACTATATTCATAGTAATAAAGTTATTCATCGAGATATTAAGCCTCAAAATATTATTCGCTGCCAACACCATCGCCGCCTTGTCTTAATTGATTTTGGTGCTGTCAAAGAACAAATTGCCCAGGTGGAAGACACGAGTATGAAAGGGATGACGACCCATTTTATCGGGACAGTGGGTTTTGCACCTCCCGAACAATTTGCCCTGCGATCGGTCTACAGCAGTGATATCTATGCGCTAGGGATTACTTGTTTGTATCTCCTCAGTGGTGTGGGTCCCCTAGACTTTGAGACCGATCGCCAGACCGGAAAAATTCTCTGGCAGAAAAAACTGAAAGTCAGTCCAGAGCTAGAAGCTATTATTGATCAAATGATCCAACCTTCACCAAGGGATCGCTTTCCTACAGCTCGATCGATCATCGTTGCCCTCCATGGCAATCAGTTAGCCAGCAATATGTCTGAATGTCTAGCTGCCCCGCCCTCTTCTTCCTTTGTTGACGAATCCCCACCCGAAAATGAGCATAGTTACCAGTCTCCCCATTCCAAGGCGGCGATCGCTATTCGTGAGTGGAAGCAAAAAATGCAGCAAAGACAGCCAAAGACCCTAACTAGTACTTCTAGCCCTTAAAATTATTTTCCATAAATTTTGCCATCGGTTTTGCTGCAAATTATTGGGTAGAGAACTAACTCTCAAAAAATGTATTCTCAGTATCTTGGCATAACTACAAGAGAGTGATAGCCTATAGGAGAAATTCTCGATAGAAAGGATTTCTGACAAAGTACTGTAATTAGGAATACAATTTTCGGTAACTTTTGAGCAACTCTTAGGATTATGTTTTTAAAGTCATACGTTAAAGTTGTATTAGTCTAATTCAGTGCTTTATTAGTAAAAAAGTGTGGTTTGTGTAAGTTCAATGATAGGTGTGAGGACACAACATAATATATATGACAAATAATTTTTGGAAACTGGCAAAAGTCAGCCCAGTTATTTTAGGAGCTTCTTTGTTCCTAGCTAGCGGAGCCAATGCTGCTGAAACCAACCTAGGAGAATCAGCAATAAATCCTGTAGTGAATACAGGAGAGGTTAGTACGACTCCCCTAGCTTTTTCAGTTCCTGCTGCTAGCCAAATTACTGCTAGTACCACAATTCCTAGTGCTGACCTAGCCTTGAGTGCTGATGAAATTAATGTTTCTGATTTAATTACTCCCGGTGCAGCAGTTGGCGAGCCAGTCATGCCTGCTGATGCTAATGGTCAAGCTCTCCAACAAATTGAGACCTATAACAATGATGTTCAAAGTCTTGGACAGGTAACAAACATCAGCCAACTCCGCGATGTATCTCCACGGGATTGGGCTTTTGAAGCTCTGAGAAACCTAGTGGAGCGCTACCAATGTATCCAAGGTTATCCCGATGGCACCTTCCAAGGTAATCGAGCCTTGACCCGGTTTGAATTTGCCGCAGGGCTAAACTCTTGCCTCCGCCGGATTGAAGCCCTTCTGGCTGGCACTGGTGGTGGTTCAACAGTAACTCCCGGAGATTTAGAAGCAATTCGCCGTCTAACTACTGAGTTTCAAGCAGAATTAGCGGCTCTCGGCGCACGGGTGACAGCCCTCGATGGTCGGGTAACAACCCTAGAAGGACAGCAGTTCTCTACCACAACTAGACTTAGTGCTGAAGTGGTTTTTGCCCTAGCGGATACCTTTGGCGATCGAGCCTTTGCCAATGGAGTTAACCCGCGTGATCCCCGTCCCGGACAAAACACCAACGTAATCTTTGCCAACCGGGTGCGCTTAAACTTTGATACCAGCTTCACTGGTAGAGACCGCCTACGGACAAGGCTCCAAGCTAATAATATCACTCCTTTCAGTGGCTCGGCTCTGACCGGAACCAACATGACTCGCCTTGCCTTTGACGGCAGTAATAATAATAATTTTGCCCTCAGCGTGTTGCAATATCGCTTCCCCGTTGGTCCTGCAACAGTTTATCTATCTACCGTTGGGGCTGGTCTAGATGACGGTGGTATTGATATTCCAGCTATGGCAAATGGTGGTGCTGGGATCATTTCCCGGTTTGGAGCTCGTAACCCCATCTATCGTCTACCTTCTGATGCTGGTCTGACTGTGGATTATCCCATCAGCCCCAACATTAGACTTACTGCCGCTTACCAAGTACCAGCTTCTGATGCCAACAACCCAGAGCCGAGCCGGGGCTTCTTCAATGGACAGTACTCTGCCCTCGGACAAATTACTGTCACCCCAGTGCCTCAGGCTTCGATCGCTTTTACCTACATCAATTCTTACCTAGGAACCAGTGGTAATGTTTCTGGCAGTACCGGGAGTGGCAACGCTAACCGTCCCTACGGAGCTAGCCGCACCTCTGCCAATGCTTACGGGATTCAAGCCCGCTATCAGTTTAGCCCCAATTTTATCCTCGCTGGCTGGATCGGCTATACCAATGCCATCAATGAAGGTAGCCCCTTTAAAGAAAAGACGGAAATTTGGAACTATGCAGTCCAAGCTGCTTTTCCCAACTTTGGGGGCAATGGCAACTTGCTAGGGATTGTAGCTGGTGTTCCTCCTAGAGCTGGGTTTATCCGCAATAGCTTAAACCGAGACTTCAACACTTCCCTGCACCTAGAAGCCTTCTACCAAATTAAAGTTAGTGACAACGTGGCTATTACTCCCGGTGTTATTGCTTTGTTTAATCCTGAACATAACCGCAATAACGGAACTGTCTATGTCGGGACTATTCGGACGACCTTTAGCTTCTAGATTCTTGAGAACTTTCTGAAGAATTTTGCCTTCCTTTAAAGATTCATTCTCTAAGGGAAGGCTTTTTTGCTAAGAAATTTTCTAAAGAACCTTTTCAGAATTTGCAACTTGGGGTATCATAGATGAAAATCTGTTGAAATCTTCTGTACAGTTCTGATAATTTGGAACTCTAGGCTCTAATTCAACTAAGTGTGAGGATGATCAAAATGTCAAAGTCTTTATTTAACCTATTAAAGGTTAGCCCCGCTATTTTAGGTGCTTCAGTACTCATGGCTAGTGGTGCTTATGCCGCCCAAAGCCCTGAAGCGATCGCTCTTCAAACAGAACAAAATGCTACTGCCGAAGTTACCAATTTCAGTGTTAGCACCGTAGCAGCCCCTGTAGAACTTGCAGCTACCCCTGTTACTTCTAGCCCTGAAGCTTCTACCACAATCTTAAATTTACCTACTGCACCTGTAACTATTGGCTCTCCCGCAGTTACCCAAACTGCTACCCCTAGCTTTAACGCAGCTCCCGAAACCACTGTTAACAGTAGTGATGTCCTAACACAGCTAAATCGTTACACAGCTGAGGGTGAGACCAATTCCCAAGTTACCAGCATCAGCCAACTCCGGGATGTTTCTCCTAGAGACTGGGCTTTTGAAGCTCTCAGAAACCTAGTTGAACGCTATCAGTGTATTGCTGGTTACCCTGATGGTACTTTCCAAGGGAACCGTGCCATGACTCGGTTTGAGTTTGCGGCTGGCTTAAATGCTTGCTTACGCCGGATTGAAGCTCTCATCGGTACTGGTAGTGGTGGTGTAACTCCCGCAGATTTAGAAGCCATTCGTCGTCTAGTGACCGAGTTCCAAACAGAATTGGCAGCTTTGGGAACCAGAGTTAACGCTTTGGAAGGGCGGGTTAGCCTCTTGGAATCGCGTCAATTCTCCACTACTACCAAGTTGGTTGGAGAAGTGGTTATGCAGCTCTCCCAAACTTTTAACGGTGACTTGAATGTCAATACTGGTGGACGTTCTGTTACTCTTGGCTCCAACAGTAATGTCACCTTTGGTGATCGGGTTCGCTTGAACTTCAACACTAGTTTTGCTGGTAATGACTTGTTAAATACTCGTCTCCAAGCCCGGAACTTGATTCCTTTCACCAACCGGACTGGAACTCTAAATACAGGGCTAAACGTTGAAGGGGATAGTGGTAATAACTTCCAACTCAGCCGTTTAGTTTATCAGTTTACTGCTGGTGTACCTTTAACAGGTGTTTCTGGTACAGCCTATGTGGGTACTACTGGCTTGTTCTTAGATGATATTGCTTTAAACCTCAACCCTACTGGTGATGCAATATCCAACTTTGGTGCTAACCGTCCTATCTATAATATCGGTGGCGGCGGCGGTGGTGCTGGTTTCAGCTTCAACGTGTTGAACAATAGCTTCCGGGTAGACCTAGGCTATGTTGCTAACACCCCCAACGATCCTAGCCCCGGTAATGGCTTATTCAATGGTGGCTAT
>Ga0209490_10006037_pt1 | contig 10978 bp, 9 predicted proteins | sample MAT06_FD_187209 | JGI IMG/M metagenome (GOLD analysis project Ga0209490, IMG submission 187209) | Freshwater microbial communities from Lake Fryxell liftoff mats and glacier meltwater in Antarctica - MAT-06 (SPAdes) (version 2) | ecosystem: Environmental > Aquatic > Freshwater > Ice > Liftoff...
GGCGGTGTGATCAAATTCTGCAAACAGGTCACTTGGCACTTTGCCCAATGAATTGACCAGCACATTCAAACGGCCACGGTGAGCCATTCCAATGACGATTTCCTGCACGCCCAGCTGACCACTACGCTGGATGAGCTCGTCCATGCTGGCGATAAAGCTCTCGCCGCCCTCGAGTGAAAAGCGCTTTTGACCGACGTATTTGGTGTGCAAAAAGCGCTCCAGGCCCTCGGCAGCGCTCAGGCGGTCAAGTATGTGCAGCTTTTTTTCTTTGCTGAGCGACGGTTTGCTGCGAATGGCTTCCAGCTTTTGCTGCCACCAGCGCTTCTGGTTCTGGTCGGTGGCGTACATGTACTCGGCGCCAATCGTGCCGCAGTAGGTTTCGCGCAGCGCGTTCATGAGCTCACGAAGGCTCATGGTTTCTTTGCCAAAAAAAGTGTTGCTGGTGTTGAACACGGTTTCCTGGTCGGCATCGGTGAAGCCGTAAAAGGACGGGTCGAGTTCTGGAATTTTGTCGCGCTCTGTCCGCTTGAGCGGGTCCAGGTCAGCCCAGCGGGCACCCACGTTGCGGTATGCCGCAATCAACTGCTGTGCGGCTGTCCGTTTACGGCCCATTTCCTGGTCAACGCTGGCAACGACTACGCGGGTTTCACCGCTTTTTGCGCGCTCGGCGAAGGCATTCACAACGGGCAGGTGCGGCACGTCTTTGGAATCGCTGCCGTCCGCTGCTGGCACATGCTGCAGCGCGTCGAAATATTCACGCCAGGTGTCCAGAACACTGCCGGGATTGGCGAGGTAGTTTTCGTACATCTCTTCAACGTAAGGCGCATTGCCACCGAAGAGATAGGTATTGCCGTTGTAGGCCGAATAGATCGACGATGCCGATGGCGGCACGTGCGGATTGGAACTCATATCGACTGACCTCCGTTTCCCTTGGGGAAACATGAGTAGCTGCCTGGGGCCATGAGCCTTGGGCAGCCGGTTAATTAAACCTTCCGCTTGCCACGGCTGAACCGATTAGCGGATGCGACTGTGCCTGGAAGGGACTTCAGAAACAACTGGGATTGTGCCACTTAACGGTGAACCAGCATTGCATGACGCTATGCCGTTCAGACATATCGCTAAAAGGCCAATCCTGGATTGCCCTCAACGCCAACAAGCCGCGGCGTATTTGGCTTGACGGGTTTGACCACTTTCTTGGCCTTTAAATAACTCTCCACCACGTCCCAAACCGGCGGCCCTGCGTTTTTGCTGGCCTCGGCTACTGGCGCCCAGCCTGCGACTTTGTAGGTCTTGTCGGCCTCGATCAGCTTTCCATTCAAGCGCATGTCCTGGATGCGGCTACCCATCCTGGCACCCGGCTCACAGGTGTAGGTCAGCCCGCCGGTACGCACCATGTCGCCGCCCTGCTGATAGTAGGGATCCGGGTTGAACAGGTTGTCACCGACGTCTTCGAGAATGGTCTTGATCATGTCGCCGCGAATGTCTGTGAGCGTGGTCCACGGGTAGCTGATGGCGGTCTGGTCCATCACATGCTCTCGCGTGATACTTTGGCCGGGCAGCAGGGACGTGCCCCACCTGAAGCCGGGTGAAAACGCGATGTCTGCGCCCCTGACATCCATTAGCGCATCCAGAATCAGCTGGTCAAACGTACCGTTGAAGTTGCCACGCCGGTACAACGTGCCCTCGGTAGTGGCCAGTTTTTCTGTCAATTTGGCTGAATACGGCGCGCGCACCTTGTCGATCAAGGCATTCATGTCTTTGTCAGCGGGCAGCAGATTTGAAAACACAGGCAGCAGCCGGTAGTTAAAACCGACCACCGCTTTGCCCTTCACATCCAGGTCCAGCACCCCCAAAAACTTGCCATTGCTGCCCGCATTGGTCACGATGGTTTGACCACCCGGGTTTTTAACGATGACAGGCACCGGCACGCCGTCATGCGTGTGGCCGCCCAAAATCGCGTCAATGCCACTGACACGCGATGCCATTTTCAAATCCACATCCATGCCGTTGTGGCTCAGCAGCACCACCGCTTGCGCGCCTTTGGCACGCGCCTCGTTGACGGTTTCCTGCATCTCGGTTTCACGAATGCCGAAGGTCCAGTTGGGCGTCAGCCAGGCTGGATTGGCGATCGGCGTGTACGGGAAGGCCTGGCCAATGATGGCGACCTGCACACCGTTCATTTCCTTGATGACGTAGGGTTTGAACACCGCGTCCCCAAAGTCGCTGGTTTTGACGTTTTGGGCAACGAAGTCAACCTTGCCTGCAAAGTCTCCGTCGACTATTTTCTTGATGCGGGCCTCACCGTAAGTGAAGTCCCAATGGCCCGTCATGACGTTGACGCCCAGCAGCTTGCAGGCATCAACCATGTCCTGGCCCTCTGTCCACAACGCGGTGCCGCTGCCCTGCCAGGTGTCGCCACCGTCCAGCAGCAGCGCACCGGGCCGCGCAGCTTTGAGCTGCCTGACCAGCGTGGCCAGGTGCGCAAAGCCGCCGACCTTGCCGTACTGCCTGGCCGCACGCTCAAAGTTCAGGTAGGTAAAGGCATGCGCCTCAGCCGTGCCAGACTTGATCTGAGCGGCTTTTAACAGCTGCTCGCCCACCAGGTGCGGCAATTGCCCCCGCATGGCGCCCATGCCAAGGTTGACAGACGGCTCTCGAAAGTAGCTGGGCAGCAACTGGGCGTGGCAGTCGGTCATGTGTAGCAGATGCACATTGCCGGTTTTGGGGACGTTGTACAGGTTGGCGGCTTTGGTGGCTGCAGCGGCATGCAACGGGAAACCAGCGGCCAGCGCGGCCGCCATGACGCTTGAAAACTCGCGGCGAGACAGGTTCATGGCGTACTTTATAAAATTTATTCGCTATTAATTCAGGAGCTGCTCGCGCCAGTATTCATTGGGCTAAAGGCATAAAATACCCGAAAAAACAGCTAAAAAAGCGTAAAAAAGGGCCTGGAAAGGCCTTTTTTACTGATTCACTGGAGATTTAGGGTCCAGCAGCAGCGCCATCACGTCCTTGATCTGCTGCTCGGTCAGGATATTCGCGTGGCCAAAACGCGGCATGCCGGAGCAGGCGTTGTAGGCCTTGCTGTTCCACAGCTTGCCCCAGGTGTAATCGACAATTGGTTTGCTGGCCACGGACGTCGGATCGGTCACGCCGCGCAGCTTGCCGTAGTTGTACAGGCTGGGCCCAATCGAGCCATAGGACAGCTCGGTTTTGCTGATCTGGTGGCAGTTGTAGCAACTGCCGCCGTTGACGGCGGTGGCACTGTCTGTCCAGGTGAGGCCACGGCCGTTCTGGGCAACTCTCTCACCTTCAGCCCAGCTGCCCAGCAGCTTTCCGTCGGCCGGGAACTTCACGGTCTTGAGGTTGGCTTCTTCGATGGCCTTACCCAATTTGTCTTCCAGCGCAGCGCCTTCTGAGTCTGAGCAAGCCTGGTTGGAGGCATCAAGGGTCAAACGATCCAGTTTGGCATTGCCCTGCTCCCTGAAGGAGCTTTTCATGGCTTTGGCTGTGGCCAGGTCGATGTCTTGCGCGCTTGGGGTCAGGGCGCAACCTGCGACCAGCGCCGCTGCAGCTATGGCTGATAGTTTTAGATATACTTTTTTCATGTTGTCCAATCAACGTTTCAGGGCCGGCGCGGTCGATACCCCGTCCTTGCTCTTCACACCCATGTAGACACCGAGCGCAACCGTCACATCTGACGCATAGCCGGGGTATGGAAAGCGTTGTTGGCGGTAGCAGTCATTCAGGCGGCGCTGCATGCTCCACAAGTCGCCCGCCGACACGCGGTAGGCAGGCCAGGAGCCAAATCCAGTACTGGCACCGGGTTGCTTGGTCAAATTGGGCAGGTCTTGCAGGCGAATGCGTTTGTTGTCTTCACTGTGGCAGGACGCACAGGAAAAATCCATCGGCCCGGCGCGCAGGTAAAACACTTTTTTACCGACTTCATACATCAGCTTTTCCTGTGCGTGAGCTTGCGGTAAATTGAACTTCATACCGCGCGACTCACCCGAGATGTAAGCCACCAGCGATTCGATGTTTTTCTGCTCGCCCGCGCCAAACGGTGTTTTGGCGATCTCAAGCGCATTCAAACCCTGCTGCGCTTCCATGCAGGTGAGCAGGCGCGACTCCAGATCCTGCACCCGCTGGGTGTCTTTGAAAAAACGCGGCAGCTCGACAAACGCACCTTTCACCACGCCAGCGCCCTTGCCCAGATCGCACTTTTCAAGGGATGCGTTTTTCGGCCCACGTGCCTGCTTCCATAAAGCTTCGCCTTTGGCCTCATAAAGCTCCGCCGGGTTACCGTCAGCCAACATGGCGCGGTACTCGGCAATGCCTTCAGCGGTGGTTTTTTGCGCGCTGGCAACCGGGCTTATCAGCAAGGCGGTCAGGCTCAGTAGCGCCCAAGTGAAGTGGTTATTCATGATGCGTTTATTCTCAGGTGATGACAGCTTCGTCGGTGCGCTTTTCGCCCCGGTTGTCTATCCAGGTCACGATAACTTTATCGCCAGCCTTGGCTCCTTTGAAGCTGAACTGCATGAACGGGTTTTTCGACACGGCCGGCCCCCACTGGGCGCTCATCACGGGTTTGCCGTTCCAGGTGGCGCTGATCGACTGGATAAACCAGGCCGGCACGGTTTTACCAGCCGCATCCCTGCGCTGGCCGCTTTCCATCTCGTGGCCCACCAGCACACGCACGGTGGTTTTATCACCTTGGGCTTGTGCCCGGATTCTCATTGGATCTGACATATTTTTCTCCTGGATTCGAAATAAGTTTTTCGAGACACTTTGAACAAACAGATCAAGGAGGAAAGGAGGAAAACTACAGGTAGGCAGGTACCGTTTTCAAATCCATTCAACGCCTGGGCCTCCTTGATCTCCTTGACTTCCTTGTGAAACGTTTTTTCTATGGGCAGACCTGCTAACCGCCGCAGCCGCCCAAAGTGACTTTGACTTCCTTGACCGCAAAGTAGAACTTGTCGCCCGCCTTGGCCAGCGCATACACGTTGGACGACTGACCCATTTTGATGTTGGTCGACACGTTGGCATCGGTGCCAGCCAACACGTCAAACATGGCAGCCAGTGCGCTTGGGTTTTTCTCCACTACAAAAGCGATTTGCGTGGTGTTGGCAATGTTGCTTTGAGCGCCAATGCGCACCACGTTACCGTTTTCGGCAATCTCCGGGGCTTGCAGCACCAGGTCCTTGCTCTCAATGGGCGCGCTGGTTGCACCCATGGCTTTGGCGGCTTCGGCCAGGGTTTTGCTGTCAAAAGCAACCTTGTTCCAGCCTGGTGCATTGGCCGCCGCAGTCTGGGCCTGAGCCACTGGCAAGCCTGTTGCGGCTGCAAGAGCCACTGCGGTAGCACCTGAGCGGTGCAGAAAATCACGACGTTCCATGGTTGACTCCTTCAATACAAAAACTTCTACTCACTCGATTAAACACAAAAATAACAGACAGCGAAACAGGGCAAATCCTAGGGCGGCATACCGCCCATGAGCCATTTTGCAATCTGGCTGGCTTCATCCAGACTCAAGGCCTGGGCCGGCATGGGAATCGTTCCCCAAACACCCTGCCCGCCATTTTTGATTTTGCCTGATAACAGCACCACTGCACCATTTTGGGTCTTGTAACGCGCTGCAATGTCTTTTAGCGACGGGCCGACCAGTTTAGTCGCCATGCCGTGGCAGGCCAGGCACGCGTTTTTGTCCAGCACGGGTTTGATTTGGGCAAGCGTCACAGGCTTGATGATTGCTACTTTTTCAGGAGCTGCTTGCACCCGTATTGATTGGTCTGGAGGGTTATTCGATGCTGTATTTTGGCTGTTTTCAGCGGTTTTAAGCGCGATACTCCTTAAATTAGGGCCCAAAGTTTCCAGCCCACGGCTGGCACCCAGCGGCCGGGACTGATCAGCCAGGTTGCCGTGCGCGTCTCTGGCGTGCTCCGGCAGGCTGCTGAGCACGGCAGTCTGCACCGCGCAATTGGTCATGCAGTTTGAACCCTGCACGTCGGGTTTGGTGCTGCCACCAAATTCACGGCCTGGCCACAGGCTGTGCGCGGTGGTCATGCCATTACGGTTGGGCAGAAGTGCCTGCACGTCACGCATATTCTTGTCGCTCAGCACAAAGTCCGCCGGGAGCACGTTGCCCAGGTGCAGGATATAGGCGGTACTGGCGTACACCTCATCGATGCTGAGCGACTTGGGCGCGTTCCACGGCATGGCACGGTTGATGTAGTCCCACAGCGTTGACAGGGTGGACAGCTTCATCACGGTGGTGCGCTGCGGCTGGTTAGCCCCTGGCAGCAGGCTTTTAACACGTCCGGTTTTCATGTCATCTGGCGTCGTACCGCCTGCGATGGCTGTGAAGACCTCAGCCGATTCACCAAAGTGGCCGTGGCAGGATGCGCATTGCGCTTCCCAGACCACTTCACCTTGTTTGACCGAGCCCTGCCCTTTGGGCAAGCCTTTGAAGTCCGGCCGCACATCGATGTCCCAGGCCTTGATTTCTTGCGCTGTGGCGGCGCGGCCTATATTTTGAAATTTGGGGGTTTGCGCCGGTGTTTGCGCCATTACCAGCCAAGGCAATACACACAGCACGACAAGACTAGCCGACCTGAACATTTTTCACCTCGCCGTTCTCGCTCAGCAGCCACGATTGAACCGCGTTGTTGTGATAGATGCTTCTGCCGCCGCGCACCGCACGCAGCGCCTGCACGGTGGGCTGAATATGGCCTGTCTCATCCGTCGCCCGGCTTTGCAAAATGACCGGCTTGCCATCCCACAGCAAATCGGCATTGAAGCGGGTCAGGCATTTTGACAGCACCGGGCCTTGCAGCCGCGCGACCTTCCAGTTGCGGCCACCGTCAATGGACACATCCACTTTTTTAACCTTGCCGCGCCCGCTCCAGGCCAGCCCGGTGATGCTGTGAAAGCCTTTTTGCAGCACGACCTGCCCGCCGCTGGGCGAGGTAATGACGCTTTTGACCTCCTGCATACCGCTGTACTGGCGATGCGTGCCATCGGGCAGCAGGTCAATGTAATGCAGGGTTTCGTCTTTGGCGCCGTAGGGCTTGTCGCCAACTTCAATACGGCGCAGGTATTTGACCCAGCTCACGCCCTGGATGCCAGGAACGATGAGGCGCAGCGGGTAACCGTTTTCGGGCCGCAGCATTTCGCCGTTTTGCCCGTAAGCCACCAGCACCTCGCCGCTTTGAATCAGGCTCAAGGGGATGGTACGCGTCATGCCCGAGCCATCGGCGCCTTCAGCCAGTACAAATTTGCCGCGTTTCAGGTCAGCGCCGCACATCTCGAGAAGCGCGATAAGGGGTACGCCGGTGAATTCACTGCAGCTGATCATGCCGTGCGTGTACTGGACGGTCGGTACGGCCGTGTTGCTCCATTCCATCGCAGTGTTGGCACCACATTCAATAAAGCACATGCGGCTGACGCTGGGCAAGCGCATGATGTCGTCCATGTCAAACACCATCGGGCGTTTGAGCAGGCTGTCGTCCGAGCCATTGACCATCAACCGGTGTTTGGACGGGTCAATGTCCCACCAGCCCTGGTGGTGCCGCTCAAAATGCAAGCCACTCGGGGTAATGATGCCAAAAAGGCCTTGCAGCGGCGCAAAACTGACGCTGGCGGCGCCCACCCGCGTCAGGCCCGGGCTTTCGCGGCGCTGCAGGTTTTTTTCAAACTCACTGGGCAGACCGTAAGGGCGCGCCGCTACCGGCTGGCCCAGGCCCTTGCTGTGGGCAGGCAGCGTCAGGATATTCGGGTCGCCTGCAGGGGCTGGAGCGAGAGTTTGAGCATGCGCTGACATGCCAGCCGCCGCTGCGGCAAAAGCGCCCGCCAAAAAGCCGCGCCTGCCAGCCTTGACATCGTTGATTTGTTCACCAGACAAAAAGTTTTCTGGCGCTCGCTGGATGAATCGGCTAAACATGTGCGTTACTCATAGGGTCAAGCATTGGCTGGCGCCGCAGCGGTGCGGGGGCTGAGCGCTTGCCGCTCTGGCACGGGATCGGGCTCGTCCATCTCGATGGCGATTTGCGTACACACACTGCGGCAAAGCGCGACTGCTTTTTCACTTTGCACGCGGTAAATCACCTGGGTGCCCTGGCTGCGCCTGGCCAGCACGCCGGTTTTGTACAACACCGCCAGATGCTGCGACAAATTGGGCTGCGTGGTGTTGATTTCCAGCAACAGTTCACTGACTGACTTTTCCTGCTCGCACAAGGCGCTCAATATCCGCAGCCGCATCGGCGTGGCCAACACAGCAAACAGCTCGGCTGCCAGGGTGAAGACGCGCCCTTCAGGGTCCGATTTGCTATGAGTTGCTTTAGTCATGGACTTAAATATAAGTAGATGCGCATATTCTTATCTGGTTGCCAGGTAAGCCCATCCAGACATACCCTAACCCGGCCAGATGCGAGCTTCAAAAATCGGTTTCAAAAATTTAAAACCACGAAAACGGAATGTGGAACTAATTACGTGAAATTAACCTTCACTTTGGCTCGGTTGTTGCATAGAATCCGCTTATGAAACATCTCGCTACACTCCCAAAGGCTCTGCTGCAGGCTTCACTTGTCGGTGCCCTGCTGTTTTATGGCACTCAGGCTTCAGCTGAAGTCGATGACCTTGTGCGGCAAGCCAGAGCCCTGATTGAAAAGGGTCAGGCGAAACAGGCGTTTGATTTACTTGAGCCACAAGAGGCCAAACGCGCCGGCGATCCGGACTTCGACACCACACTCGGCATTGCCGCCAATGACAGCGAGCAATACACGCGCGCCGTGTTTGCGCTGGAGCGCGTGCTGTCAGTGCAACCGGAGAACTCCCGCGCCAGAGCCGAGCTGGGCCGCGCCCTGTTCTCGGTTGGCGACTTGCAAGCGTCGCGCAGAGTGCTGCAAGAAACCAAACGCGACAACATTCCGAGCGAAGCAGCCGCCACTATTGACCAGTTTTTACAGGCGATTGACCGAAGTGAAGAAGCCGCCAAATCGTCGCTCAAGTTTTACCTTGAAACCAGTTTGGGCCAGGACAGCAACATCAACGGCGGGCCAGGCAATGCACTGGTTGCCGTGCCGGCTTTTGGCGGTCTGGTATTGACGCTGGGCGCTGCAAGCGTTGCAACTGCAGACACTTTTGGCACGCTCGGGGCTGGCCTGTCAGCGCGCCAGGTGCTCGATCCACGCTGGTCGCTCCTGGCAAACGTCTCGACGAGCACCCGGCAGCACGCCAAGTTCAGGACTTTCAATACCTTTCAACTCGATGGCAATGCAGGTGCAAGCTACCGCTACGACAAACATGAGTTCACCGCAGCGGTCCAGGCAGGCAGCTTTTACGTTGACGGCACGCGGGTTCGCGATCAGGCAGGCGTGGTCGGCGAGTGGACCTACCGCATCAATGGTGAGAATCAATGGAGCAGCTACCTGCAAATTGGCACCCTGAGCTACCCGACACAAGCTGCGCGTAACGCTGACCGCACCGTATTGGGCACATCCTATGCCCATGGTTTTCGCAGCGGCCTGGTGCTGTTTGGCGGCGCTTATGCGGGAACTGAAAAACAAAAGGCAAGCACTTTGCCGCATTTGGGGCACACCCTCTACGGGATCCGCACCGGCGGGCAAATGTTACTGTCCGAGTTTGTCTCGGCCTTTGCCGCTCTTAGCTACGAAAACCGCAAATACGGCGGGCCTGATCCGCTCTTTTTGGTGACCCGGCAAGACAACCAGTACGCCCTGAATCTGGGGCTGAACTGGGTGCCCGCCAAGTCATGGAGAGTCACACCCCAACTGTCTTATACAGCCGTCAAATCGAATGTGGCGATTTCAGATTTTCGGCGGGCGGCATTGTCCGTGGCGCTGCGCAAAGACTTTTAAGTCTTTTGAATTTTTGAACCTCACATTGAGGATCTGAAATGGCCGCCTCAAGCAGACTTCAACAGACACTGCTTATCCTGGCGCTGGCTGGCATCTACCCTTTGCAGGCGGGTGCAGCCACACCAGCGGGCATTGCCCAATTCATCGCTGGCGATGTAAGTGTGCGCGGCGCTGATGGCAAGATCAATGCCCTGCAAAAGGGCAAAGATATTGAAAGCGGCCAGGCCATCGTGACGGGTGCCAATGGGCGTGCTCAGGTCCGATTTTCTGATGGCGGGATGGTATCGCTTCAGCCCAATACCGAGTTCAAACTTGCCAACTATGTTGACAAGGGAGACCCGAAGGAAGACCGCTTTCTGGTCGATTTTCTGAGCGGCAGCATGCGCGCCGTCACGGGCCTGATCGGTAAACGTAACCGCGCCAATTACAAAATCTTTACTGCCACGTCCACCATCGGCATCCGTGGATCGAGCTTCACCGCAAGTTATAACGTGGACGGCAGCATGATAGTGACAGCCGAGAAAGACGGCATTGAGGTCTGCAGTGGCGGCGTCTGCGTTGGCTTGATCAAGGGCGAATCGGTCAGGGTCACCAGCAGCAGTGAGCCGCCAAAACGAACCAGCGACCGAGCCGGCGTGCCCACGCCGGGGCCCGCACAAGCGACAGTGACTGTAGGTAATCAGACAACTTCGGATGGCAAATCGATCCTCGTCTTAAATCAAACACTGGCTCAAGCACCAACCGGCACCTTCACAAACCTTCAGGTTTCGGCAGTTTTTGAATTGGCGCCGGGTTTGTGCTGTGGCATTACCGCAAACGGCCCATCCTCGCCAACCTCGCTGGTAGACGGCAAGCTCACTTCATTCAGTAATGCCAGTACTAATTTCACGCCAAACAGCACGGGGGCAGCAACATCCATTGGTTCGGTCGCCGGTGGCGACTTCGTTGGCTGGGGCACATGGCTCACTGGGACAATAACCGAAATTTCACCGCCCCCGCCTGCGTCGTCGATTGGCCGCCTGCATTATGTCGTGGGCATTCCTACAGGCCTCATGCCTGTCACCGGTACGGCGGCCTACAGCCTCATCGGGTCTACCGCA
>Ga0209490_10006038_pt1 | contig 10977 bp, 10 predicted proteins | sample MAT06_FD_187209 | JGI IMG/M metagenome (GOLD analysis project Ga0209490, IMG submission 187209) | Freshwater microbial communities from Lake Fryxell liftoff mats and glacier meltwater in Antarctica - MAT-06 (SPAdes) (version 2) | ecosystem: Environmental > Aquatic > Freshwater > Ice > Liftoff...
TTGCGAGGGATCGAAGCACAGCGCTGCCCCTAGGACCACCGAGTGCTCGCTTCAAGGTACCGAACCGGGCAAATCTGTTGTGTCGATGTGGTTAGGAGCGGAGGGAGGAGCGGAGGGAGGAGCGGAGGGAGGAGCGGAGGGAGGAGCGGTGGGAGCCGGGCTTCCGCTACTGGGCTGTGGTGCTTCAGGTGCAGGCGCGCTCGCAGCTTCGTTAATGCGTGATTGCGCTCGTTGACCATATGAGCTTGCCGCGCCGCCCTGTTCCACGATGCGGCGATAGAGGGTCAATGCCGTCGCTCGATCTCCGGTTTGCCAGTGATAATCGGCGCTGCCGAGCATTGCGGGCAGATAGCTAGGGTTGAGGTCAAGAACCTGCGAGTAGAGTTTACCTGCACGCGCACTATCCCCGCGGCGTTTTGCGGCGTCTGCCCGACCCGTCAACGCTTCGGTGTTGCTCGGCTGTGTGCTCAATACCTCGGTGTAGAGTCTGTCCGCACCCTCGGCGTCGCCCAGAGCGAGGGCTTTTCTGGCTTGCTGAAGTTTGTCCTGGAAATTCCCGGTGCTCGGTCCACGAACACCCCCGGTGCTCGGTCCACGAACACCCCCGGTGCTTTGGGGACTCGCGGCCTCGTGGGTTGCGCCGGTTGCGCCGGTTGCGCGAGGTGAGGCGGCTGCAGAAACAGCAGCTGCCGGGACAGCATCCTTTGCCGCGAGGACAAACGCTTTGAGTGGGGCTAACAAGGGATGTCCTGTTTGAATCCGTTCAAGCTCAGTACTTGCCTCTGAAGGCTTTCTGGCGCGGATCAAAGCGTAGACGAGCGCCGCCTGAACTCGGCCGAGCGCACCTTCCCCGAGCGCTGCGGCGCGGAGACGTTGTACAACGTTCGGCCAATCCGGAGCTGCCTCAGCAAGATCAAGCGCCACCAGTGCGTAGGCATTCTCCGATGTTGATGAATTGTTTCCAAGGCGCGCCATCTCGGCACGAGCAGCGGCTAACTTCCCCTGCATCCGCAGAACATCGATCCTCGCTCGAATCGCAGAGAGTTCCTGGCTCGCCGGGGCTGTTTGCTCAACCGCAGCTTGAGCTTTCAGAAGGCGCGTAGCTAGATCGCGTTCGGTGGCGTCAATGAAGGCTTTGTTCTGAGGATCGATGAGCCTCAGCTTCAGCCACTCAACATCCGCACGGATGGCTTCGAGCTCTGCGCGCGCGCCGAGGGCCTCCGGATCTTGCTCGGAAATACCAAGCCCCTTGTCGATCTGCTCCTTGGCAGACTCAAGCTCCCCTTGGTTGAGAAGCAGGCTGGCTTTGTCGAGCAACGCGCGGGTTCGCGCGTGAGCGTCGTCTGAAATCGCGGTCTTCACTTCCGCCGTAGGCAGCACATATTTCTTACCGACTGTCAGCAGCAAGAAGATGAGCACAGCAAGACCGACGAAGGCGAGTAGCCATTTAAGCGACGCGCTGTGCGGCCGCACGCCGGGGATTTCCCTCGAGCTTCGCGCCAGATCCAGCTCACGCAGCGCCGTTGTCAGGGAGCGCGCGGAATCGGCGTACGCTCCAGCCAATGGCGCCTGACCTTCTGGGAGCGTTCGCGAGAATGGCGAACCACCGCGCGAAGCTGGCCCTTGGGGGTCCGCGGCTTTCGCGGCGGTTGGCAGCGAGTTGGGATTGGGGAGCCGATCTGGATACGGACGAGTCGCTGTTTCCTCGGTCTCGGGGGCGTCACTCGCGGGAGAGGACTCGACATTGCTATACAGCGCCGGCTTGGTGCTGCCCGCACGTGGTGCCGTGGGAGGAGGATGATTCTCAAGCGAACGAGCTACGGATTGGAAGGGTTCGGGTTGTTCCGCTGGGACCGCTGATACTTTGGAGCTAACGGCGCTCGCCTGGGTCGGAGGAGCTTTGGAGACGGGCCTGGCTGCTTCGGTGGTGCTGGCTTGGGCCTCGAAGCGAGGGTTAGGCGGAGCTACTCCGTAGAGGGTACTTATTTTCTTACTGTCGGGCTTCGGCGCATCGGCTTTGAGCCGAAAAAATCCCTCCAACTCAGCAATCGAACGCAGCGGCCTGGGCGGATGGTTGCCGCGTGAAAGAAGATCATCCAACGCCACTTTACCGGCGGCAATGCCTTTTTGCAGCTCCTTCAAGGATGTATAGACTAGCTCTTCGCCCGCGCGCGTAGTCACTAGCCAGCGCTCAGGGGCGCCAGTCCCACTTTGCGGAAAGATCTTAAACTGATGGCCGCAGTTGGTGCACTTAACGGTGGTGCCGCGCTCGGAAATGAGCGCATCGTCAAATTCGTAGTCGGTGGCGCAACGAGGGCAACGAACGTCCATGGAGAAAGCTGCTCAGTACTACTTGATCACGCGCAGATAAGGGGGAAGTGGGCGTTTGGAAGCTGCGGGCACCGGCAAGGCTTGTTGCTTTTGCGGTTCAGATTTTGACGTGCGCTTCGGGGCAGTTCTCTCGGTGGCGGGCGCCAAAGCCTTGGCTTCTTTGGCGCTGGCGCGCTTTCTCTTCGACGCCTCCGCACGCTTCGCTTTCAGCGCAGCGGCTTCGCTTGGGCTCGGAACCGCCTTCAGCGTAGAGCTGCCGCGGTTCCCCGCAGCTGGCGCCACCGCTGGCTTCTGCCCATCCGGCCCGATCTGAGCCGCCACTTCCGGTGGGACATCATCCGGCCAGACCATACCGCGCCCGTTCTCGGCCACGATCGCGAAGATCGCGGTCCAGGGGATGACACAATAATGTGGTGTTCGGTTGAAGCTTAACGTGCACGTCACCCCCGTGTCGTCCAACGCGAGATCACGAATCGGGACGGGCATGTTTAATCCCACTTGGAGCACGAGCTGCGGCTGCTTGGCGAAGGATACAGGGACGCTGACACCGGCGCGCCGCGGATCCAAATGCAAGAACACGCTTGTTTCTTCTAGCAAGGCGAGAGATATGGCCTGCTTGTCGGGAAGCTCATGCGTGCGATTGGAGGACATGCTGGTGGGACTTCATAGCGAATGCAGAGGAGAAACGCTAGGTTCGAGGCGGTCAGTCGTCCGAACCTTTCGGTGTCCAAAAGTGGAGGAGCTTACAGCGAGAATTCATGGACAATAGCGCTCGATCGGCACCCTCCAGGGCCAGACTGGCGAGGGCCGCAGTCGGCATACGCGCTACGCGGCCTGTCAGGGTTGATAGAAGGGCTTCGAGCCCCGGGTTGTGCCCGATCATCAGCACCTTCTCCGCTTTCCCCGACAATCTGGCTAGGGCATCCAAATAGGCTTCGGGCTCGGCCAAGTAGAGCTCCGGCAGGAAACTCACAGGGCCGCTAAAGTTGCACGCCAAGCTTGCCAGTTTGAACGTCGACTGAGCGCGCACTGCTGTCGAGCAAAGCACGAGGTCCGGCACCAGATCATTCTCTTTCAGGTGATCGCCCACACGCGTGGCTGCCTCCTGGCCACGGGGGTTCAGCGGCCGGTCGTGGTCCAATGTGTTCGGAGCCGCCCAGCTCGACTTCGCATGACGTAATAAAAGGAGTGTGCTCATGCCAAGTTACAACGCCAATTCTGCGGCATGCGCGCTGAAGGAGCAATGCCAGAATGGGTTCCGCGCGGACGTATGCTAGCTTAGCACGCTCGGGAGCCCCGCTTGGCGCAGACGATACTGGTAGTTGAAGACGAGCCGGCAATTCAGGAGTCCGTCGCTTACGCGCTTAAACGCGAGGGATTTCTGGTGGATACGGCAGGCACGCTGTTGGCAGCGGAAGATTTCCTCCCCCAAGCCGATTTGGTGCTCTTAGACCTGATGCTCCCGGACGGCAGTGGGTTCGATTTGATCAGCGCCCTGCGTGGGGCAGGCAGGCTGACGCCGATCATCGTTTTGAGTAGCCGTGATGCAGAAGCCGACAGAATTGCCGCACTCGAGAACGGCGCAGATGATTACGTCACGAAGCCTTTTTCTCCGCGCGAAGTGGTGGCACGCGTGAGAGCCGTGCTGCGCCGCGTAGCCCTGCCGACGGCAGCGCTTTTGGATGAAGGTCATTTGGCCCTGGATCAGGACTCCCGCCGTGCGAAGGTTTTCGGTCGAGCACTGGAGCTCACCCGCGTCGAATTTGACGTGTTGGCTTGCCTGCTTTCGAATCAGGGGCGCGTCTACACACGAGAACAACTTATCTGCCAAGTTTGGGGTGCTGGCTTTGCCATCACGGATCGCACCGTCGATTCTCACGTGAAGTCCTTGAGGCGCAAAATCGCAGAGGCCGGAGCCGATCCCAATCTGATCGAAACGGTCCGTGGAGTGGGGTACCGCGTCACCCAAGCAGCTGGCCAAGCGAGCCTTCGGCCTTGATTCGTTTAGTCGTGGTGGCTGCCGCAGCCATAGGCATCATCCTGTTTGTTACGTTCGTGATCGCGCGGCTGGTGCGCACGCGCACGCGCGGCATGTCCGTTCGGATGCAGGTCTTTCTGGCATTGGCCCTGATCGTCGGAACCTTTGCTTTTGGCTTGGGATTGATGGTGCTGGATCGGATCGAGGCGCGCACCGTGCGCGTTGCCACCTTTGCCGCCGAGGAGCAGGCCAAGATGATTGCCGCCATCATTGAGGGGGATTTGGAGCGATCGCGGGTTGCGATTGAACGGGTGGCGCTTCGCCTCGAATTGGGCAAACAGCGCACGGATGAGCTACGGCTCGAACTGCTGGATACGAACGGACACCTGCTATTTCCAGCAGATGCGCGAAGTGCTGAAGGAACGCACGGCACCGTCTCCTATGACGCGCCCATCAAGCTTGAAGGTCGCAGTATTGGAGTGGTGCGCGTGGTGAAACCAACACTTGAGATTCAGCGCTTGCTCGCGGATTTTGCGCCTACGGTGCTGGTGATCAGCTTGGTGCTGGGTGCCGCCGCCGCGCTTGCCGCGGCCTGGATTGGTCGCGCGATAGCTCAACCGATCGAGGCACTGAGTGAGTTTGCCGAAAGTGTTAGCTTGGGTGAGCGGACGCAGGTTCCTCGGCTGGTGTTTGGGCGCGAGGTCAAGAGGCTCGTGCAATCCATCGATTCGATGCGTCGTCAGCTGGAGGGGCGCCCTTTCGTGGAGACTTTTGCGGCGGATTTATCGCACGAGCTCAAGAATCCAGTGGCTGCCATCTTGGCCAGCGCCGAAGTTCTGGAAGAAGGCGCGATCGATGAGCCGGCCTTGGCGCGCCAGTTTGTGGGAAGAATTCGTGAAGCGGCCAGTAGGATCGAACGGCTGCTGCGTGATTTGGTCAGCCTCGCGAGGATTGAAGCCCGGGGTGTGGAAGCGCTCGCTTGGATCGATCTCGGAGCGATCACCCGCTCGGTGGTAGAAGGGCTGGGTGAGCGTCGCGAGCGTGTTCAACTGACGGTTGGAGACGGCTTGCGCGTGCGAGGCGATGAGAGCTGGTGTGTGCGAGCCATCTTCAATTTGGTTGATAACGCGCTCGTACATTCAGATCCAGGCTCCGAGGTGAGCGTGAACATCCAGCGCGTTGTCGATGCTGTCGAGCTCAGCACGACGAACGGCGGAGCTATTGGCAAGCATGTGCGCAGCCAGCTCTTTCGCCGATTCGTGACCACGCGAGCGGACAAGGGCGGTTCTGGGCTTGGGCTTGCGATCGCACGGGCAGTGGCCGAGGCGCACGGGGGTCGAGTCGATCTAAAAGTTCACGGTCCTCCTCAGGTGAGATTCTGCTTCAGCTTACCCTCCGAGCCTCGCCCATTGGGGTTTGAGCACCCCGAAGATCCTTGCTGATTCCTTGAAACCTCCACGATCCGCGCGCCCTTTCGCCAACGCCTTCTGGCAAGCTCCCTGCAACACGGCCTGGCGCTGGAGCCAGCTGTGGGGACTTACTTAGAGGAGCCAAACGTGGGTGATAGCAAGCAGAGCTTGGCGTCGAAATTCAACGAGCAAGCTGAGGGGAATTCCAACTCAGGGTGGGAAGGGCGCTTGCCCCGCCATGTTGCCATCATCATGGATGGTAACGGTCGCTGGGCGAAAGCACGCGGGCTTGAGCGCGTCGAGGGCCACTCAGAGGGCGCGAGGGCCGTTCGTGAAACGGTAGAATCCTGCGCGAAGCTCGGCATCGAATACCTCACACTCTACGCCTTCAGCGTTGCCAATTGGGCACGTCCACCGCGCGAAGTGCGAGCGTTGATGAGTCTCTTGGTGTACTTCGCGAACAAAGAGAAAGAAGAGCTGCGCAAGAACAACGTTCGCGTCCGGGTCGTGGGCAATCTCGATGATCTCCCGCTCTTGACTCGCCACGCCGTGGAGCAGCTGATGGTGTACACGGCCGATTGCCAAGGGATGACACTCTCGCTCGCGCTCTCGTATGGCGGACGTCGGGACATCGTGGACGCGGCGCGAGCGCTAGCGGCCAAAGCACGTGCCGGTTTGATTCTGCCCGAGGACATCGACGAAGCCGCTTTTCAGCGCGAAATGTCCACCGATTCGCTGCCGAATGTGGATCTTCTGGTGCGCACCGGCGGCGAAACCCGCGTGAGTGATTTCTTGCTCTTCGAGTCCGCGTACGCAGAATTCGTATTTCTGCCCATCATGTGGCCAGACTTCAACGCCGATGCACTCGCCCTGGCGCTGGATGCGTACGCGGGCAAGGAACGGCGTTTCGGTCTGACCTCAGAACAAGTGCAGCGGAGCGTTCATTCGTTCGATCCGCCGGACTTGCTCGCTGCTCAGTGAGGCGAAGCAGGTAGGTCGCGGATCTGCAGCAGCTCCACGTCGAATACCAGCGTGCCCGAAGGGGAGCCAGGCCGGGTCGGCTTGTCGCCATAGGCGAGGCTGCCCGGGATCCAAAAGCGAACTTTCTCACCCTCAACCATCAACTGCACGCCTTCGGTCCAACCCTTGATCACTTGATCGAGGCGGAAGCTGGTGGGAGCGCCGCGCGCTACCGACGAGTCAAACAACTTTCCGTCGGTTGTCCAGCCTGAGTAGTGCACGGTGACGTTGCTCGTGGCCGTGGGCTTCTTCTTGCCGGTGCCCTTCGTGAGCACGCGATAGGTCAAGCCACTCGCCGTTTTTGTCGCCGTTTTGGGCGCCGCAGCCACATCGGCGGGGGCTTTGGGAGCGCCTTGGATCTGTAGCAACTCCACATCGAACACCAGCATCCCAGCAGGTGCACCCGCGCGCGGAGATTCTCCGTAGGCTAACGCGGCCGGGATCCAGAAACGCCGCTTCTCGCCCACCACCATGAGCTGCAGGCCCTCGGTCCAGCCCTTGATAACACCGGTGACACCGAACGAGGCGGGCTCGCCACGCTGGACCGAACTGTCAAACATCTTTCCATCCGTCGTCCAGCCCGTGTAGTGAACGCTCACTCGATCTTCGAGCCCGGGATGCTCGGTGCCAGTTCCCTTTTGGATCACTTTGGTGGCCAGGCCGCTTGCGGTTTTCTTGGCATCGCTTGGCGCCGCCGCGACATCTGCAGGAGCGGGGATAGCTGCAGGCGTTGGTGCTGGTGCAGCAACGGGAGCGGCCGTGACAGTGGGAGCTGCCGTGGTTGTGGCGGCCGCCGTCGCAGGTTCATCTTTAGGTGTTGCCATGGTGGGTTTAGCCGGTTGTTTGTCGCAGGCGTTGAGTGAAAGGAGCGCCAGAGCGCACACAAGAGAAGTTCTTCGGGCCATCATGGGCGCGCAGTCTAGTGGCGTCCGTGGCGCGACACAATCAGCCGATTTATCGCAAGACTCTACAAGGCGTACTCGATGGTGTTCAAGGACTCCACGCGGTCCTTCCATTCAAGCTTCGTCAGTTGTTCGCGGAGGCAGGACTCAAAGGCTGCATTCTTAGGGCTCACGCTCAAATCGAGACCCACCACCTTGCCATTCCAGACTGCAAGCCGCAGCTTGAAGCGCTGAGCTGCGCTGGGCTTGCAGGGCGCGTAGAGATCGGGATTCTGGAGCGGCGCGGAAAGCACTTCCTGCTCCATGTTCAGACGGGGAATTCCGTCTGGGACCGCTGAAGTTGCCTCATTGACGGACATGCCAGGCTTGAACTCAGGAGTTGGGGTTGCCGGCTTCTTCGGGGGCGGAGCTTCTTCCTCGGTCGGCTTGTCGGTTTCGGTTGTCTCCGGCGTGGAGGCTTTCTCAGCAGGCTCGCTCGTGGTTTCATCAGCCGAAGGCATCGATTCAGCGCTTGGGTCGCCTGCTGCAGGGGTGGGGGCACCTGCGCATCCCACGGCCAGTGAAGCCACAAAGACAGACAAGAAACACGAAACTGGTAGTGCTAAGGCCCTCATTGGACGGAGGCTACTTCGGCCGTGAGTGCGCGTCGAGGGCCTCGAAGACACGTAAACCTTAGTGGATTCAGCCTATAGTGGATCGACCACGGAGCTTGAGCTAAGAGCTGCGCCACACGCGCCCGTAGCTCAGCTGGATAGAGCAGTGGATTTCTAATCCACCGGTCGCAGGTTCGAATCCTGCCGGGCGTGCCAATCATTCTCACGAGTTACAAAAGTCCACACCGCACCAAAATGATCGTCCGCACCAAAATCCGCACCAAACTTGGTGCGGATTGGATCGAAAATCCAAATGTGGTCGGACGATCCAGATAGTCGCCGCACCCATGCTCTTCGTGCATCCGAGTTGTCGGTCGAGCACGGGCATTCAGGTCCCCGGAACGACAGGCATCCCCTCAAGTTGTGAGCGTTGTTGTTCAGAAACACGTGCTCAATTCTTGCGCGACTTAATCACAGCTTCACGCTCGATTTCGGTTTCAACGTGCCCGTTCGAGTGCCCATTGGTCCTGACCCGCTTCTTGCTCGATCCTGGGGCCCTGGCGTGCTCTGAGGTCAGCTCGGGAATTGCAGAAACGAGTGGCACAAGATCACCCAGGCACAGCTCGGCATGCGAGCGGGCCAGGCGCCTGTATTTTGAGATCATCTGACTGGACTTGTGGCCCGTCCGGTCCGAGATCCAGGTCTCGGTCTTGCCGTTGGCAAGATTGATCGTCACGAACGTGGCTCGAAGGTCATGGCCTCGGATCCGCTTTCGTTCCGCGCTTTCCGAGAAAAGCTGAGTTCGTTGGACCATCGCGGTCTTGAGATCCCGCCGAAGAGCACGCGCCAGGTTGTTGCCCGGCGGCCTGCGTCCCCCCTGTGTCATGAACAACAGCTCATCCGGCTTTGCTTCAGGTCGGTGTCGCGCGAGGAATCGGCGAAGTGCGTCCAACACGCCCGGCGAAAGAGCCCAACTCCGCGGATCGTCCGTCTTGTTGGTATCGAGGTTGCAGACCCCGTGATCCATGTCGACGTCGCAGATCAACAACTCACGCGCCTCGGTGGCTCGAAGACCCTCTCGGGTCAAGAAGCCGTAGAACAGGCGATTCAACAGCGGGACGGTGGTTTTGCCCAAGAGCTGCTCGTCCTCGCGCGGGTATAGGTAGGACTTGGCTTTCGACGACGACCCTTTGGGCAGCCAGCCACGTGGCAACGGGTTCGCTGTGATCAATCTGAGCGGATAAACCGCAAGTGCCAGGAGCCTGTGGATGATCTGCGCTACGTGGCGTCTCGAATCTCGACTGAGTTGCTCCGCTGCGGGGAGCCGTCGCATCACCGTTTCTGCGAGTTCCAGGCCCGGCACTCCCTCAAAGGCTCCTATCGGTATTGCACCCAAGATCGGCTCGATATACTTGGTTAAACGAGCGCGATCCGAGCGGCTCGATCGCTTGTTTCGAATATGATCGGGAAACATTTGGGCCAACGCGCCTGAGGTCCACAGGTGAGCCAGTTCTTGCAGCGACATTTCCCTGCGGATTTGCGGAGGTCCGCCAGTCGCAGGAGGGGGGAGGGGCGGCTGCACTTTGGTCTCGGCCGCCTCAGCCACAAGGAAGGATCGGACATACCGCCGGACCAGATGCTCTGCCCTGATGTGCTTGGGGATCCGGTGTTGTTGCCACAGCTTGCCGGCCTTGAATTTTAGGATCCACTGATCCTCACGCAAGAAGGTGGACCACCCAGGGCCATTGATATGAGCGAGAGCGGTCATTGCCGTCGCGTGCCGGAACGGCGCCTTGCGCTTTCCCGCGCCTTGAGGTCCAGGTCCGACCCCTCGTCATCAGAATCGAAACGGTTATTCAGAACCCACCGATCGGCCTCACCGACAGGAATGCGGAGCGCCCGTCCTTTCCCGATCGTGGGCATGCCCGCCTGGATCAGTTGATCGAGTTTGCGCACCGAGTATCGGAGCCGCTCCGCATACTCGTTCTTTGTTAGCAGGAGAGCTCCATTCTCTAATGAGACGGACCCTGTGAGTGCTTGGGAAAGGCGCTGCGCTAGGCTTGGATCCTGGGCCACGACCCGCACGAAGCTGCTGAGCAGCTCGGACATGAGGAGATCGACAACACCAGGTGTCGGCGCGGGAAGGGGGCGGAGCGAAAGGACTTTCGGGCGAGCATCGCACCGCAAAGGTTCGTGAATCGCTGTTGACGCGTGGGCCTGCACGTCAGAGGTACGCGGCAGGGCTGTCGATTGTTGACCTATTGCGCTCTGACCAGATTTGCGATTCGTCGACACGATGGACCTCCGGTAGGGGTCTCATCAGCCACGTGGGTCGCGCTACGGCGAATCTGGGAAGCTTGGTGAGGCTCGGGCGAGGCCTAGTGGACAGACCCGAGGTTTCGTAAACTGGATTAGCCGGGCAGGGCCCGCAGGTCAAGGCCTGCCTGGGCCTGCCTGGGGCCCTACTGATTCCTGACAGTCCTGACCTACAGGGCCTGACCAGAGTAGGTCAGGCTCCGTCTCAGCGGCCCCTGATGGTCGCCCTCACGCTCTCCAGGATCTGGCCCGCCCTCACGAGCCCCAGATCCGCAATCGCGTTTCTCAACTGGGCCTCAGCAGGGGTCATGGTGGTCGACTGAGCAGGCTGCCCGGATCCTGGTTTCGGTCCCGGCTTGCCCTTCTTACTTTTTGAGCTGCCTGATCGAACTGTGTAGACGTAGCTATCCGTGAGAATCATGCCCTTC
>Ga0209490_10006044_pt1 | contig 10970 bp, 9 predicted proteins | sample MAT06_FD_187209 | JGI IMG/M metagenome (GOLD analysis project Ga0209490, IMG submission 187209) | Freshwater microbial communities from Lake Fryxell liftoff mats and glacier meltwater in Antarctica - MAT-06 (SPAdes) (version 2) | ecosystem: Environmental > Aquatic > Freshwater > Ice > Liftoff...
TGCAACAGCCCCCAACTTTGTGGCAGCAGGTACAGCAGTGGATGTATGAAATCGGCTTGCTGCGGCACAGGATTCCAACCGAACGCTTATTCACGAACGAATTTGCATTGCAGTTGGGATTAACGGAGCGTTTGGTCTCAAGTTCATCAACCCCCTGATGTAAATGTGTTGGTTAATCTCTCACTGTTGATTATGAGGAGCACTCGTTATGGATCGTCGTAATTTTCTACAATTCTTTCTAGTCGGTGTTGGCTTGGTAGCATGTCAGACTACCACCACAACGGAGGGTAGTTCTAGTCCTGAGGCATCGGCTAGCCCGACATCTGGCAGTCAAGATGCTCTAGATGAGATCAAAGCACGGGGCAAGATGATCGTTGCCATTGATCCGACCTTTGCACCGTTTGAATACACTGACGCCAGCGGCAAGATTATCGGCTATGATCCAGCGATTTTAGAGCTAATTGCTAAAAGTTTGGGAGTCGAGATTGAATATCAACAAATGGCATTCTCTGGCATTATTCCTGGATTGATTGCAGGCTCTTTTGACTTCACCGCCAGTGCTTTGTCTGTCACAGCAGAACGGTCACAGAAAATTGACTTCACCATTCCGATCGCAGAAGGGGTCAATGTTGTGCTAAAACGAGCCAATGACACCTCGATTACCAGCAGTGACCCAGCATCGTTAGCCGGCAAGCGTTTAGGGGTTAAGGTCAATACTCAACCCGAACAAGTCATGAAGGCAATCAGCGATGAATTGGTGGCACAGGGTAAACCTGCGATCGAATTTCTCAGCATTGATACGGTGGAGCAAACCATTTCAGCTCTGACAAGCAAGCGGATTGACTTTGTGGTAGACGATCAGTTGGTGTTGGCACAGGTAGTGCGCGAACGTCCGGAAGCCAAGCTGGAAATTGTTGGCCCAGTTGGACCTAAAACCTACATCTCGTGGGGAACCAATAAGAGTAACCCGAATCTGAATGCGTATTTGAATGAGCAAATCAAAACGTTAAAGACAGACGGAACGTTGAGCAAACTGCAAGCAGAATATTTTTACGGCATTACCTTTGATGCCTTGCCGGAAGCAGATTTTATCCCTGCTGTCTGAGATTCTCCCTAGTCCTCTCTTACAGGAGAATTAAGGGAAATCGAAACCGTCAAGACGTTGGAGTTCTTCGAGAGCTTCAACGTCTGTAGTCCAGCCTTTTATCCTTGCCTTTTATCCTTTCATTCATTGCTGATGGAAGAACTGACTAGCCTTCAGGAATCACTGCCCCAACTGCTTACCGGGGCGATCGTCACAGTGCAACTCACCCTTTGTTGTGTCATAGTCAGTCTTTGCATGGGCATTGCCTCGGTGGCGCTGCAACTCTCTCGGTACCCCGTGGGGTATTGGTTGAGTCGCACCTATGTCAGCATTATGCGAGGCACGCCATTACTGGTACAACTGTTTGTTGTCTTTTTTGGGTTGCCGTTAATCGGTTTGAAAGGCCAAGCCTTTGCCTCAGCGGTGTTAGCGATCGGGTTCAATAGTGGTGCTTATGTGACTGAAATTTTGAGAGCGGCAATTCTAGCCATTCCGCCGGGGCAAGTTGAGGCAGCTCGGACAATAGGAATGTCAACCTGGCAAATTTGGCAACGGCTGATTTTGCCGCAAGCGTTTGTGATGAGTCTCCCGGCACTGACCAATGAGTTCACCATTGTGCTCAAGTCAACGCCATTGGCATCGGTGGTGGCGGTGACAGAACTGACCTTTACAGGGCAACTGATTGTCTCGCGCACCTTTCTCCCTACTGCTATTTTGTTAACGGTGGCGGGTGGATATGTGATCGTGTCTCTGGTGTTCTCGCAGTTGTCACGTTGGTTAGAACGACACTATGCCGAATATAAGTTGAGTGCTTAGGAGGCGATCGCCATGGATTGGCAGTTAATGCTAAAAAGCTTACCCCTATTGGTGAATGGCTTAGGCTGGACTATCGTGATTTCTGCATTGGGGATGGTGTTGGCCATGCTCATGGGAATTGGTTTATTGATCTTGCGGCGATCGCCATTTCGACTCTTCCGTATTCTTTCTCAGGGGTATACCGAACTAATTTTGGGTGTCCCAATTTTAGTCTTGCTATTTGTTATTTTCTACGTTTTACCAAACTTTGGCGTTGTGATCGATCCACTACCAGCGGGTCTATTAACGCTCATGTTGCACTACTCTCCCTATATTGCTGAGGTGATTCGGGGTGCACTCGACGCCGTTCCCAGAGGGCAAATTGAAGCCGGTCGAGCGATCGGTATGGCACGTCACGAAATTGTGCAACGAATTGTCTTGCCTCAGGCGATCGGGGTAATGTTGCCACCCTTGACCGGACAGTTTATTGGACTGATTAAAGACTCTGCTATTTTGTCGGTGATCTCGGTGTCAGAACTCACCTTTGTCGCAAAGCAAGTCATTTCTAGAACCTATGCTCCGTTTGAGATTTATAGTCTCATTGCCATTGGCTATTGGGTTTTAACTTTTGTTTTAGAGTTTGCCCTACGCAAATTAGAAAACCGTTTTACTGCCTACCGTTACGGGTGATTGTCATGAGTTTTATCAGTCCTGCCATTCAAACGGAAGACCTCTACAAATCCTTTGACCAACTGGAGGTGCTACGGGGGGTGAATCTCACGGTCATGCCCGGAGAGGTGGTTTGTATTTTGGGTCCGTCGGGTTCTGGCAAATCCACGTTATTACGCTGTCTCAACTGGCTTTCACCCCCAACTCATGGCAGTGTGCGAATTGGGGGGCGACTGTTGGGGGTCAAAGAGACGGCAAACGGCGACATTGTGCCTCAGTCAAACGCCGAACTGCGAGCGATGCGAAGTCAGATTGGTATGGTGTTTCAGGGGTTTAACCTGTGGTCGCACCGAACGGCATTAGGCAATGTGATGGAGGGACCATTAATAGTTCGCAAGCTAAACCCAAAAGCAGCCAAAGATCTGGGCATGTATTTCTTAGAACAGGTGGGCTTAGTCGATAAGTGGAATGTCTATCCCTCGAAGTTGTCTGGCGGGCAGCAGCAACGGGTGGCGATCGCCCGTGCCTTGGCAATGGAACCTGAAATTCTCTTATTTGATGAGCCAACCAGTGCCCTTGATCCAGAGCTGGTGGGTGAAGTGCTCTTGGTGATGCGCGACCTGGCGCTGAAACATACCACGATGCTCGTTGTGACCCATGAGATTGGCTTTGCCGCTGAAGCGTCCGATCGCATGGTGTTGATGGATCAAGGACAGATTATAGAAGAAAACACTCCACAAGAGTTTATTCGCAACCCCAAAGAAGAGCGATCGCGCCAATTTCTCAACCAATTTCTCAGTCGCAACCCGTTTAGTTATATCGCCAATGTTTAGAGATCTGCCAACCAAAAACATCCCGCTGTCATTCCCGCGCAGGCGGAAATTCATCGATCAGCCACCCGCTTGAGCCGGTCGTTTATTTCAATACAACTCCCTTAAGAGAACTGGTTATGGAACTCACCTTCAACACCCTTGACCTCAATCTGCTAGACGACTTGAGCATCTCTTACGAATCGGTTAACACGCTCAACAACGTGACGATTCAGCTCACGGCAATGGGGCAAACCGGGTTAGGTGAAGTTTCTCCCCATACTGCCTATGGTGAAACCCAAGGAACCACACTGGCGGTTTTAAACTATCTCAAAGCAGACCTAGCCGCGATCGCTGACCCGTTTCAGTTCATCGATATTCTAGATCGGCTGGATGAAAAACTGGAGGGACATGCTGCCACCAAAGCTGCCATTGATATGGCGTTATACGACTTGGTGGGTAAGCTGCTCGGTGTTCCGCTCTACCAACTGTTAGGGTTGAATCCTGAGAAAACCACCCACCTGACCTACACCATTGGCATTGATAGCGTAGACAAAATGGTGCAAAAGGCGATCGCCGCCAGTCATTACAAATATCTTAAGGTCAAACTGGGAAGCCCTGACGACAAAGACATCATCACGGCAATTGCCAGCGCTACCCCTGCGATCTTGCGAGTCGATGTCAATGGTGGCTGGGAAGCACGCCACGCTATCCGGTTTATCAATGAAGTGCTGGTGCACCATCCAGTGGAATTTGTAGAGCAGCCATTGGCTCCGGGCGACCTTCGCGGCATGAAACTGCTACACACCGAATCGGCACTACCGATTGTATTGGATGAGAGCATCAGCGACATGAATAGCATTTTGCGCCACGCTGATGTTGTCGATGGCGTGAATATCAAACTGATGAAATGTGGGGGCATTCGCAATGCATTAAAAATGATTCATACTGCACGGGCATTGGGCTTAAAGGTGATGCTGGGATGTCGGGTCGAAACCTCGCTGGCCATCACAGCCGCCGCTCACCTGACTCCCCTGGTAGATTTTGCCGATTTAGATTTACATCTGCTTGTTGCCCATGATCCCTTTGTCGGAGCCACGTTAGACGACGATGGCAAATTTCTTTTACCCACCGCTCCCGGCTTGGGAGTGCAGGTGAAGCCGTAAAAGAAAATCTTCTCCTAGGTCCTCAAGCTCTGCCTGGAAAGGTCAATTATTTTCCCTGGTTCCTCAGGCTCTAGCTAGGAACAAAAGTCAATCAAGAGTAAACCCTGATATAGAGTGTAATCATGACTAAACTAGCTCGCTACGGCAGCCCTTATAACTGGATGTCTGACACGGTTAACAATTCCAATAAACGCGATGCCGTTATTATCAATGACCTGACTTTGCAAGGCGATGCCGAAGAGATGGCAGGTGTGCAAATCGCCGAAGCCGATAAGATTGCGATCGCCACTCGGCTCAGTGAATTGGGCGTTCCTCGCATGTCGGTGTTGGGCTTTTCTCCTCGTCCACCTGAGGAAGAGATCAAAATCGTCGAAAAGATATTGGCATTAGGCTTACCGATGCAATTTGGGTCGTTTGTCAAATCGCAGGAAGAAATTGATATTGCTGCCCGCATTGGGTTGTGGGGTGTGACGATTTTGATTTGGGTGAATGACTCGACCCTGCCTCAAGGTAAAACCGGGGCAGATGTGCTCGATCGCGTCAAATACCTGACTGAATACGCCAAAACCCGAGGACTGCACACTTGTTTTATGGCAATGGATGCAACCCGTACTCGGATGGAGTTTTTGCAAGCGGCTATCAAAGTAGCTGAACCCTATTGCGATGAAATTACGATCGCTGATTCGCTGGGAGTCGCCTCTCCCTACGGCTTCCAGTACCTAATTCAAAACGTCTGCCGTTGGACGAATCTGCCTATCCAAGTGCACTGCCACAACCACTCCTCCATGGCAGTTGCCAATGCCATGGGGGCAATTCTCGGCGGCGCAACGGTGATCCATACCACGGTGAATGGTATGGGCGAACTGGCGGGCTTGCTGCCCTTAGAGGAGTTAGCCGTTGCTCTGTCGATGCACTTGAATGTTGAGACGGGCATTCAACTAGAGCAACTAAAATCGATGTCAGAGCTGGTCGCAAAAGCCACGGGCGTGCCCGTTAGCATTCAAAAGCCTGTCGTGGGCGATCGCGCTTTCTGTATTCCCGAAACCGAAGAAATTCAAGAGGCACTCTATGCCCTAGAAGAAAAAGGAGTCTTACAAGAGAGCCTGACCTATCCCCCTGCGCTGGTGGGCAATCAACTGCACATGTCGATTGGGCGACGTTGCAATGAATACACCGTGCGCTATAACCTGGGGCTGCGGGGCTGGACGGCGAATGCAGACACCACACAGCAAATCATTCAAGCCGTGCGCGAGATTGCCTGGGCACACGATGGCTATTACTTGATGAGTGAAGATGAGTTTTTTGAGCTGATTCAAACTCAAGGCTTTCAGCTAGAACCGCTGCAACCCAAACAACCCGTTTGTGCATAGAGTGCAGCATTGTAGAGTGGGTAATATCCACTCTACTGACAACTGGTATCTTGGTTGTCATCCTAATCCTCTTGAGAACGACCCCACAACCGAACCGATATGATTGAAAAAACACAGGCTTAAAATTTGCACTTGCAGAGCAAACCATGGTTAAAACACCCCCTCAACAGCAACTACTGCCACCATTGGAAAATGGCGATCGCCTAAACCGTTGTGAGTTTGAGCGGCGCTACAACGCCATGCCCCATCTCAAGAAAGCTGAATTGATTGAAGGAGTGGTTTACATGGCGGCGGCTTTGCGCTTTAAAAGTAATGGTTCAACTCGTCACCGTGGGTGAGCTAACCCTCGATCACATCGTTTTACCGAACGGCACCGTTTGCAGTCAGGTCGTGGGTGGTGGCAGCTTGTATGCCGCGATCGCTGCCCGCCTATGGGATCTGAGTGTGGGTATCCATGCCGTTACCGGAGCAGCATTTTTTCAGGCCATCGTTCAACCCATTGCCGCAAAAGGGATAGATATTACTGGCATTCATGCCGTTCCTGGCAATGGTCTAGAGATGTGGCTTTTACACGAAAGTGCCACCACCAAGCAACAAGTACCCAAATTATCCTCTGCCAATATGACAGCGTTAGATGCTGTGAGACAGCCTCTGCCAGACGCCTATCGCACTGCAACTGCTTTTCACCTAGCCCCCCAAAGTCCCCAGGGGCATTGGCAGAGCCTCTATGCTTTAAAGCAACTGAGTCCCCATCCTCTGATCAGCATGGATATTCAAGCCGACGCGATCGTCGATAGTGCCCAGTACCGGGACTTTGCTTTCTGCTCCCATATCAGCGCTTTTCTACCCAGCCGCGAAGAAGTTGACTCGATTTGGCACCCGCCTAATCTCACTAGCTGGATCAGTGATCTAGCGGCTCAAAAGATGGGTGGTGTCGCTGTCAAGATGGGCGATCAAGGGTCGTTAGTGTTCGATCCAATCACTCAGAAAATTGTTCACGTCCCCATCTATCCCACCCTGGTTGCCGACACGACTGGAGCTGGAGACGCTTATTGTGGGGGGTTCCTAGCCGGACTGACCCTTGGCAAAGATCAAGTTGAGTGTGCAGCAATGGGCACTGTATCGGCATCATTTATTGTTGAAAGGTATGGGGCGTTAGAGGTGCCGGTGCCATCTAAAAAAGAGCGGGGCGATCGCTTGCAATATGTGCTTAGCCAGATTAATATTGACGCGCCTTTCACAACCAAACCATCTCACAACTGATTTAGAACTGCTATAGGTAGGCAGGGTCTAGCGGTGAGGAAGTGTGTCGTAAATTTACCGGAAGATGTCGGCGTTTCAGCCGGAATATTCAGGCAAAATGAACTTCTATATTTCCGCTGTCGATGACCTACTGCGCCATCCTGACGACAATCCTACGATTGGGCTGATTTTGTGCCGGGGTAAGAAGAAAACGGTGGCAGAGTACACACTGCGAGATGTAAATAAACCCATTGGGGTTTCAACTTACTATTTGAAGGATGCTTTACCTGAGCCACTTCAAGGGAATTTACCCACAATCGAACAGATAGAGATGGAGTTGGCAACGATCGCCGTAGGACTGGAGGCTCCTGGGGATGGGTCAGCAGTTCAGGAGTAGACACGGTAAACGAGAGATGAGATTATCAGCTTTCTCACCTTACCATTAGCCCGTTTTTGCAACAGAACCCGATACTATCTGTGCTCTACGAAGCCCAATCCTCACTCCCTAGCGGTTCGTGCTTTAAGATGTCGCGGCAGCGCTGCCACTGCGGTAAGTACTTGTCCAGATAAGCCTTGAAGCGATCGCTATGATGCCGTTCTAACAAATGCACCAGCTCATGGACTAACACATACTCAAGACACTCAAGGGGTTTCTTGGCGAGTTCTAGGTTCAGCCAAACTCGGCGCTGGCTAATATTGCAGCTGCCCCATTTGGTTTTCATTTTCTTAATGCCCCAGGCTGTCACCTGCTCGCCAATCAGGGGTTCCCACTGCTTGAGCAAGTCTGGAATACGTGCTTTCAATTGCTGGCGATACCACTCGGTCAAGACCAGCGTCCGGTTTGGCAGCGAAGTGCCGGGATTGACGAAAAGCTGAAGTGTAGTGTTGTTCTTGATGATGACATCGTGGCGACCCCGTCGCTCGATCACCTCAAGGCGATACCGCTTGCCAAACAGATAATGGCTTTCGCCAGTGACCATCTCACGCTCAGACTGACGGGGTTGAACCTGAAAACCTGCTTGTTGTTTTTTAATCCAGCTCAGGCGCGTAATGACTGCCAGACGCACATTATCATCGGTCATGTGTAGAGGTACGGCTAAGCGCACATGACCATCGGGTGGGCACACCGAGAGGTGCAGGTTCTTGATGGGCTTCCGCACCACCTGCACGGGAATACCGCTTACCACTAAATGGCTATCACTTACGAGGTCACTGATACTCACGTTGGTTTTTGATTAGATCGAGCACCTTGTCAACGTCAATGTTATACCTTGCTGATTCCTCCCGCACGGCGTTGGCGACTTCTCGCTCTTTGAAACGGTTGCCGATCCAGCCTTCTTTTTTGGTGTACCGTACAGCGGTGTCGATGCGGAGGGCAAGGGCTTCATCGTGGTCCAGGTTGTCGTAGAGCGATCGCTTGGCAATAGTGTCGAGGGACGGGGGATAGGCAGACGGGGATGTGCCTGTGGGTTGCTTGACCTGGCGGGCGATCTGTTTGACTTTCTCTAGATACTCCTGATAATCGATCGCCTGTTCCCGGCGCTCCTGGATCAGAGCATCGAGCAACGCGGACATCTGTTCATAGTATTTGGGGTTGACCGGATTTTCATCAATGATGGTCTTCCGCAGATTGTTCTCAATGGTTTCTGCCATGGCTGTTGGCTCTTTCAACCCGGCAGGCAGTGTTTCCAGTGCGCCCAGCCCCTTTTTGACGATGAGTTCCACCAGTCCTAGTTCTTCAAACTCAGAGACGACAATGCTTTCATCGGCACGAATGTAGCTGTCGAGCAAGTGACGCATGGCGGGTTCATAGCGCTTCATGTCGAGGTAGTCGCTGCTGGCAACTTTTACCTCATCGCGCATCTTGGTATAGTGCTCCACGTCGGCTTTGATCGTGGCAGTTTCCTGGGTGCTGTAGCCCGCTTCAGCCATTTCGTTTGCCAGGTTGGCATAGGCACGCATTAGGGCGGCTACTGCTTGATACAGGGCAACGCGCTTGGGTTCGTTGGTCGCTAAGGCGTCTTTGTCGCTGGTGTCTGCGGCACAGAAGTAGTGTAAATAATCTTGGGTTTCGCGTGGGCGCTGGACAGGTTCACACAGGGCTTTGACGGTTTCTAGGGTTTCTTCGAGGCGATCGCGGGCTTTCTCTAGGCGATCGGTTAATAACCCAGCCACATCAGCAGCATCGTAACCATCAAGTGCGCCGCTGGTGTAGTCGCCGAGCGCTCCTTCTAAGCGCTGGAACAGGTCTTTGTAATCCACGATGTAGCCATATTCTTTGTCGTCACCATCGAGGCGGTTAACGCGGCAGATTGCCTGGAATAAGCCGTGGTCGCGCATCTGCTTGTCGATGTAGAGGTAGGTGGCAGAGGGGGCATCGAAGCCCGTCAGCAGTTTATCCACCACAATCAGCAGGCGCATCTGTCCCGGTTCTTTAACAAACCGATCCTTGACCTTCTGCTCAAATTCTTCCGCCCGATTCATGGCTTTGTCTTCGGACTCACCGAAATACTCGGACAGCATTTTGCGATAAATGGCGTACTGGTTCAGCTTTTCGGTCAGTCCTTCGCCGCTTTCTTCGCCTTTGATGTCGGCGGGAGAGGGCTTGTAGCTGGTGATGATGGCGCACTTGGTTGCTAGGTCGGTGCGGCTGAAGAGTTCGTAGACTTTACACGCCTGGTAGATGCTGGCACACACCAGCATGGCGTTGCCGCGACCATCCATTAGACGGGGTTTGGTGTCCATGTCTAGCAGGATGTCTTTGACGATCTGTTCCAGGCGGGACTGGCTGGAGAGTACCTTTTGCAGCGTGCCCCATTTTTGTTTGAGCTGCGTTTTGGCGATGTCTGATAAGCCACGGGTTTTGGCTTCAAACCACTGGTCGATTTTTTGTTGGGAAGTGAGGTGTTGGTCAATATCGCGGGCTTCATAGCGCAGGTCGAGGACAACCCCATCGGCAACGGCTTCGTCAAATTTGTAGGTGTGGATGTAGCTGCCAAAGATTTCGATGCTTTTCTGTTTATCTTTTTTCAGCAGGGGCGTGCCAGTGAACCCGATAAACGTAGCACCTGGCAAAATTCCCTTCATGGCGCTGTGTAATTTACCAGATTGGGTGCGGTGGCATTCATCCACAAACACGAATAGGTTGCCTTTAGGGGAGAAGTTGCTAGAGAGCTTGCGTTGCAGGTCTTGAATAAATTGATCCGTAGCTTGATTAGAATCATCTTCGCCACCACTAAACTTATGCACCAGAGAGCAGACCAGCCAGGGTTTGGTTTGATCCAACGTGTCGAGCAGGTCGGCTCCGCTGGTGGTGCGGTAGATGTTTTCATCCACGCCTTTGAAAACTTTTTCAATTTGTTCGTCGAGTTCGGTGCGATCGGTGATGATGAGCACCCGTGCATCGGTAATATTTTCTCGAATCCATTTTGCCAGCCACACCATCGTTAGGCTTTTGCCGGAACCCTGGGTATGCCAGATGATGCCACCTTCGCGGCGTTGAACGTGCTGCTGGGCGGCTTGAGTGCCAAAGTATTGGTTATGGCGGCAGGTCTTCTTGGTGCCAGAGTCGAACACGATGAAGTCGTGGATGATTTCCAGGAATCGCTTTTGATTGCAGAGGCGTAGGAGGGCACAATCAAGGGCGTTGTGATCTGCCCCGCACTCTGACTCTGGCAAATATTTCTTTTCTTTGGAGTCTACTTGCGGCTGGTAGTCGGGATTTTCTTCTTTCCAGGTGAGGTAGTATTTTTCGGGCGTTTCGATGGTGCCATAGCGAAGACCCTGGGTATCGTTGCCTGCCATCACCAGTTGCAGGGTGGTGAAGAAGGGGCGG
>Ga0209490_10006050_pt1 | contig 10968 bp, 7 predicted proteins | sample MAT06_FD_187209 | JGI IMG/M metagenome (GOLD analysis project Ga0209490, IMG submission 187209) | Freshwater microbial communities from Lake Fryxell liftoff mats and glacier meltwater in Antarctica - MAT-06 (SPAdes) (version 2) | ecosystem: Environmental > Aquatic > Freshwater > Ice > Liftoff...
TGATAATTAACAATTAAACAAGCCCAAATGTCAAGCTGGACAAGGACTTTATTTACTTTTCTATATATTTGTTCCGATATTTTTACTAATTTAGCTATTGATTTAGCATAGTAAGTAAGGAAGAACCTAAAATAGGTTTGTAGTGAGAACTTTAGTCCTCGCTACAAACCTATAAAAGACGCACTGGCGGGTGTGCCACTGACTGACCGTTACGGGGGATTGCCAGTAAAGGATTGGAAAGATGGGGTAACATAGCCTCCAATGCCGTAGCACGGGCGAGGGCCCGACGCCATCGCGCTTAGCAAGCTAAAACTCCGGGACGCGATCGCTCCAATTTGTGCTTTTAACTTGTCTCCTGACGGAGTGGATCGCGTGGGCGATCGGGCAATTGCGATTTTATTCTATTGTCAATCAATTATATTTCTCAGTACAAAAACTTATTAACAAAAGGTTAAGAGGATCACTTAAGATTAATGAATAGTTAAATAGTCGAAACAAGCGTTAATACTGCTCAAGTCAGTATAAAATAAAGTCATGTGTAATTGCCAGGGCGCATTTATCTCGGTGATACTCAATCTTGCCTAATGCTTTAAGTGGTAAAATCCCATTTACTACAGTCAGTTTTTTGTGTAATTTAAAATGCAGTTTGTCAGGATGATGCCGGTCAAAGCACTCAGCAACTCACCTGCTGACCTTTGATAGCTGAGTGTCTGCTGGCAAATAGAACCCCAAAAAAGCGTGCTGATAAATTTATGTTGAATACCTCCTGCGTAGAAAGACCAGTCCAACCCATCTCTGAGGCTGACCTCGGAGAACTTTGTTTAGACTCTACTCTCCAAGAATTGTCGCTTTACGATTTTCAGGTAGAAGCTACGGATTGGGGAATGCGAATTTCTCAGATGTTAGAAGCTAATCCGCTGTTACCGGGAGTCATTGTGACCCATCGAGGTGAATTTGCCGGTATGATTTCCCGGCGGAGATTTTTAGAATTTATCAGCCGTCCTTTTGGGCGAGAATTATTTTTAAAACGACCTGTGAGGGCTTTGTACCGGTTTGCCGAAACTGAGAGTTTAATTTTTCCCAGCAATACTTTAATCGTGGATGCAGCCAGGAAGTCGCTGTTGCGATCGAAAGAACTGCTTTACGAACCGATTGTGGTTCAAGTGTCGCCTCAAACTTATAGTTTGCTAGACGTGCACGAACTGTTAGTAGCCCAATCCAACATTCATGAACTAGCAACAAAATTGCTGAGGCAGCAAACTCAATCTCAACTAATTCAAACCGAAAAACTAGCCAGTTTGGGGCAGATGGTAGCTGGAGTCGCCCACGAAATTAGAAATCCCCTCACCTGCATCAGCGGAAATCTCGGCTTTTTGTCCAACTATTCGACAGACATCATGGAGTTGCTGTCTGCTTACGAACACATTGTGGGTAACAGCGAAAAAATCAACCAACTCAAAAAACACATAGAATTTGATTTTTTGCAAGAAGATTGGGTAGAAATTCTCAAAAGTATGAAAGTTTCATCACAGAGGCTGACCGAACTCGTCACCAGTCTGCACACCTTTTCTCACATGGACGAAACCCATTTGAAAGAAGCTAACATCCACGAATGTATTGACAGTACGCTGCTAATTATGAAAAACCGTCTGAAGTACGGGATTAAAGTAGTTAAAAGCTATGGTGATTTGCCTTTATTCAAGTGTTACTCTGGTCAGTTGAGTCAGGTATTTATGAATATCATCAGCAATGCGATCGACGCTTTGGAAGAGGAACAAGCAGAAAAAGGTTTTGTGCCTGTGATTACTATTGAAACCGAGGTAATAGACAGTTCTGACGGAGACTGCGTGAATTCGGAATTAATTCAAAATTATGTTATGGGCGATCGACAAAATGCAAAACAGCTATCATCCGCCAGCCAAAACGGCGACTTCTGCCCAGAAGCAGCGGAAAAAAATCAAAATAACGCTTGGATAGCCATCCGAATTGCCGATAACGGGCCGGGAATTCCGCCAGAAATTCAACGGCGGATTTTTGAGACATTTTTCACCACTAAACCCGCCGGGAAAGGTACCGGTTTGGGGTTGGCAATTACCCATCAAATTGTTACGGAAAAGCATAAAGGCAAGTTGAATTTGCATTCTACGCCCGGTACAGGTACTGAATTTGAAATTTTGTTGCCATTGATTTGAAGGAATAAGTCAGTTGTTATTAATTATTAGTAATTGGTAATAGGTTATTTGTTACCACTTACCAATTACTAAGGACTAATGACTAATGACTAATGACTACTGACTCTTTTTAAGCTCTTAGCTGAACAGGCATTACCAAGAATGTAGCATTAACTCCGCCCAAAGGCTGGAAAATTACGGGGGCTAAAGCACCGTTTAATTGCAGTTGAATTTCTGGGGATTGAGCAGTTTTCAAAATGTCAATTAAGTATTTCACGTTGAAAGCAATATCTATGCTATCTCCCGAAATCTGTGCGGGCATTGACTCTTTGCCGCAGCCGACATCTTTAGCATCTACAGACAAAGTAATTTCCTGATTCTCCTCGTCGATGCTGCATTTGAGAATATTATTTTTTTGGTCGGCAAAAACTGCTATTCTTTCAACTGCTGCTAAGAACGATCGCCTTTCTAAGGTAATTTGCCGCTCAAAAGACGGCGGAATCAACTGGCGGTATGCGGGATATTGCCCTTCCAATGTGCGGGTTGTCAGCCGCTGGTCTGCCCATTCAAACACTACTTGACCCTGTTCAAAATGCAGGGTTACAGGTTCAGTCCACTGCCGCATCACCAGCATTCTTTCTACTTCCCGCAATGCTTTAGCGGGGACTGTTACCTCAAATTCTTCTTGGGTTTCTTCGCCTTCAGCTTTTTCATTTGCAGTTTGAACTACTGCCAATCTGTGGCCGTCTGTAGCTGCAAATTCCAAGCAATCTTGCAATACCTTTAAATGCACGCCTGCAAGTACCTGTTTTGCCTCGTCGGGGCTAGTCGCAAATAAAGTTCCTTTGAGTCCTTCTATCAAGGCTTCCGGTGGCAATTTGAGGATTGTTCCGGCTTCTATTGCAGGCAATTCTGGGAATTCTTCCGGGCCCATGCCTCTAACTTGGTAGCTGCCAGAACTGCAAGTGAGATATGCTACGGTGTCTCCGGCTTCGTCTTCTAAAGTAATCTCTCCATCTGGGAGTCTCGAAACAATATCGTTGAGTAATTTAGCGGGTATGGTAAAACTGCCGCCGCCTGTTACTTCTGCTGCGAAGCTGGTGCGAATGCCCAAACTGAGATCGAAAGCTGTCAAGCTAACCCGCTGATTTTCCTCATCCGCTACTAAGAGCACGTTGGCGAGTACCGGATGTGTCGGGCGGGAGGGAACGGCCCGACTTACCAACGAGAGGTTGGCGTTGAGGTCACTTTGGGTGCAAACCAATTTCATGGTAGGAAGGTTAATTAACCGGATTTGAAACAGAAACAAATCGTATCACAGAAAGCTGATGACAGTTGACAGTTGGCAGTTGGCAGTTGAGAGTTGGCAGTTGGCAGTTGGCAGTTGGCAGTTGAGAGTTGGCAGTTGGCAGTTGGCAGTTGGCAGTTGGCAGTTGGCGCTTGAGAGTTGGCAGTTGAGATTTGACCGAAGCAATAAGGAAGAGTTCACAGTTGGCGAGACACTATTTTTTTTATTGAATTATTTTTGTGCGATCGCCCTGTGGAAACTGTGGAAAAATAAAATAATTGCTTGCTGTGCTTGAGTTGTCGCTCATAAATGCCTGTGGAAAACTTGTGGAAAAGCTGGCTAAAGTCGATCGCCCGCCCATTTTGGTGCAAAAACTGTTTCGGGCGATCAAGTAAAGTTTTCCACAAATGGAGGGCAAATTTTCCACAGGTTTTTCCACAGGCTAGCTGCTACGCATAGAGAGTGTCGGTTATCGGAGAGTTACCCCTTCGATGATTCGGATCTTGAAATCGCTGCATAGAGTCATTGGTGTGACAACTGACTGACAACTGACTGACAACTGACAACTGACAACTGACAACTGACTTCAAATTAAGTTTTGCGGCTGACAACGTTAATTCGATCGCTCAACTGACGCAAAGTTTGGGCCAAATTCGGATCGGTGTTCCGCAACTGAGCAATTTTGTCACAACTGTAAAGCACAGTCGTGTGGTCTTTTCCGCCGAACACTTCGCCAACTTTCGGCAAACTCAAACCAGTATGCTGCCGAATTAAATACATCCCTATTTGACGGGCGAGACTAATTTCTCGCCTGCGGGAAATGCCTTTCAAATCTTCAACAGAAACATCAAACGCCTCTGCCACAACTGCAATTACTGCATCTGGTGTTGCCTCTACGCTTTCAGTTTGCGGATTCAAAACCGGGGTAATATTCTCCACGGTCATCGGCAAACCAGTAATTGAAAGATATGCTACCGCCCGAATCAAAGCACCTTCTAATTCCCGCACGTTGGAAGTGTAACTAGAAGCAATGTATTCAATGACATCTCGCGGCAGCCGCATATTTTCATACTCGGCTTTTTTCTGCAAAATTGCCATCCGAGTTTCCAAGTCTGGCAATTGAATATCGGCAATTAATCCCATCGAAAATCTGGAACATAAACGCTCTTGCAGGCGGGGGATTTGTTGCGGCGGGCGATCGGAAGCTAAAACTACTTGGTTGCCCGATTCGTGCAAAGTATTAAAAGTGTGAAAGAATTCTTCTTGAGTGTATTCTTTGCCTTCAATAAATTGGATATCATCTATTAATAAAACATCGGCGGCCCGATAATGGTCGCGGAAAGTTTGCATACTGTCTTTGCGAATGGCGGCGATTAAATCGTTAGTAAATTTCTCAGTAGAAACGTAAAAAATCTTGGCGTTGGGGTCAATTTCTAAGCGATAATGACCGATCGCCTGCATCAAATGAGTTTTGCCCAAACCAACGCCACCGCACAAAAATAGGGGATTGAATTCTCTGCCCGGAGACTCGGCTACCGCGAGGGAGGCCGCGTGAGCCATGCGGTTGTTAGAACCGACGACAAAGCGGGAAAATAGGTATTTGGGGTTTAAATTGGCGGGTTTGGGGGGGTGAAGCGAGTGGCTTTCCGGGACATCGGCGATGGGGGACGGCCAAATCATGGCGGAGTCACTGCTGCCGCCTGTTTCGTTTCCTCCGGCAATTGTCAAGTAAATGTCTACGGGATAGCCGAGAATTTCTTCGACTGCATCGGCAATGGTTTTGACGTAATATTTTTGCAACCAATTGCGAGCAAAGGGGTTGGGGGCGCTGACGATCAAACAGTTATTTTCGAGTTGTTCGGCCCTGGCAGTTTTGATCCACGTCTCAAAGCTAGGTCTGCTCAGTTGTACCTGGAGACGTTCAAGTATCTGATTCCAGAGACTTTCGAGGGGAATGTCCACTGATCACCTCTGCCGATCGGCATTCAAGATATTAATTCTACTCTAGAGAGTTTAGTCCTCAGATGCTAAAGTTTAAGGGAGTCTGCCGATCGCCCAAAAAATTGGCGGCTCTGCAGTCCAAACCAGGTATCGGGGAGCTGCTCAGCAAATATTTAGATTTGGCAGGAAAGCCTAAAAACGTGGCCATGAAGAGTTCTACTGGCAAATTTTGGAAGCAACCGGCAATTTACATATTGCTGCTGGTAACGGGAGCCGGAGCCGCCATGTTGGGCGATCGTCTGACGGTTTCTCAATTTCGTGCAAATTCTGGCGATTCTGGACAAAGGGCGCTGGAACCGAAATTGCAACTGCCTCTTAATACAAAGGATCAAGCTAGCAAAGTCTTGCCGCCGGCTTCCTTGTCGGGCGACGGGACTAATGTGAATTTTATTGTGGCTGCGGTGGCAAAAGTTGGCCCGGCAGTGGTTCGGATCGATGCTTCGCGCCGCGTGAAACCGGGAAATAGAGGCCTGTCGCCGGAAGATTTTTTTGGCATAGAACCGAATTCGGGCGGCCGGGGCGGGATCGAACGGGGCACTGGTTCGGGTTTTGTGATCGGTGCCGACGGCGTGATTCTCACTAATGCTCACGTTGTAGAGGGAGCCGATACGGTAAATGTAACTCTCAGGGACGGCCGCAGCTATCAGGGGCGGGTGTTGGGGGCGGATAAGGTGACGGATGTGGCTGTGGTGAAGATTGAGGCGAATGCTCTGCCTGTGGTGACGATCGGCAATTCTGATAAACTGTTGTCTGGGGAATGGGCGATCGCGATCGGCAATCCTTTGGGTTTGGATAATTCGGTGACTGCGGGGATTATTAGCGCTACAGGGCGATCGAGCTCTGATGTGGGCGTACCCGACAAGCGGATCGGTTTTATTCAAACAGACGCTGCAATTAATCCAGGGAATTCCGGTGGCCCGCTGCTGAATGCTTCGGGGGAAGTTATTGGGATGAATACGGCGATTATTCAAGGCGCTCAAGGATTGGGCTTTGCGATTCCCATTCAGGCGGCCCAACAGGTGGCGAAGGAACTGATTTCGACGGGGAAAGTCGAACACGCTTATTTGGGCATTGAAATGGCGACGCTGACTCCTGATGTTAAGCAGCAAATTAACAGCAATCCTAATAGCAGCCTGCGAGTTGCAGTCGATCGGGGTGTGGCTATTGTTAGCGTTGTTCCTAATTCTCCCGCAGCAGCAGCCGGTTTGCGGGCTGGAGATGTGATTCAAAAGATTAACAATCAGCCGATTATTCAGTCGGAAGCTGTTCAGGATTTCGTGCAAAATGCTAAGGTTGGCGGCTTGTTGCAAATGGAGATTAATCGGAATGGGCAAATAGTTAATTTGACTGTTAAACCGGGGAGTTTGCCTGTTCAAAAAGTTCAATAGGAAGGAAGAAGGAAGAAGGAAAAAAGAAGAAGGAAGAAGGAATATTAATTACAAATTCCTCATTGCCAATTCGTTTCAGTTTTAGCTCAAACGCAGTCAGAGAATGCTGTTTGACGATTAGGCCGAGATCCCCCCTAACCCCCCTTAAGAAGGGGGGGACAAGAATCTTCTCAAAGTCCCCCTTCTTAAGGGGGATTTAGGGGGATCTGGCCTCGGATCAAAACGAGATTTTTCAATGGTTTCAGGCTTAATTTGACACCAATTACAAATTACAAATTACAAATTACAAATAACTAATTAATATGCCTGAAATCTTACAAATTTCACAATTAGGAAATCCCGTATTGCGTCGCAAATCGCAATTTGTAGAGAATATTCAGGCCGATCGCATTCAACAGCTAATCGACGACCTGATTTTTACCGTACAACAGGCGAACGGAGTAGGGATTGCGGCCCCCCAAGCGGCGAAGGGCGATCGGCTGTTCATCGTCGCATCCCGCCCCAACCTGCGGTATCCCCAAGCCCCGAAGATGGAGCCCACAGCGATGATTAATCCCCAGATTATTGCGAGTTCAACAGAGACAGTCAAAGACTGGGAAGGCTGTTTGAGCATTCCGGGGATTCGGGGGTTGGTGCCGAGAAGTAGGGCGATCGAGATAGAATACACCAGTAGAGACGGGAAACTCGACCGACAAGAACTTACAGACTTTGTAGCCCGGATTTTTCAGCACGAATACGACCATTTAGATGGCATCGTGTTTTTAGACAGGGTGGAAAGCACCCAAGAACTGATGACAGAGGATGAGTACCAGCAGCAATTTGTCAAGCTCCTCTGATAATTGATATAATTGCGATCGGTAACTAAGAGTGATGTTGTGAATAGGAGGGCGAATGTCTATCAATTTGGAAAAAGGCGCGAGAATCAATCTATCTAAAGAAGCACCAGGGCTGAAAAATGCCGGGATCGGTTTGGGATGGGATACCAATGCTACAGACACAGGCGGGGCGTTTGACTTAGATGCTTCCGTGTTTATGTTGGGGGCTACTGGGAAAATTCCCAGCGAAAAATACTTGGTTTTCTACAACAACAAACAGTCGCCCGATACTGCTGTAATACATCTGGGAGATAGCACAACCGGAGAAGGAGATGGCGATGATGAAACCGTTACAGTCGATTTAACCAAAGTCGATCCGTCGGTTCAAGAAATTGTGTTTGTTGTCACCATCCACGAAGCCGACTCCAGAAGGCAAAACTTCGGTACAGTGCGGAATGCTTTTATCAGGATTTACGACACTGTTACTACCACAGAAGTCCTGAAGTACGATTTGGATGAGGATTTTTCTAGGGAGACTGCGGTGGAGTTTGGCAGACTTTACAAAAAAGATGGTGAGTGGAGGTTTCAAGCAGTTGGAGAAGGCTACAATTCAGGCTTGCAAAGCTTTGTAGACAAGTATTCCTGATAAAAGGTCGATATAAAACAATACGGTTCAGATCAAGTCGATCCCCCCTAACCCCCCTTAAAAAGGGGGGGACAAGAATCTTCTCAAAGTCCCCCTTGCTTTCGGGGGATTTAGGGGGATCTGCGGGGAATAAACAGATCAGACATACTGTTGAAACCGCCCGGTCTTTTTATCAATCCCATATTGCACTATAAACCTTACAAAATCACAAAACTATGGCTATCAACTTGACAAAAGGACAATCAATCGTTCTCAGCAAAAGCGAATACGACTTGTCCAGAGTGACAATGGCTTTGGGCTGGGATGTAGCGAAAGTTAAAACAAGTCTTTTCGGCAGAAGCAGCGGTGCAAATTTTGACCTAGACTCCTACGCTTTGCTGCTGGGGGAAAATGGCAAATTAAAAAATTACAAAGAAGATGTAATTTATTACTCTCATTTGGAGTCAAAGGACAAAACAGTTGTTCACTCCGGCGACAATCTCACCGGGGAGGGAGACGGCGACGACGAACAAATATTGGTGAAACTGAGTTCTTTGCCAGCAGAATATCACAAAATTATCTTGGGCGTAAATATTTACAATGGCAAAGAAAGAAAACAGCATTTTGGCATGGTAGAAAATGCTTACGTGAGGGCTGTAGATGCAGGCGGGAAAGAAATCGCTCGCTATCGCTTGTCAAATGACCCTTCCTATGAAGGCAAATTAAATATGTTGATGGGAGAAGTTTATCGAGAAGGTAGCGAGTGGAAATTTAAGGCTTTGGGAAATCCTTTGACTGAAGATATGAACGGTGTTGTCGGTTCGTTTATACGGTGATATGAAATTCGTTAGATTGAGGCTTGTAGGGGCGGGTTAACCAACAAAATTTGCCAATAATTGATCACCTAAATAAACCCGCCCCCGCCTAACCAGCCATCAAAATGCACAATTTCCCCACGCAGAACTGTAGGGGCGGGTTCACCAACAATATTAGCCAATAATTGACAAACTAAATAAACCCGCCCCCACCCAACCAGCAATCTAAATGCACAATTTGAGCGTTCAATAAAAATCAATGTTGATGTGAATTGTCTGTTGTGGGGGGCGGGTTTATGTAGATTGTTTGTGGGAATCAAATGTTATTGGTGAACCCGCCCCTACAAGATTTTACTAATCTTTGACAGGCCGCATTGTCGGGAACATCACCGCATCTCGGATACTTTGAGTATTAGTTAAAAGCATCACCAATCTGTCTACACCGATGCCCATTCCTGCACAATTCGGCATTCCCAAAGATAGCGCTTGAATGAAATCTTCATCCATTGGATGCGCTTCGTCATCTCCTGCATTCTTCTGTGCTAATTGTTCTTCAAACCGCTTTCTTTGCTCTTTCGGATCGTTCAATTCTGAGAAGCCGTTCGAGTATTCTGTACCGTTGATAAATAGCTCGAAACGCTCGACAAATCCGGGTTTGCTACGGTGTCCTTTGGCTAGGGGACTGACTTCGACTGGGTAGTCGATGATGAATGTAGGTTGAATTAGTTTGGGGACAACTAATTTGTCGAAAACTGCGTAGAGTACGTAGCCTAAACTCTGTTTTTCTAGCTGAGACAGGTGCAGTTCTAGCTTGGTTACGGATGCGATCGCACTTTCCAAGTCCAAACTGTCAAAATCCAGCCCAAACTCATCTCTGACGGCTTCTACCATCGTTTTCACTTGCCAGTGTTTGCCGCTAAAACCAGGATATTTTTCGCTGTAGTCGAACTTGCGTTCTAAACTGATGGTTTCTCCCTGATTTTCAATTTCGAGGACATCTCCAAATACAGCCGCCGCTGCGAAACACATCACATCTTCGACAACTCCTAAGATGTCGAACACATCTGCATAAGCTTGGTAAACTTCTAAAGATGTAAACTCTGGGTTGTGCGTGCTATCAATGCCCTCATTTCTAAAGGCTTTTCCTAATTCAAATACTCGCTCAAAACCGCCGCAAATAGCTCTTTTTAAGAATAATTCTGGAGCCACTCGCAAATACAAATCCATCTCCAAAGCATTGTGGTGCGTGATGAACGGCTTAGCAGCAGCGCCGCCGTAAATTGCTTGCAATGTCGGTGTTTCTATTTCGTAAAAACTCGCATTCCAGAGATAGGAACGGATGCTTTGCACGATGCGGCTACGCAGCATGAAACGGTTGATCGCATCTTGGTTGCTAGCTAAGTCCATTTCGCGGTGGCGACGGCATACTTCGGGGTCATTAACTCCGTAATAAGCATCGGGAAATTGGATCGTAGCTTTTGATAAAAGCGTGAATTCTCGGACTAAAATAGAAAGTTCTCCCCTAGGGGTGCGGCAGCCGATACCTTCCACGCCGACAAAATCGCCGACATCAAGCAATTTTTTAATTTGGTCAAAGCTCAAACCGACTTCGCCGGTGACGATTGCTTTTTCGATTTTGAGTTGAATTTTGTCTGTGGCGTCTTTTAAATCGATGAAGCCAATTTTGCCGCTGTCTCGCTTGGAAATAATGCGGCCGGCTAATCGCAGGGAAATTTCTTCGGGGTCACTTTGTCCGTTTTCGAGTTCTTTTCCCGGCTGACTAAATATTTCGCGAACTTGTTGGGCTGTGTGCGATCGCGCGTAGGATTGGCTAGGATACGGTTCTATGCCTTGCGATCGCAGTT
>Ga0209490_10006052_pt1 | contig 10966 bp, 10 predicted proteins | sample MAT06_FD_187209 | JGI IMG/M metagenome (GOLD analysis project Ga0209490, IMG submission 187209) | Freshwater microbial communities from Lake Fryxell liftoff mats and glacier meltwater in Antarctica - MAT-06 (SPAdes) (version 2) | ecosystem: Environmental > Aquatic > Freshwater > Ice > Liftoff...
TGCCACTTTTAACTTGTAACTTTCAACTTGCCACTTTCAACTCCAAAAGTGCAACATTTTCAATGTGGTGCGTGTGCGGAAACATATCTACAGGCTGCACTTTCAGCACCTTGTATTTAGGTGACAAAAGTTGCAAATCTCTTGCTTGTGTAGCTGGGTTACAGCTTACATACACAATCCTTGGCGCGGCTAAATCTAGCAAAAATTCCACTGCTTTTGGGTGCATTCCGGCTCGAGGCGGATCGGTAATCAACACATCGGGGCGACCATGTTTTTCTACAAAGGCTGGAGATAGCACTGATTTTACGTCACCTGCATAAAATGTAGCGTTTTCAATCCCATTTAACTGCATATTTTGCTCCGCATCGGCAATGGCTTCCGGGATTTCTTCAATACCCACTACGGCTTTGCAAAAGCGGGCGAGGTAAAGTGCGATACTCCCGGTACCCGTGTACAAATCATATACGTTTTCATGCCCGGTCAGCCCGGCAAAGTCAGCCGCTATATCATATAACTGCTTGCCTTGCAAGGTATTGGTTTGAAAAAACGACTTCGGACCAATCTTAAATTTCAAGTCTCCCATTTGTTCCACGACAAAACCTTTGCCGTAATAGGTCAGCATCTCCAAGTCAAACATGGAGTCATTCAACTTCGAGTTAATGCAATAAACCAGGGTAGTAAGCGCTGGAAATTTTTCCAGAATCGCATCCAAATATCGGGTAATTGCCTCGGGCTGATTTCGGGCAAAACTCACCAATAGCATCAGCTCGCCTGTGGTAGTGAGGCGCACCATGAGGTTGCGCAAAAACCCTTTGTGGTGTCGAGGGTCGTAGAACTCTAATTCCTGATCGAGTCCGATTTGGCGGCAAGTATTGCGTAATAAGTTAGAGGGCTCGGCTTGCAGCCAACATTTTTGAATGTCTATGATCTTATCAAAGTACCCGGCTTTATGAAAGCCCAAACCGTAGATTGAACGAGGTGGATATTCAGCCTCTTTCGAGAATTCACCTTCCAAAATCCATCGTTTATTAGAAAAGCCAAACTCCAGTTTATTTCGGTAAAAGACCGTTTCCGGCGCGCCGAGTATGGGTAGGAATTCACCAACTTCAATTTTGCCAATCCGGCGAAGCGCGTCATCCACCACCTGTTGTTTGTGTTTGAGTTGCGATTGATAGTCTAGATTTTGCCATTTGCAGCCCCCACAGATGGAAAAATGCGCGCAAAATGCCTCTACCCGGTCGGGAGAGGGCGTCACAATAGTTTCGACCCTGCCTTCGGCAAAACCCCCTTTTTTTTTCTGAACGAATACATCTACCACATCGCCTGGTACCGCTCCATCCACAAAAACAGCCATACCTTCTTCCGATAATCCTACGCCTTTCCCCCGATCCGCGATGCCATGGATGTAGATATTAGGGAGTGTAATTTGCTTTCTTGCCATGTTATTTTTAGAAATAAGGGCAAAAGTAGAAAGGGTAGAGAGAAATCAGGGCGAAAACAAGAATTGCCTACCTAAATTCAGAAATTTTTCAAAACCTTCGCACATGGAAATCACAGTTCAAGACTTACACAAAAAGCTCGAATCGGGCGAGCCGTTTGTTTTTATCGATGTGCGCGAACCCTGGGAATATGAAGAATTCAACCTGGGTGCACAACTTATCCCGCTCAACACGCTCGTGAATTCAATGTACGAGCTTGAAGATCATAAAGAAGATCAAATCATTTTACACTGCCGTTCTGGTGCGCGTTCAGGTATGGCACAAGGGCTTATGCTTGCTAATGGCTTCAAAAATGTGCTGAACCTGCAGGGAGGCATATTGGCCTGGGAAGCAGCATTTGGCAAAACCAAACTTTAGAGTCTTTTGATTGCCAATCATGTAAAGAACGCATTAATCAAAAGAGCCAATGTCCCACAACGAACGCATCCACGCCGCCCGCCAGCTCCTCCAATCTGTGACAGATCCCGAAATCCCTGTGCTCACGGTGGATGACCTCGGCATCATTAGAGCGGTACGTATCGCTGAAGACGGAGTATTGGAAGTTGTGATCACGCCCACTTACAGCGGCTGCCCGGCCATGGGCGTGATAGAAATAAACATTCGGGCAGCCTTGCAAGAAGGCGGTTTTGATAAGGTTAGAGTAACCACCATTCTTTCTCCAGCCTGGACTACGGATTGGCTTTCAGCAGATGGTCGCCGAAAACTGGTAGAGTATGGCATCGCACCGCCCGCCGAAGCGAGTCTTGACAAGAAGGCTTTGTTTGGCGAACGCAGGGCCTTGGTTTGCCCGCACTGTGGTTCCGTTGAAACGGAAATGATTTCGCAGTTTGGCTCTACGGCTTGTAAATCGTTATTTCGGTGTTTGGAGTGTTTGGAGCCTTTTGATTATTTTAAATGCCATTAAGGAGCGGAACATAATGGGGATTTTTTAAAACCCCCAGCCAGCCATAAGCACCGGCTGTGCCCACAATCCTCTCAGGGTCAATGGCAAATGCGTTGATTTGTAAGGAACGGACAGGTTCCCGCCGGTGCTCAAGCGTCCTTCCAGAAAAAAGTGTTTCCCCCATTTACGAACGAAGCCAAGGTCGTAAGTAAGCCCGAAGTTCCATGTGTTTTTTAAACGCATGGAACGGGTCTGCTGGGTGGTTACGGATTCCCGTTCTACTTTTTGCTGGAAGGGGTACGTTCCAATTGACCAATGCTCTTCGTAATAATTTTCGGTTCTCCGACCTCCGGTAATTTCGAAAAAGCGCGTACTAGAAGCATTTAAGCCGGGTTGTAAAAAGAATCGCCATTTACTCCTTGCTTTCTCGTACACAAAACGCCATCCTAATCTGTAATTCGCGGAGAAAAGCGGCAGAAAATCAGGCGCATCCGGGAGCGGTTGAGATTCAACATTTTGCCAGCCACTTGAGTTAAGCAAACGGCCTGCAAAATCAAATGTATCCAATTTTCGCTGTAAATAATATGCAATCTGGTCACCATGGAAGATCCAATCCGGCTGATTAGCATGCTTTTGAAACCCAACGGATAGTTCCAGGCTAGATTTGGGGCTTAGTCGAAATTCATAGGCAAGTCTGCCCCCTTTTTGCGCCAACGCCGTCAGGTCTGTTTTTATCGCATTACGGCGTTGGGCAAAAAGAATGCCTGGAAAAGCAAAGCATAACATCCAAAGTAAATACTTTGTCATTGCTTGAAAGGGTTCGAAAAGCGAGGATCAAAGGCAAGTTCAGTATCCGTCAAGGTATGCAAAAAGGCAATCAGATCCTGCTTTTGTGTCGCGGTAAGGTGCAAATTTTGGTCGCCATCGTGCATCATCCTGGGATGCAGGTTGGGGTGAGGCTTCACCTGGTCACTGTAAAAATCTACTACTTCCTTGAGCGTATTGAAACGTCCATTGTGCATGTAGGGGCCGGTAAGCGCAATATTGCGTAGCGAAGGAGACTTAAAGACGCCTACATCGGCAGAATTTCCCGTAAGCTCAGCCAGGCCTTTGTCTGTGTATTCCATATCCAAGCCATTGCAGGCCGCAAATACTTCCTGGAAAGGTCGGATGGGCGAATGGCATTTTGTGCAGTTGTTGACAAATATATCGCGTCCGCGGTTTTCACTGGACGAAAGTCCCGGTAAGCCAACTATGACCGTATTAATAGTAGTAATAGTGGTATCATTTCCACTGTAATAAATGTGTGTAATAACAGTATCGTGATGCTCAGAAGAAGGTACAGCGAATAAATCCATAGCTTGTTCGAGCGAGCGATCTAATGGAGTATCATGACTTCCCATTGCGCCCACAAACTCTTGAAGGCACTCCAGCACCTGTTCTTCGGTGGGTTCAAAATTTCCGTACAATTTTCTCCACAGATAGGGGTAGTAATCTTTCTCCTTTACACGGTTTACTACATCGGCCATTTCCATGCCCATTTCTAAGGGGTTTGCAAACGTTTGGCGGCTTTGTGAGGACACATCAGGCGAACGCTCATCCCATAAAAGTAGGGGCATTTTGCCATCGATGATGCTATAATGTGCTGAAAAACTGGCAACATTGGCTAAAGGGAGGGAGTTTCGAGCAGTGCGTTTGCCCTCAATACCAAGGCTAAAGGCCACATCATCAGAAAAAGCTTTTGATTGTTTGTGGCAAGAGGCGCAAGAAACCGAACGGTCTTTTGAGAGGTTTTTATCATAAAAAAGCACCCGCCCAAGCCCAGCTTTTTGATTGTCGGCTTGAGCTACCATCATGCCAAGGACATTGAGGTATTCAGGAAGTTTACGGTTATAGTTATTGTTTAAGGGTGCTCCTTTGAATGCTGTTTCAGCGGCGATAAGTTCAGCGGCTGTGTTTGGGGCTTCTTTGACTAGGAAGTCAGCGTTTTTACTGCAAGCCGAAAGGAGTAACACAAAGGAAAGCAGGTAGAATAATTTTTTCATGACCTTTAAATTTGGGTAACTTATGTATTTATTGAGCGTTGTTTTAACTTAGCAAATATAGGCCAAAATTAATGGGGCCGAAAGGGCAAATGACTAAATGAGTCGCCCGAATTGATGAAAGCCTTTTTTGGATGTGTGAATTGTTTTGAGGCATGGAATTGCAATTGGAAAAGCGTATTCGTTTTGGGGAAGGGAGCGGTAATTCTGTTGGGCATTTTCTTTGGGTTGTAAAAGGATTCCAAAAATTGGAAAGTATCTTTGCTAATATAAAAAATACGGGCAATTTCACCAATATTGCACCTTTATTTTAACCTCGTTCTTTACACCGCCTAAGCAGCTAATTTTGGATGAAAATCAAGCTTTGGAATCGTAATAATTTTGACGAGGTAGCACTTCTAATGGAATCCCTGCGGCAGGGGAATTCTGGGGCTATTCTGTTTATTCAAAATCAAGCCAAAGGATTTGTTGTGAAAGGTTTACAGCAGTACCGGCTACCGACGCATCTGCTCCAGGAGGTGCTCAATGAAGCTTCCATTATTTTTATCAAAAAATTGCGCGAGCCGGATTTTTCACTCCATTCTGCCCAACCACTGACCTATTTTATTGAAATCATCAAAAAGGTGCTATCAAATGAGACCCGAAAGAGACAGATTGGGCAGCACGATCTACTTGAAAACCAGTACAATCTCTCGGATGCATCAGTTGAAGCATACCATGCGCGGAAGGATAATATTGAATTGCTCAACAGCCTTTTGAGCGGTGCCGGAGCACCCTGCGAGCAAGTAATCAGACTCAAATATATTGACGGCTATTTCGATGAGGAAGTCATTCAAGCTGGGCTTACGGTCTACTCTACTGCCGAATCGCTTCGCCAAAAGCGGAGTGATTGCATGAAAAAACTAAAAGATAAAGTCTCCAAATTAAAAGATAAAAATATTTAGCACGGATCCACTCACAAAAAAACAGATCGCCTACACTCATAACCAGAATCCGTATAGTGGAAAAAAACATCATGGACATAGAAGCATATCTCGATGGCAGCATGTCTGCGCTTGAAAAAGCTGCGTTTGAAAAAAAACTGCTTGTTGATCCTGTTTTACGCAAAGAATTGGAGCAATACCAATCCTTAAAAACTGACCTCGACTGGCATTTTGCAGCAAAGGATGTGGCTGCTGCTGAAGTTTTGCGCGCGCAAGTCAAAGCTAAACGACTTCGCTGGTCGAGGCTTTTGCTCGCTACCCTGCTGGTTTTACTCGCAGGGTTTTTAGTGTACTGGTTTTTATCCCAGGAGAGTAGCTTGCCACAGCCGCCCGCTACTGAGCCAATCAACCTTCAACAGAACACAGCCCCTAAGCTTGAAGCGCCGGGTCAGTCCATTCCAACCCCATCTACCCAAAAAATCCAGACCCCAAATCAGCCTATCGCCGGGCATCTTCGACCCCGCACAGGCGATCTGATGCGCAATCTTCCTGCTGAAACAGTTTCAGCATCAGCATATTCTTTTTTTAAGCAGCAGTGGGCCGGATTTATTCCCGCAGTGCCAGAAGTGGGCATCTGGGCAAAACCCTTGCAACAGATTCGCAAAAATCGGGTAAACGACGCTTATCTTCTGCTTAAAAAAGCACCTGCAAGCGATACCAGTGCCTATTTGTTGGCCGTATCGGAACTGATGCTCAAACGCCCATTGACTGCACAGGATTTCTTGTACCCACTCCTTGCAGAGCAGAAATGGCAAACGGAGGCGCAATACCTGTTGGTTTGGGCGTACTTGCTGGAAGGGAATGCGGATCTGGCTCGGGCTTCGTTGAAGGTATTGCCGGAAAGGTTTCGGGACAAAGCCGCTATTATGGCATTTCTTGACAAGTAAACCCGCTTCCCGTTTGTTCGAAAATTTAATGCCATTATGATGCCCAGACTTTCCATATTTCTTGGCCTTTTCTCCTTGTTTGCCATGACGGCTATGGGGCAGAAGACCGCCGCTGTTTATGCAAAAGAAATTGACGCGCTCTACCTTAACAAAGATTTTAAGCCTGCTTTGCAACTTGCCACAAGCTGGGAATTGGAGGCAAGGGAAAAATTCGGCGAGCACAGTTTGGAGCGGTAGATTTAACACGTACAACTCTTACATAAATATGAGAAAAACCTGCACAACACTGATTGTATTTTGCTTTTTTGCTAAGATCAGTCTGGGACAATCGCTAAAATCGCCACTTGTCAACAAGATTGATTCGCTAGAAGCAGTCGGGGATTATACTTCTGCATTGGCCATTTCCATGAAGTTAGTGGATGAAATGAAACAAAGACACGGTGAAATTAGCCTGCAAAGCGCCTTGGCAGAACGCAATATTGGCCTCTTCTTAGGAAAGCTCGGTAAACCGCAAGCCGCCGATTCTGTTTTGGTGGGCGCGCTGGCCATCTGCCAAAAAGCAGGCAGCCCGGAAGGACTGGAGGCTGCTGAAATTCTAAATAATAGATCGGAAATCGCGTATGAACAAGGTGATTATGAGGAAGCCCTGCGTTTACTCAAGCGGGTAGAGGCTATTCGTGTGAACAAACTGGGCGAAAAACACATCAATACATTGGGTGTCCGTAATAATATTGCCAATATACTTACCCAAATGGGGCAACTAAAAGAGGCTGAAAAAATATACCATAATTGTATTGCCGTTTGTGAACAGAACGGGTTGACGAATCATAATTTCTATCTTAATTTTCTGAGAGGTCTGGCGGATGTATTGCATTGGCAGGGTAGATACACGCAAGCAACCGAATATCATGACAAAGCGATTGCATGGGCGAAAAATAAGTTTGGCGATAATAGCCTACGTTATATTAATGCGGTCAATGATTTGATTTCAAGCCTCAATGATGCCGGCCGCCTGGCCTCGGCTGATTCCTTGCAGCAACTGGAAGTATCGTTTTGGAAGAATGTCCGCGATACACTCCGCCTTAGTTCGGCTATGGGGAATTGGGGCATTCTTCAAATGCAACTGGGGTTGTTTTCAGAGGCGAAAGCAACGCTTTTTGAGGCAAATGATTTATTATCAAAATTTTCTGAGAATAAGACACAATATGCAAATTCGTTGGAAGGGATTGGGATGTATTATCATCTGACAAAAGATTATAAATCTGCTGAAAAATATTATAAATCTGCTGAATCCGTATTGGCAAACAATCCCGTTTCTGCCCTTTACCGTACTATTTTGCTCCGCCATCTGGAGTTAATGCTGGACTGCAAACGGGATACAGAGGCCGTTGCAATGCTGGAGGAAATTGAAAAAATTAATCAAAAGGTAGAAATCCGGGCGATTGAAAACACTCCCCTGCTGGAAATGAAAGCATTACTGGCTAAAAATCAGCAGAATTGCGAAGCGTCGGCCAGTTGGTACGATAAGGCCATTGCATTTCAAACGAGTACTTTTTATAACAAAGAGACTATCGCTAGATTGCTCCAAGGGAAGGCCAGGATGTATGCTGGTTTTGGAAAAACGGCTGAGGCGCTCTCTACCCTACAAGAATTGGTTAATATTAGAAAATCAACCGTTTTTGCTTTGATTCCACTGCTTTCCGACTACCAAAGGCAAAAAATATCCAATGACCTTGAATCTGATTTTTCACTTTGGGCTAATTTGCTCCAAACAACACCTGCCGACGATGCCCAGGTGATCGAATTGATAAACCTAGAGCTGTACTATAAAAATTTGCTGGAATACGCCAGCAAAAAAACACAGACGGTGGTGTTAAATTCAAGGGATACCAGCCTGTTATCTGTTTATAATCAATGGTTGGATTTGCGGGAACAAATCAATTATGCTTACCAGCTTCCAGCAGAAGATGTAGCGGCACTGCAAATAGACCTGCCACAATTGGAAGCGGAAGTAAGGCAACTAGAAAGGTCGTTTGCCAACCGCGGAATTGATAACCTGCAGCAGGAGAAAACCATTGATTGGCTGACTATCCGTGATGCCCTACAACCAGGAGAAGCTGCCCTCGATATCATGCGTTTTCAGTTGTTCCAAAACGGATCTTTTTGCGACACAGCCATCTACGCCATCTCCATCATCAAACCCGGCGCTACCCGCCCCGAACTTGTTTTTCTGGAAAATGGCAATGAAATCGAGTCTTTCGTCGCCGGTCAGTACCAAAGTGAAATTTCCCGTAAAAAAGATATTTCTGCCGCGGTATATGAAAAAATGTGGGCGCCGGTAGCCGCTCATCTCGACGGTGTTTCCGCCCTTTATTTTTCGCCCGACGGTATCTATCATAAAATAAACCTGAATACATTGCGCCAACCCGATGGCACTTATCTGGCGGATAGGCTTGCTGTAATTCAGGTCACCAACCTGCGCCACGTCCTCGAGCGCAGTCCGGCAAATTCCGGCACTGAACCGGGCACAGCGGCCTTCTTTGGCGACCCGGCTTTCGGTAATACCACCCCGTCCGGACCAGTAGCAGCCGTTTCTGATAATTATCGCGATGTATTGGAAGACGCAGGCGGCAATTTTAAACTTACGCCTTTACCTGGCAGCAAACGTGAAGTGGAACAGATTGCCCAAAAATTATCGGCTAAGAAATGGCAACCAGTCGTCTTTACCGGCACACAAGCCACCGAAGACACCCTCAAAAAGTGTAAAAGCCCCAAGGTATTGCATATTGCCACCCATGGCTATTTTTTGAATACGGAAAAGCGAACAGATGCTACAGGATTTGCCAGTGCGGCAACTGCCCGGAATCCGGCACTTCGATCTATGCTGTTTTTTGCCGGAGCAGAAAATGCCCTGAACGGGCAGTCCAAGGGTCGTAACGACGGCATCCTAACCGCTTTCGAAGCGGCAGTTTTGCCATTAGATGGTACGGAACTGGTGGTACTCTCCGCCTGTAATACCGGACTCGGTAAAATCCAGAACGGAGAAGGTGTTTATGGGCTGCAACGCGCTTTCCGTATTGCCGGTGCCAAATCGCTCATCATGTCCCTCTGGGAAGTGGAAGATACGGCTACCGAACTGTTTATGAATAATTTTTACGAAAACTGGACCTCCGGCATGTCGAAAACGGCCGCCTTTCGCAAAGCCCAATTGGCGCTCAAAGCCAAGTACCCGCAGCCGTTTTACTGGGGGAGCTTTGTGCTGGTGAATGGTTGAGCTTTCCCTCAATATGCCCAAAACAGTTTCCTGCGTTGAAAATATTTTGTAATTATTTGGAGTAATCAGTTAACTATTATCCTTTTGACTACATACATATACTCCGAGCATAGATTGTTTCTTCTTATTTTCAATCAAATAAAAATAACATCACATGAAAAATATCTTATTTCTTTTGCTGTCCTCCTGCTGTATTATTTTGGTTTCCTGTCAAAAAGACACGGTGGAATCCAGCATTCAGCCCATCATTGAACCGAAAATTGAACCAACCATTGAACCAACCGTTCCACCCAACATTCAATCCTCCATAGTTGGTATCTATACAGGCTCTACCTCAATACACAGCGTGTACACTACAGAAGTTTGGACATCCCAGTCTACGTATCATCTTCAAACCAAAGATGAATCATCTGTTATTCAACGAGACACCCTGATTATTCAAGCAGTTGGACAGGATTCCTTTTTACTGAAAGGCAGGGTAGGCATCTACTTGCAATATGGCCCATATAAATTTAGTTGCAATGGAAGTCAAGCCAGCTGCACGCTGTTTTTCAATGCCTAAGTTGGTCTTAGCGGATATTTTCGTAATGATCACCAATTACAGATAGCCCCGGAACAACATTTGGTATCCCTGCAACAGACATCCGTGCGTTTCTATTATGATCGGCCTGATTCCAAATTAGATGTGGTATTTACGGGCAAGAAATAATATTTGTCATAAAAGAAAGTAGATGAGAAAACCAGTGAGATTAAAGCTAACCCACTAATTTTTAATGACATAGAGTTGGAAGTGATTCCCACTTTTCTTTGTAAATAGCTAGATGCTTGACAAGGTGTGAAGCAGCTTTTTATTTTTGAAGCGGCCAGGGTTATTCTGCCTCCAGATATTTTTTTAGAAAATCTCACCTTTCCCGCTGATGTTTTTTCAGGTGGCTTACACTACTACTTGAATATCGGATCGAAATGATTCCGACAAAATACAAACACTTCCAAACTCAATTTTAAAATCTAAAAAAAATGAATCATCTAAAACTAACATCCTACGCGCTCGCCCTTTGTACCCTTTTGACTCAATGGGCCTGTCAGAAAGAAGTTATTGACCCGGTTATCGGCGCCATTGCGATCAACAATATAGTCTACTCGGACAATCCGCAAACGTGGACCAACCACAACAAAGACGGTGTCGACTATATAATTTCCGGCCGCATCCTGTTTCAGGCGAACTCCACGCTCACCATCGAACCGGGTACCGAAATCGTGTTTGAAAACAACGGCAGCGTGGAGATGAACAACACTTCCATTCACGCCAACGGAACAGCCGCCGAGCCAATAATATTCAGGGGTATAGACAATACCAGAGGTTACTGGAAAGGCATTATCCTTTATGGAAAAACGGAT
>Ga0209490_10006058_pt1 | contig 10962 bp, 11 predicted proteins | sample MAT06_FD_187209 | JGI IMG/M metagenome (GOLD analysis project Ga0209490, IMG submission 187209) | Freshwater microbial communities from Lake Fryxell liftoff mats and glacier meltwater in Antarctica - MAT-06 (SPAdes) (version 2) | ecosystem: Environmental > Aquatic > Freshwater > Ice > Liftoff...
ATTCGGCCTTCTCGGCCTTCTTGGGGGCTGAGATGGCAGAAGTCTGGCGGACCGGATCGGCAACCTTTTTGGTGACCTTAAAGGGCTGGAGCCATTCTTTGGGGAATTCAGGGACCGGCAGCTTGTCATCAGGGTTATAGGGCTTGACGATCTCGGGGGTGACAATGACGATCAACTCGGTCTTGGTTTTACGCTCGAGACGGCTCTTGAAGAGAGCACCAAGAATTGGGATGTTCGACAAGCCAGGGATTTTGGACATTTGCTCGATGACGCGATCATCCATTAGGCCGGCGATCATGAAGCTCTGGCCTTCTTTGAGTTCGACGTTGGTTTCCATCCGGCGGGTGGCAAGAGCAGGGATGGTGAAGCCGGACAGCGACACGGCGTTGGAAAGGTCGATCGTCGAGACTTCAGGCTTGACGTACATCTTGATTGTGCCGTTGGGGGTGATGATCGGATTGAAATTGAGGCGAATACCGTACTCACGGAACTGGACCGTAACGGCACCGGCGTTACCGCCGCCCTGAAGAATAGGAACCGGGAACTCACCACCGGCGAGGAAGCTGGCCTCTTTACCGTTGAGGGTAGTCAGGTTCGGCTCGGCGAGGATTTGGAGAATGTCCTGGCTCTGCAGAGCTCGGATGACAGCACCGAGATTCAAGTCGGGGCGGAAGGCGAAGATATTGAGAGCGTCGGTGATAGTAAAGACCGGCGGGACGCTGGAACCATTTGGATTTGGGCCGCGGATCGATTGGAGCGAAGGCGGGGTGTACTGATTTGTTGAAACACCGCCGACGGTGCCGGTGGCCCCGGTGCTAAAGAGATTGACACCAAGTTGCATACCGACGGCGCGATTGAGTTCGATAAACTTAACGCGAAGGATGATCTGCTGTTCGATGGGGGCAGCAGCAATCTGAAGATTGGTGACAACAGTCTTGGCCAGGGGAGTGGCGATGGCGACGGCACGATCGGCGACGTCTTTGCTTGAGACCTTGCCGACCAGGGTGATCGAGTCGCGACCACTCTGGATGCGGATGTCTTCAGTAGGGAAGGTCTCACTCAGGAGCTTACGGATGGGCTCGAGGTTGTGTTCAACGGTGACGTTGTACATGGTGCGCGCACCGGTCTTTGCCCAGACGACGACAGTTGCCGAGCCGTGACCCTTGCCGTGGAGCAGGAACTCTTTTGCCGTCGCCGGGACGGCATCAACTACTTCAGGGCTGGAGGTCGAGATGCGACCAATTTCGACGGGATAGTCGATCACCAGGCTCTTGCCAATGGTCATGCTGAGGTCGACGACATTCATCGACTGGGCAGCCAGGGGCATTGGGGCTGGAAGGACGATAAGGCCAGCCAGGGCAAATGCCAGGAGCTTTTGGGGATTGCTGAGATAAGACATACTTGAATTCCTCGGTTTCATCAGAGCCGTCAAAATAGAGCTTTACAGGAAAGCCTTAGGGGATTGCGACCGGACTAGGGGGAGCTGCACCACTGGCGGGCTTCATGCCGACCGTTTCAACGCTGCGGGTGTTGCCTCGGATGACGACGATCTGCTCCGGGACGGGAGGCAGAACGGGAGCCGGAGGGGGAGCTTCAGCAACGACAACCGGGGGTGGGGCGGGCCGAAGCCGGCGGCGGGGAGCGACGCCGTCGTCACCCATCGCATCATTGGAATTGTTACCGCCCGGTTGGCGGGGACCAGCGCCGCGCTTGCCGTAGAGCGATTGTGTTGTGACACCGCTTGTCTTCTGGATATCGTTGTCGCTGCCATTGCGCAGGATGAGCTGGATACGACCTTCGGAGCCGGCGAGGATGATGACCTCAGCCTGTTCAGGGGTGACGAGCAAAGTCACAGTAGGGGCATTAATTGCCGCGCCGCGAGCATCCGGGGACATGGTCTGACCGGCGCTGAGAACAGTGATGTTCTGCAGGACGGTGGTGGTGAGAGTCTCCTGGCCTGAGGGTGGACGGCCGGTGACGGTAACGTCGACTCGCATACCGGGGAGGACAAAGCCGGCGACGCCGACGACATCATTGACGCGGACGGTGACGGCACGCATACCGACAGGAATGATTGGGGCGAGGCCGGCGCCGGAGCCGCGAGGGGCGAGGCGGCCTTCGATGACGGCTTCTTCAGCCAGGATATTGGAGACCACCGGGCGATCGAGAACTTCTTCGACCTTCATGAATCCGCTCTTGGGGAAGGCGGCAAGAGGAACTTTGCTGACGGTGACATCGCCGGGCTTGATGGTAGTACCGACGTTGAGGGCCTTGGCGGCAACGACGAGATCTTTCATCTCGACAGCGCCGGGGCTGGCTGGGCCGGAGCTAGAGCGCGCCGACATCTGATAGAAAACGCTCGAAATAATGAGCGCAAACAGGAGGCTAACGCCTAAAACTGTGAGAAATCTTTTGTCCATAATGGTCAAACCCCTTTCGGAATCAACGCAAGCCAGCTGCCGAGGGTTATTGCTGGGGCGTACGGAATGTAATTGTCAACTTGTTGGGAAGCAGGCGCGAGGCCCGCCTCAGTTTGCTTATCGGTCGAAATATTGTGTTGTCGCCAAAAGCGAACGGCGTGTCGATAGCAGAGCACAAGCAGGGCGATGAGGCCACCGATGCCTGCGGTAAATATCGTTGCTTCGAGGAGGCGGGAGGGCCCGAGAAGGGCACCGAAACCGGCCATCAGTTTTACGTCTCCACCGCCCATTCCGCCAAGGAGGAAGAAGACGAGAAAAACACTAAAGCCAATCACTGCACCAAGAAACCAGGTGAGAAGGCCCTGCCAACCGTGATTGGATGTATGCACAACAAGGGCCCCGAGCAAGGCTGCTGCGGGAATGGAATTAGAAATGTTGCGGCGCCAGAGATCCTCACCGGAAGCGGCGAGGCCAATGCTAAGCGCGACTGCTGTCTCAAGTGTCATGGGCGGTTCTCCCTTATTCTTTCGGATGGTAGGGGGGCTTTCATTAGTCTGGAGGGGGAAAAAAGGTATTCGGGAGGTGGAATGGCAGCGATTGTGATGCGACGCGTGTAGGCGACGCTAACCGTATCGGAATGAAGCAGTTGCCAGCCGGGCTCGCTGCCGAGCCGGGCACCGAGGCCGGTGTTGACGGGAAGCAGAACCGTATCGATCTGGTAGCGGGCGAGATGGTCGCGCCACTTCGGGGAAACGTTGAGGATGTCGAGATAATCCTGGCCGAAGTCTGGACCGAAGAAATCACTTCGGCCGTCGATGAAGACCTTCAGGTCAGGCCAATGACGGTAGATCAGATAGTCTCCCCACTGATCGGAAGTGAGGATCCTGCGGCCTTTAAGTTGGGCCGCGAGTGTATTGGCGGCCGCGACGGGAAATTGTTTTTCTGGAAAATCGGTGGGCAGTTTCTCCAGAGTAAAGAAGCAGAGGACTAAGGGAAGGATTAAGGCCCAGATGGAGTTGCCAGCGAATTTAGGGCGAAGGTCGAGGTCAAGATCGCGAAAAATCCCGAGGACAGACGACTTCTTGACGCTAGCCCAGCGCGACTCAAGCACCAAAGTGAGTTCTGAGGCAATGACGGGGGCAGCGGCCAGGATAAAGAGCGGAGCGTGACGGACAGAACCGAGGGCGAGATGAGCCCAGAGCCAGACGCTGACAGCCTCAGTCAGGCCAGCAGCACCACGGAATGCGCGCCCCCAGGCGGCGGCGATGCCAGCAATAAGGAGGACCTCAAACTGAAGGACATTTTCGGAGCGGAATTTCGGGCTTTGGAATTCTTCTACAGAATCTCGAATCCAACTGCTCTGCAGATATCCAAAAATGTGGTGATGGAGTTGCCAGCCGTAGGGATTGATGAGCGTGGCGGCGGCACAGGCAAGGGCGACGAGGAGTTCCTTCTTCCACAGAGGATCGCCGTAGAGGAAGCGAGCGCCGATCTGGATACCGAGGAAGACGAAAAGGGCAGGCCAGCCGCCGTGCAGATTAGCCCACAGGAGTGCGAGCGGAACCAGAAGCCAAATGCGACGGGAGGGATTTCTTCGCTCAGAATCGAGGAGCCAGAGCTCGATGGCGATAAAGAGAAGCGTGAAGATATGGGGCCGGGCGAGGTAATGGACGGTTGAGCCTCCGACGGCGAGCATCATGACAGGGAATGCGACAAGAACGCTTGAGCCGCGCCAGATCATCCATCGCAAGGTAATGACACTTGTGGCGACAAGAATGAAGCCGGAAAAGAAGACGAGGAGAGGGAGGCCGCCGGCGGCATGCAGTAGGGCGAAGAGAATATCGGAACCCCATTCCCAGGCAAACCACGGAGCATCCGGTTTAGAGAATGAGAATAAATCGCGGTAGGGAACCTGGTGGTTGGCGAGAATCCATTGACCGGTGCGGATGTGCCAACCGGTATCGCCATCGCTGAGCAGGACAGCCCAGCCCGTGGGCGTGAGGACGAAGATCCAAGCCATGAGCGCGGCAAAGATGAGATCGACAAAACCAGGACGGAGCGCGCGACCGAGCATAGCTAGCTCGCGCCGATGCTTTCTTCGGACTCGATGCCGAGTAGTTTGGGCGCTTGAACGGCGAGTTCAAAACGGTCTTTTACGCCGGTCTTTTCAAAGATGTGCATCAGGTGGACTTTTACAGTGCCGGCGGTGATGTGGAGGAGGTCAGCAATTTCTTTGTTCTTCATGCCCCGGCAGACGGCACGGACGATTTCGCGCTCGCGTGGAGTGAGGCGATTGCTGGATTTACGATTGAGAAAGCCGACAACCTGATCGCTGATTGAATTTTCGAGCCAGAGATTGCCCTTCGAGACGGTATGGAGGCAATCAAGCATGGTGGCGACAGGAAGACTGCGCCGGAGGATGCCACGAGCGCCGAGTTGGAGGGCGCGGAAACACTCAATCTCGGCCAGATCGACAATCCATAGAACAGCGCGGGAATTGGGGCTGGCAATCTTGAGCTCACTGAGAAAGGTAAAAACCGGCCGGATGCCGGAGGCCTGATCGACCATGACGAGATCGGGCTGGAGTTCGGCAATTCTTGCGATTGCTTCGGTGGGATGGGGGGAAGTGCCGACGAGTTCAAACTCAGGGGCATCGGCCAAGATTCTGGCCAACCCTTCGAGCACTACGGGCTGAGCTTCACAGACAAATAAGCGATTGGCCGACATGAGCATTCCTCATAAGGACTATCGGCCAGATCCAAGGGCGGGTTTAGAGAAATGTCGTAGGTTATTTCACTTAGGTCTACGACTAGATAGGAGGTTTCATACGATAGTGGCCTGTCTCTTGTTCAAAACGCGCGCCAGCGTGAAGGACTTTGGCATCGGCGAAGGGCCGGGCGATGAGTTGGAGGCTCATGGGGAGGCCATTGGAGTGAAACCCGCCGACGACAGAGTGAGCGGGGGTGCCGAGGACGTTGAAGGCGCGCACAAGCAGAGTGGAGGCAGTGCGAACTTCGAGTTGTTGGCCGGAGGCGAGGGTGACGGTTTGCTCGCCGATTTTGGGGGCAGTGATCGCTGTCGAGGGAGCAATGAGGATATCGCAATGTTGCCAGAGTAAACTTTCAGCTTTGGCACGGTAGAGGCGGCGGAGCTTTTGGGCCTGGAGGTAATCGACAGCCGGGATGAGGCGGCCGGCCTCAAAAAGGGGGCGGATTTCTGGGCCGAGATCGTCGCGACGGGAAAGGTGAGGCTCAAGGACGCTGGCGGCTTCTGCTGGTAGTATTACGTGGCTGATGGCGACGACGTCGCGGAGCCAGCCGAGTTTGAGCTCAAGAGTAGTAGCACCCCACTCGTGAAAGGATCGGACTGCAGTTTGGACCATGGCGCGAATTTCGGGGTCGACGCCTTCGAGAAGGAATTCTTCGCTGAAGGCGATGCGCAAGCCGGTGAGATCTGGGGTGGCTGGGATCTCGATGGGTGGGAAGGAGGATTTAGCTGAGTAGGAATCGCGAGGGTCTGGACCGGAGATGGCGTTGAGGACAGCGGCGCAATCGCGCGAAGTTTGGGCTAGTGGCCCCATGTGATCGAGGGTGAAGCCCAGGGGCATAGTGCCGTAGCGGGAGACGAGGCCGTAGGTGGGCTTGATGCCGGCTGTGCCGCAGTAGCTGGCCGGGATACGGATGGAGCCGCCGGTATCGGAACCCATTGCCGCAAAGACCATGCCGGCGCTGACGGCGACACCGGATCCGCCGGAGGAGCCGCCGGGGATGCGGGTGGGATCCCAGGCGTTGCGAATGGGGCCGTAGTGGGCGTTGTTGGAGGTGATACCGAAGGCGAGTTCGTGCATGCCGAGTTTGCCGGTGAGGACGGCACCGGCGGCTTTGAGTTTTTCGACGACGGCTGCGTCGTAGGTGGGGACAAAGTCTTTGAAGATCTTGCTGCCGCCGGTGGTGCGGGTGCCCTTGGTGTAATAGAGATCCTTGACTGCGACGGGGATGCCCTGGAGGGGACCGAGATCGAAGCCTTTGGCGAAGTTTTCATCAGCAAGTTTTGCAGCGGCGAGGGCTTCCTGTTCGGTGAAGGTGAGGAAGGCGTTGAGCTTGGGTTGTAGGAGTTTTGAGCGTTCGAGGGATTGGGTGGTGAGCTCGAGGCTCGATACTTTTTTAGCGCGGAGTTGGGCGGCGGCTTCGGTGAGGGTCATCTAGTTTTGTTCTCCGGTGCTGCCTGAGGCGATTGGGTCGAAGGTGGAGTCGGGATCGAGTTCGCCAGTGACTAGCGATTTGAGAGGGAGGAAGTTCTGGTAGTTGGTAGCCCAGATTTTGGTGAGAGCTTCACGTTCGGCTTCTGAGAGGTGAGGGTAGGTGGCGGCAGTGAGTTTGGCCCAGTCTGGAGTGGGAGGAAGCGGCATGAGGACAGTTTATCGCCAGTTGGCTATTCGTTCTTTTTGCGAGCGAGTGCAGCACCTCCAACGAGCGAGACCCAGGAGGCTGCGACTTCGATGAAGTGAGCGAAGGAATCCGCTTCTTCGCCCTGGCCGAAGATAAAGGCGAAGCGCTTGTAGATGGACTCAGCAGTCGCCCAGAAGGGTTGCTCCCGGTGACGCCAGAGATCTACGGGGACAGTGCCCAAGAGGTAACTGGAGATGAAGAGCATCATGGCTACGATGACGAAGAAGTGGTGGCGCCTGCCGAGGGCGCCGAGCGAGATTGCATGGCCAATCATGAGGCCCGCTGGAAGGCCCATCAGGCAGGGATCAAGCGGTGTGAGGACATAGAAGGCCGAATAGAGGGCGACCGCGAGGAGTGCCGCGAAGAAACCGAAAGCGACGGCGCGGGGGTTGAGACGGAGATGATTGTAGAGGATGATAAGGAGTGACATTACTTACCCGTGTGGTTGATTGTGGCTGCGACGAAGGGCTGGAGTTGGCGGTGCTTGAGGAGTTGCCTGGACGTGTAGAGATGCGGGCCTGCATGAAGTGTGGGGCATTGGGATTGTCGGAAGCAATTGTCGAAGAACCACAACCGTACGATGTGCAGTTTATCGGATATGAGCCGGTTGTGCTGAGCGGTGCGGTTGCGGCCTGGGTGGGGGCCTGGCCTCGATTGACTTCTGTGGATGGAGAGCGGGTGTTGGTTGGAGGCGATGTAAGGGTGGTGGACAGGGCAGGATTGCAGGCGATGGTAGGAGCTCAGGAGCGGGGTTGGAACCGGGCGCGGTTGATTGCGCTGGGTGTGCCAGAGGGAGCGCCTCCGGCGGAGCTGCCTTCTGTATTGAGTGGCTTTACCGAGATCTGGCACGGCTTGAGGTTTAATGATGCGACGCCGATTGAGGAGTTGATGGAAGCAGCGACGCGGCTTAACGGCCCGAATGTATTGGCGCGCGAGGTGTTGTCGCGACGCGGTGATTTAGCCACGCTGTCGGCGCAGTGGAGAGCGAGCCGGGAAGACGAGTTGCGGAGTTGGGGCCGGTATTTAGCTAAGGAGTTCCGGTTGGGTTAGGGGACTCGACTGCCGGCGGGTTTCCTGGTTTTGGCTTCTTCGAAAAAGTTGGCAAGTTGGGCTTTGATTCCGTCGCCGGCCCAGAGCTTCAGGTTGGGTGGGAGGTCGGGTGACTTGAGGGTGTCTTTGGTTGCTCCCGATTTGACTTGGGTGGCTACCGATTTCTGCATCGACTCGAAGTATTCGATTTGGCCGCGGAGGATTTCAGGGCCGCCGGATTTACCGTGGCCGGGGATGATTTTGGTTGGCTTCCATTGCTTCTCGATTTTGGTGAGGATCTTGATCCAGTGGGCGAGGTGACTGTCGCCGGTGTAATTGTAGGGGCCGTTGACAATGCCGTCGCCAGCGATGAGGATGCCTTCTTTGGGGAGCCAGATGTAGGCGTCGCCTTTGGTGTGTCCCCAGCCGAAATTCCATACCTCGACGCGGCGGGTGCCGTCGTCGAAAACGCGGGGGCTTTTGTCGAAGAGTTCTTTGGGTGGCTCGAGGGTTGAGGCGGCGATGGCTTTTACATCTTCGCGCTTGCCGGATTCTTCCTGCCAGCGTTTGGGTTCGTAGCGTTTCATCTCTTCAACGAGCGCTTTGTGGCCGACGGTGGTGACGCCGGCGCGAGTCCAGAGGGCGTTGCCGTAGGCGTGGTCTCCGTGGTGGTGGGTCAGGATAACGTAGCGGATGGGCTTCTTTGAGAGGGTGGGGATCTCGGTTTGCATGGCTTTGGCGCCGGAGGGGAAGTTGGCATCGACGACTAGGAGATAGTCTTTCATTTCGATGATGGCGTTGTTGCAGTGGCCGTAGGATTTGAGGTCGCCTTCACGCATCCAGACGCCGGGGGCGATGGTTGTGGTGGGCTCTGATTGAGCAAGCAGGAGAAGTGGGAGGATCGCGAAGAGCATCGCCGAAGACTCTATCAGAGATCAGGCTACGGCGGAATGGGTTAGGGACTCCGCCATCGGGTTTAAGGCGTGGGCGTTGAGCCATTCCGGCAGAGGGAGGGCTGCTTGTGCGTCCTTTACATCGGTGGCCCATTCGATGAGTGACTCAAATTGCCATTGCTCGCTGAGGTTGCCGTACCAGCGCATGCCTTCGGCATGAGTGAGGATGCCTACGACGTTTGGGACGTCGCAGGGACCGAGGCAGCCCGCGATGGTGATCTGGACATTGCGGATGAGTTTGCGGGCTTTGAACTCGGCTTTGAGGTAATCAACGGGGACGGCGGGGTTGCCTTTTTCGGTGCGGCCGCAACAGCAACCGTTGCAGACGAAGATCTGGGCGAAGATGGTTCGCTTAGTTTCTAGTGGGTGCAGCATAGGTCTAGATTGTGGTGGCATCGAGCATAGCGATCATGCCAGCGGCGGTACCAGCGGCGAAGCGACGACTGGACGGAGCCCAGGAGACTTGTGTGATGGCTGAGCCTAAGTGCGTGGTGGCAAGCAGGGTCTCGTTGTGGGCGCGCCAGAGAGCGAGCAGGCCTTCATTGCAGCCAGATGCAAGGAGGCTGCCGTTGTGCTGGAAGGCGAGCTGGGTGAGGAGAGTGGAGTGAAAATCGAGGAGGCGCGGGGTGGAGCCGGCGGGGCCTTTGCCGGAGCAATCCCAGACGACGGCAGTGGCCGAGCCGCCGGTGGCCAGGAAGCGGGAGGTGCAATCCCAGGAGAGCTCGCGGATCTTGGCACGGTAGCCGGACATATGGAGTTCTTTGGCGGATTTGATGTTCCAGAACTGGATGGTGGAATCCTGGTTGCCGGTGGCGATGTATTTGCCGTCAGGACTCCAGGCGAGGGCGAGCATGGAGCCTTTCCAGTCGAATTTTCGAGTGGGTTCGGGGTTTGTTGGAGACCAGAAGGCGAGGCCGTTGTAACCGCAGGAGGCGAGGATGTTTTCGTGACCGGGCATCCAGGCGATATCGGCGATGGTGGATTGCTGGGTGGGAAAAGACTGGCTGGGATGGGATGGGTTGCGGAAGTCCCAGATTTTGAGTTGGCGGCCGGCGGCGCAGGCGAGGAATTCGCCGGATGGAGACCAAGCAACACGTTCGACCCAATCGGCACCCGCTTCGAGAGTCAGGACTTCAGTGCCGAGTTGGGGATTCCAGATGCGGACCAGGCCGTCGCAGCCGCCGGATGCTAAAGTTTCTGCGTTGCGCCATGCGATTTGAGATGAGCCGTTGCGGTGGCCGGGGAGTTGGGCGATGCGGCGACCGGTGTTGGCATCGAGAACAACGATGGGACCGTCGGCGGTGGCTGCGGCGACGGCTTCGCGTGTGGCCTGGAGTGAGATGACGTGGCCCATGAGATTGGCTTGCCAGATGGTGTCGATGGCCGGTTTGGTCTTTAGGCCAGGCATTTCTCGAAGCCTTGGTTGAGGAGTTCGCGATTGAGATTGCGACCGATGAAGATTAACTGATTGCGTCGGGGGTCGCAGCCCCAAGGGCGGTCGGCTTGTCCGTCGAAGAGCATGTGGACGCCTTGAAAGACAAAGCGATCGGGGGAGTCCTTGAACGAGAGGATGCCCTTCATGCGGAAGATATCATTGCCCTGGGTCTGGAGGAGTTCTGACATCCAGCGGTTGAACTTCTTCTGGTCGAGGTCACCGGGGGTGGTGATGCCGACGCTTGAGACTTCTTCATCGTGTTCGTGGTCGGGCTTGAATTCGGCGCTGACGAGGGGTTCGCCCGCGCCTTCGAGGACCGCATCGAATTCATTCGGGTGGTGTTCGGTGAAAAGGGCGTAGTAGCCGGCTTCGGTGATCACGATGGGGTGGACCGAGGGGCAAGGGACGCTGGTGAATTCGCGGGCAATGGCGCGTTCTATGGCGGCACTGAGGTCTTCTTTGGTTGGGCCGGAGGCCTTCTCGACGACGATATCCATCGCGGGGTCTGGGCCGGGATTGATTTTGAAGTTGTAGGTGCCGGGGTTGAGCTGGTAGATGCCGCCCCACTCGAAGGGGTACTCGGGTTCGAGGAATTTGGGGTCGACAACGAGCGCGCGGTCGAGGTTGAATCCGCCGACGTCGAGGACATCGTTCATGTCGACGACTGCGTTTTCGGC
>Ga0209490_10006059_pt1 | contig 10961 bp, 11 predicted proteins | sample MAT06_FD_187209 | JGI IMG/M metagenome (GOLD analysis project Ga0209490, IMG submission 187209) | Freshwater microbial communities from Lake Fryxell liftoff mats and glacier meltwater in Antarctica - MAT-06 (SPAdes) (version 2) | ecosystem: Environmental > Aquatic > Freshwater > Ice > Liftoff...
AAGCTTGACATATTGTTCAGCCAGCGCCTTTTGGTTGGGGTCTTGCAATGCCCCCAACTGCACCATCATCCCATAGATGTCCATGCCGCCCCACCGTTCGGCATATTTACCATCGGCGATGCGCACTGTTTCCAGCAGCGATGCCGAGAATTTTTTGCCGGTAGCGGGCAACCCCATCAAGTTACCATCATGGGTGCCAGAGATCGTCGAGATGATCGAGACCTTGTCGCCCTCAGCGATGATCTGGTGAATTGTATTATGAACGTCGGACGAGCCTTCAAAAAACATCGTGAAGAACATTTCCGTGCCCGCATACCCGCGCGGGACATTGGCAGGGGCGCTATAATCCATGCCATCGTCGGGGACATATTCCGAAAATCGCCCCAAGATACGATTATTGATAATGCCCTCAATATAATCCCGAACCAGTGCTTTGTTCTGTTCTTGAAGTGTTGCCATCAAAATCGGCGAAAGCTACCCTAGTTTCCAGAGTACCCCAACGCCTTTACTCCTTTCGTTCAACAGGACGATATTCCTTAAAGGAAAATGGGGGTTGAGTTGCATTGCGGCTTCCCCCAAGCCGTCCACCAGAATAATTAGCGTTTAGTGCGCCGCGCGCTAGCTCGTAATACCCAGTTGAGTACGCAACCCCATCATATCTAACCAACTCCAACGTTCCGCGATTTTGCCATCAGCGATCCGGTAGATTTCAATCCCGTACACCGAAAATGGCTTCCAACTGGCGGGGGCACCAAAAAACTCAGCTTGCTGTGTCCCCGATAACTTCAAACGACACACCACAGTCTCGTTTTCGCCCATCAAATCGTCAATCTGAGCGCTGAAATCTGGAAAAGCCGCCAAGTAGGTTTGGAGCCACTTGGTATAGCTTGCGACTCCCGACTCACCAAGAACAGCATTATGGTCAATCAACTGATCATTAACCAACACCAATGATCCAGCTACATCATGATTATTAATATGCTGATTGAATTGTTGTACAAGCGACTTCATACTTTCAAGTGTTGTTGTCATAATTCCTCAAGCCGTGATAGGAAAAACCGACTTTCAAAGGCGGGCACCGCCCACCGATTGATGATTTCATCGATGTAATGACGCACGCGCATTTTGTTCTGCTCTTGAACAGTCGTCATTTAATCAACCTATCCCTGATCTGGTTTCACCAGGGACAGGGGCAGAATGGTCTACGAATGGGTCGCGCAAAAACTGCGCGACCGCATCCAAATTGCGTTCGACCATGACCGCCCGATGAAATTCTTGGATCAATTGCTTATTTGCATCGAGGGACATCTTTGCTACTCCGTAACCATAAACCGAGCTAAATAAATTAGCCGCCGCCCATCTTCATTTCGGGAATCAAGCCCAATGCCATCAATTGGGGCATCACATCCATGTTTGCCCAACGTTCGATGATCTTGCCTTCATTGTTGAAACGATAGGTCGACAACCCCGCCCAATGATGCACCTTACCACTCGGTTCTTTGCCCATGAACGGACCCAAGTGGGTGCCATGCCATGTCAGACGAACCATCACAATATCGCCATCAGCGACCATTTCTTCAATGACCGTATGCCCGTCCGGATACGCCGACTTGACGCCCACGACCCCTTGCTTAATGGCTTCACTGCCACCGATGTAGGGGAACAGGGAGTCGCCATGATGAACGAACTCGGCGCACATCAACTCATCGACAACGGACACATCGCCATTACTGATGACTTCATCATAAAACCGCTGAATATTTAGCTTGTTCAACTCAACGCTCATAGCAGTTCCTCTCTCCTTACACGCGCCTTCAGGTTTTGGACTAACGACGTTCTAACCAAACTTCGTTGGCATGATGCCCAGTTGCTGGAACATGGCGAGGAAGTCTTCGATAACCCAACGTTCCACCATGATGCCATTTTCATCAAAACGGGCGAGCTGAGTAGCCGTCCATTCGATGGTCTTAAAGGTGGGCTGCACACCCAAAAATTCCTTGACATGGCGCGCAACCACTTTTTGATGCGTCATGACCTTGTCACCTTCAGCGAAGATGTGAATGATGTGGATCGTCGCATCGGGGAAGGTCGATTTAAAACCACCAATCCCTTGCTTGTGCAAATCACGCCCTTTGGCATAAGGGAGCAGTGATTGCGGTCCGTGAGTCACAAAATCTTCGTGCATGTAGGTATCAAGTTCATCCAGTTGGTCATTGTTCGCCGCCAAAAAGAAGCGGATGATCGTACTCTTATTATGTTCGGGTGTTGTTGGCATTCCCATCACCTCGTATTTCATATGCCACACATGAAGCGCAGCCGCCGCTCAACAATTCTTTTTTTCGAAAACGCACATGGGATAAACACTATGGGGCGGTTGCAAAACCCAACTGCCCCATAGCATCAATGGCTTCACCTGCCATTCAGCAAATGTGCCGCTTCACTTAACGACCGGGAGGACCAAACTTCGGCAAAATACCCAGTTGTTGGAGCAGCCCAAGCATGTCCCAATACCCGTGTGCTTGACTAATTTTGCTATTAAGCAGACGGAACATCATATGCCCGGTCAAGTTAATCTTAGCTCCGGTCGGCGGCAAGCCTCGGAAATCACCCGTATGGGTGCCCGTAACGTGGTACCGTAACGCAGCTTTGTCAGCTTCGCAATACACCGCATTAATTTGATAATGGATGTCCGGAAAAGCAGTGTGAAGGGTATCTAACCAACGCCGCACACTATCCTGCCCCAGTTCGGCACCACCACCTTCCGAGAAGAAGATGTAGTTCTTGCCGTAGAATTCGGCAATGCGCTCTTGGGCATTACGATTCCAGATTTCTTCGACAACATTGCGGATGATATCTTTGTTACCCATCGGCGTTTCAGTCGTACTCAATCGTTGACCGCCGTGCGAGGCAATGGGCGACCAGAACAAGTCATACTCGTTCGTGCCATCCCCGAAAATCGCACCGCGTCCTTCGATAATTTTGCCTTCGCGCCAGCGCAGCAAATGGATGACATCAACATCGAGCTTGCTGTAAGGAACGGTACCCGTGCCCTCAGTGCCCGCGCGATAGCCCAAATTGTGAGTCACATCTGCCGACCATTCATCACTGACCATCAGCGTTATGGGGGTCATGCTAAAGCTGCGATTCGACAACGCCCCAACTTGCCCCATAAATCCTAGGAAAGCGTCCAACCCATGATGCCAACCCGACAACGGGTTATGACCGGGGGTCATCCACTTCATGTTCAAATCCCAAAATTTCTCGATCTCAGCACGATCTCCACTGGCGAGCGCTTCATACGCTTTTCCAACCAGTTCACTCGTTACATGAGGCATAAGACTCCCCTTTTACAATCGGCAACCAATACACACGCGCAGATTATTCAGCGAGCCGTTCCGGCACGTTCTTCAACGGGAACTTGGTCCAGAAATAACGATCCACATTGTGTTGATCGCCAGTGTGAACCTGGACAGCGAAAATCTTCCCGTCTTTCAAACCATAGCTGGTCGCCGTGGGGAAGAGAAAATCTTCTTCACCGATTTTGCCATGACCAGTGTGCTTTTCGATCACGGTGCCGTCATCCAAAACGCCGAGATGAACATTGTCCACCCAAATACCAGCAGTGCGCAGCTTTTGCAAGAAAGCGGTAACGGCAGCCGCACCGTGTATCCTTCCAGACATCGGATGATGTCCCGGCATGACCCAAGTCATTTCTGGGTCAAAACATTCGCGTTCCATCGTTTCAAAGTCGCCCTGAGCGAACAAATCGTAATAACGCAGCACTGCTTCCATCGTATTGAACCCCTAGGTTATAAAATAGAAAAACACAAGACAAAGAAACAAAACGAATTTCGGCTAAACTCGACTACAGCGCGACGGAACCCGGCAGCAGTCGAAGCTCATCCACAATGTAAATGGCGATGACCGGCAGATGCGACTTCGCGTCGCGTTTGACCACCCATGTTTGGTAAGCGTCCATCATCAGACGTTCACTCTTCGCTGCCGGACCCTTCCAGCGGCTGGCTTCCCAACGGACGACCAGCTTGACATTCGCCTCTGAACCATCGACTGATACGTCAACGTTCAGTTCTTGCATGGTGTGAACTTCATCAAAGAAGATACGATACACACCTTGTAACCACAGTTCAAACTCCGCCTGTGTGGTCAGGGTCGCTTCGGGGAACCGCATTTCCAAACCACCGCTGGAAACGTAATTCATCATCTCGATTTGGGGAGCGTGAACATCCAAACCTTTGTACCAGTCAGCGACCATGGTCGCAATTTCTGCTTGGTTTAATGGGGCAAGTTGCGTCATTGATTCTTTTCTCCCTTAATTTAGATATCAACACTCGATACTTACGGCAGAGCGCTGCTGATCACCATGTCGATCAAGAATGGACCGTCGGTCTCCATCATCCGCTTCACCGCCGCCTCGATTTGATCTGGACGCTCCACCTTCAAGGCGGGCACCCCCATCGATTCGGATAATTTCGCGAAATCGATCACCGGATTAGCAAGGTCAAAGCTGTGCGGGAACTCATGTACTGGGTCGCCCACTTGCTCCGTCCAATATTGCAAGATGTTCAGCTTCAACAACATGTAGCTTTGGTTATTGCAGATGACAAACTTGGCACCAATATTGAAGTGCGCCGCCGTCCATAATGCCTGAATGGTATACATGCTACCACCATCACCCGTGAAGCCGATGACGGTTTTTTCCGGATGCGCCAGCTTGATGCCAAGCGCGCCGGGGATACCAACACCCAGCGAACCGCCGCGCGTTTGGAAGAAGTGACCGGGCAGTGTCGGCGGCAAATAACGAGTGATATCCGGCGAAGAAGTCAACCCTTCGTCAAAGATCATCACATCAGCCGGGACATGCTGCGCCAATACTTCCATAAAACGAGCCGCGTGCATCGGCACATCATCATAACGGGCAACATCTTTCGCAAATGCCGCTTGCCGTGCTGCTTCATTAGCGACATGGGATGCTGCCGTGCGCGCGTCTGCCGCTGCCCTTTGCGCATCCGACTGTTCGCGCTTGAGGATATCTGCCAAACCCGCCAATGTCGCCTTCGGATCGCTCACCATGCCAAGATCGACCGGGAAATTCTTGGCGATCTCGTAGGCATTCAAATCGATATGCACAATGGGCGTGCCGGGCTTGAAGGCGTCATACAGATTCGGGAAGACTTCGGGGAACACATACGTGCCGACCACCAGCACCGCATCCGCCTTATGCGTGATCTTGGCGCTAGTGCTGCCAAACATATGCCCCGTCGTTCCTTTATAGAGAGGGTGTAAGGCGCTGATATTGACTTCCGACGCATCCACGCCGTAAACATCAGCACCGAGTAACTCTGCAACCTGTGCCAATTCGTCCTGCGCACCGCTGAAAGTGATGCCATCCCCCATCAAGATCAGAGGGTGTTCAGCAGTCATCAAGATCGCCGCCGCGCGTTGCAAACTTTCGGCAGAAGGCGCGACAACGGTATCGAGCATCGGGGTCGGGAAAACTTCTTCCTCATTCAGCGCATCCAACACATCGGCAGGAACGCAGACGAATACAGGTCCCGAGGGCGGGGTGATCGACATCTTGATCGCACGGCGCAATACACGGAGAAGCGAATTCGGATCGATCACGCGCGTTGCCCACTTGGTGACGGGACGCGCCATCGAAACGAGATCGGCTGCCATTTGGGCATCCATCCCGTCATATTTGATGCCAGCTTCGCCAGCAATCACGACGAGAGGGGCATGACCGCGCATAGCTTGATACATCATGCCAATGCCATTGCCAAGACCAACGCCACTGTGCAGTTGAACGATGGTCGGGCGGCGGGTAGCACGCGCATAGCCATCACCGATACCAACAGCGATAGTTTCTTGCAAACCCATGATGTATTTGAAGTCGGGATATCGTTCTAGCGAGTCAAGGAAGCCTTGCTCTACCGTCCCCGGATTGCCAAACATGTAATGGATATCGTCCGCAAGGAACTGCTCGATCATCGCGTAACGTCCAGATTTACCGGGCATTCGTCACTCTTTCATGGTGAGATCGGGCAAGATAAAGGGTAAACAATCAACCCAAAATACCTTAACAGTGCCATATTTTGGGTTGACAAGGTGATGCCTTATTACCAACCGTACCGCTTGAGTCCATTTTCCAAGACTTCGACCATGATCTCGCCAACGAGCTTGGAATCTTGGGTGGAGCGCCCGCACAAGAACGGATAATCAAGGATCGTGGAGATGGAATGACCGACGCCGCCATGGAATTGACCGCCCGGCTGTACCGCGTCACGAAGGATGTATTCCAACGGATAGAATGCCGTCTTGAAGTTGGCATCAATGCCGACCACACCCGTGCCGTCTTTCCAGTCATACTCCACTGCGTGACCCGTGACATGCTTACCAGCGATGATGCTCTTGCGTTCCGTCCAATCACGGGCAAATGCCAGTGCCGTTACCGCATAACACTCCGCCACGATCAACTTGCCCAATTCGAGAAAGCCGAGGATGACATCATGCAACCGTTGATTGTTGACCATATCGATCATAGGTCCGCTACCGCCGACCATCACCAAAGCATCGTATTGCTTCAGTTCTTCCCAACGCGCAGCTCGTTCGTTGTGGTAGGCTTCCAAACCATGACCAAAGTCTTGGCTGTTGAAGTAAGGACGTTCCGGGAACCAATCTTGGAGACTGATTGGGTTGTCCAAACGAGAGGATACGTCGATCTCGCTCGTCTTGGTCGCATAATACTCATCAACGACCACTTTCTTCAGCGGCGGATCAAAGAAACCCGCTTGCATACTCGGCGGCAAAGCCGGCGGACGCTTGCCTGTTGCCGTCAAGAAAACAGCTTCATAACCCTGAGCGTCAATGGCATCCAGAGGACCGATTAGCTCCTCACCCCAATATCCGTATTCCGACAATACAACGAGGATCTTCTTAGACATGTTTATCCCCTGAAAAGTAAGCGAGAGACCTAGAAGGTGATACCGTATATTATAAGGGAAATCAGTCCGCTAGGGTACAAAAAAACATTATAAACGGAAATGCGAAAAACGAAAAACTGCAATTCACAAATGAGTGCTATAAAGCAGGTTTTACGCCAGACATTCGCCAGACATTCGCCAGAATGCAAGATTTTTTGTAATGTAGTTACTCGCAAATGACAGCTTTTATACGATACACCTACGGCGAAAAAAATGCGACTAGACTTAGGATTAGTTGTGTTTATCCTTTTTCACCATTACGAGGAAGAAAATAGTTGATCACCCAAGTTTTCCGAAGCACAACAGGGACAGTGCTGCTATCCGCAATCGGATTGCTGATGGCAATTTCCTTATTTTCGGTCAGCATTAATGGTCAGGCACATGCTCAAGACGATGTGATTTACGGCTTAGTCGATGTCGATTTGGCGGAAGTACGCTCAGGCCCCGATTTTGCCTATCCCACCGTTGACCGCATTCCGCGCAACGGCTCAGTCGTCATTCTGGGGCGTGCCGGTGATTTCATCACCCGCTGGGATGGGCGGCAATGGTTACAAATTGAGTACGGCACCGGCAAAGCATGGATGTATGCTCGCTTACTACGCACCAGTCGCGCCTTTAACAGCATCCCCCCCACCGGACGGATGCTCCCGCGGGATGGCAATGGGCGCGTCCCCGATACTTTCGATTTGTCATTCGATGTGTGCGAACAATGGGTGGGGAATTTTTCGCGCGTGGGCGACTTCATGGGTGGGGATCGCAAGCTGACCGTCACCTATCCGGGCTTGTCGGGTACCAGTGTTTACAGTGTGATCACCATTTCGCCATCAGGCTCCCGCACCGCCTTCGACTCTACAACAACCACCGCCGATATTCAGCTCGATCTGCTTCCGATTGAAGAAGGCACCTATACATGGCGCGTCGTGCCCTATTGGGCATCCGGCAGATATCGGTATGAGTGGCAGCAAATTTGTTTATTGCAGACTGGTGGCACTTTCGATAAACCCTTTACCGGGTCTACCCGCCCTTCAATATCACTGGGCGGGTAATCCCATAACTGCAAACCGGGCGGACACACTCATAAAGGTGTCCGCCCAGTGTTATTTTTCTGTCTTTGCGCTATCCCTCGCCACTTCTCACCAAAGCCCTGTCTTTTGCTTTTCCTTAATCCCTAATCCTCTCTTCCACCAGCAGGATCGCATCCAATGTCGCATCCGCCGCGATGCGGGCGTTGATCGCCGAACTCCGCGCCCTGACCGCCACATCCCGGTCAAACACCCCACAGCGCGTCAACGGTTCGATGGCGGCGTTCAAGCGCTGTGCCACATCTTCTAGGCGGGGCAAATAGCGCCCCAATTCGGGAAACTCGCGCGTGTCCTGCGAGGTATACGCATAATCGCGCACATAATCCGGCGGTTCGCACGGCATGATCGTCCGGTTGAAAACACTGTACCATAAACTCTCTAAGCCAACCGCCACCTCCCGCGCTGCGCCTAAATAGGCACGCATCCGCGCGATCTCTGCTCGCTGCACTTCCGGCGGAACCGTGATAAACCCGATCTCTTCAGCCGCCGACAAACCCGGCGCAATCGGGAGGCGGTCAATGCCGAGGGCGGGGCGGGTATTAAAGGTCGCTACCCAACCCGTCGCTCCCAAATAATTGACGTATAACCATGTCGTGATGGAATTTCGATAGATGACCGGAACCACCGCCCCTGCCGGAATCGTCCCGATTTGCCGTCCCGTGCGGATGACGGGCGAGTCCCGCAGCACCAAGTTATCGACCGCATAAGTCGCATAGCCCGAATCGCTCGTCAGCGCCATACCGCCCAAAAAGCCGGTCGTAAAATCGGTTAAAGGCAACCGTTCAGGGCTACCTTCGTCAAAATCAAGGAATTCCGCCAGCAACCACCCCAAGTTATAAGAACGCCCCGGTCGGCGCACTTCGTACCAAGTGCCATCCAAATTGCGCCCGACCACTTCCACGATATTGTCCTCAAAAATCGAGGCGACCGCTTCGGCTTCGGTGGTGGGCAATGCCCGAATAAAGGCACTGTCAAAAACCATTTCTGCACGAAACAGGTACCCGTCCGTCTGCGCTTGTGTGATCGTCGCCGACAACGTGAGCGCCAATATGCCACCCATCAGCGCGCCGATCAAACGTGTAGTTATCCCCCGTCGAGTTGCGCTCATCTTGCCCCCTTTCCCTAAGTTTCACCAGCCCTATAGGAGGCGCGCCCAATGCGCGCCCCCAATCCCTATCCCCTAATCCCTGCGAATATCCCACGCCGCCCAATTGCGAAACGGCGCAAACAATTCTGGCGCAAATCCGATAACTGCCCCTTGTGCCGCATAAAACTCGTTGACGACAAACAACGGGATATAGGCGACATCTTCCAGTAATTGCCGATTTGCCTCCTGCCATGCTGCCGCGCGCGCGTCATAATCACATTGCGCCGCCGATGCTGCTCGTTCAAATGCGGCGTCCACCTCAGCATTGGCGTAAGAAATGATATTGGCTCCCTCACCCACCCGATCTTGTGACTGGGCAAACAAGGGTGACCAGTCGGCATTGAGGGGAAATTGTCCCGTCCAATCCATCAAATAAACATCAAACTGCTGCCCAAGCAGCATTGAGCTTGTGCTAAAATCATCGAGTAAATAGCTATTGATCGATCCAAATCCGACCGAAGCCAATTGCTCCCCCAACATCCGCACCATGATCTGAGTATTCGGATTTCCCCCACGGCTATAGACCATGTTGAAAGTCAATTGCGTTCCGGTTGCCGCCGTTTGACAACCGCGACATTCACGGATGCCATCCCGATTCCAGTCCCGCCACCCTGCCTCATCTAGCAACCGTCCCGCCTCAATCAAGTCGGGCGATAGCGTCGTCAAAGAATCATCATATGCCCACGACCACGGAAACTGAAGTTGAGTCAGCGGGGTGGCATTCCCCAACAACGCAGCACTGCTAAGCGCGTCCCTATCGATCAGCAAACGCATCGCCTCACGAACCCGTATATCTCCAAATACAGGATGAACCCCCTGCTCAATCGGTGCGCCTGTTTCAGCATCAAATGCCGACTGCGGCTGATTGGGGTTCGCAAAGTTAAACAACAACGCATAACCCCGTGCCCCAGCGGGTTCATAAATCTGAACATCCGGCAGCGCCCGCAATTCTTCGCGTCGCTCCGGCGGCGGATTTACAATGACATCAATATCTCCTTTAATGAAGGCATCGACAGCATTGCTGCCACCCGGAAGCCACGCATTGATATTTAATCCGTCTACCTCAAAACGCTGCACTTCATCCGCGCGTCCTTCGACAAACCGAAGGTCGCCGGGGGCAACAGCTTGGGCGAGGTCACGGCGTTGTGCATACCCCTGAAAACTTGGAAAATCCGCCAATTGTTCCCACTCCCGCACCTCGTCCAACCAATTGCCCGTACCCTCGAACACAGGAGCGGTTCTACTAGAAAATTCTGGGTTGAGGATATGTGCCGGGCGAATCGTTTGGTTAAGCGCCTCCAAACCACTGCAATTACGGCTTCCAAACAAGAAGGTTAGACGGTGTTCATCTTGCGGCGCGAACAAACGCAATTGTTGAACCCAAGCGAATAATTGACCTTGTAAACTAGGTTGCGCTGTCTGAAAGTGCAACAGACTAAAAAACACATCATAAGCGGTGATGGGCGCGCCATCCCGCCATGTCAAATCATCGCGCAACGTCAGATGAATCATCATCTGCCCGCTCAACGATCCATCTGTAGAAGCGAAATCACCGTATTCAATTGCCCATGTCCTAACCAAGCCACCTGTCGCATCCGTCGCTGGGATCACCCGTCCCTGTCCATCGGTCGCAAATAACATTGGGTATAGCAGACTGTCAGCGTCATCCCGGCTCATGATGATGTTCAACGCGCCGCCGTCATTGTCTTGGGCAAAGCTGGGGGTCACCCC
>Ga0209490_10006062_pt1 | contig 10958 bp, 9 predicted proteins | sample MAT06_FD_187209 | JGI IMG/M metagenome (GOLD analysis project Ga0209490, IMG submission 187209) | Freshwater microbial communities from Lake Fryxell liftoff mats and glacier meltwater in Antarctica - MAT-06 (SPAdes) (version 2) | ecosystem: Environmental > Aquatic > Freshwater > Ice > Liftoff...
GACGGCGTACCCGGCAACAGCGCCAGGCGATCGCGCGGGATGACGAACCCCGCCAGCACCTCGGGCGCTTCGATCACAAACGCGTCCGACGACGCACCACGCGCGCTGGCCGGTGCCTGAGCGCGAAGAGTGTCGTCTACCCCAGTCGCGACACTCGCAACCTTCAAGCCCGCCGCGTCCTTCGACGGGTCGACCACGCTCTGCGCCTGGCTCGCACGCACTGCGGCCGCCGGCTCTGCAAGCCGCAGCTCTGCGCCCGGGGACCTGGTGACGACGAGCACCAGACCCACCCCCAGGATCGCGGCCATCATCGGGGCGTGCGTTCGGGGCATGGCTCTCCGGGGCATGCGTGCGCACGACGGCCTCTGCAGCCCCGCGGCACGAACCATCGAGTCCCCGATCCCCATTCCCGCGGGCAAGCACACCTCGGTCGAAGGCGTACGGACCTCGAGCTCGATGCGATCCTGACCATGGGTTCCAGCAGCGACGGTGTGGTCGGCGCCGACGGTGAAGCTGTCGACGGTGACCTCGCCTACTAGCTGCCCATAGACGCCGACGTAGGTGCCCGAGTCCCAGTCGAGCTGGAGTGCCAGCTGCGACGACCACTCGACGAGATCGGAGGCGGGCGCCGCCAGGGTGAACTCCTGGACGAAGTGGGCGGTGAAGGTCTCGATGCCGTAGCGTCCGATGCGCGGCACGAGCGCCACGTCGCCATAGCCGCCGCTGGTGCGACCACCGAGCTTCAAGCCGGCGACGATGGGCACCTCGACCGGGCCGTCATCCGCGTCCAGTCGCCCTCGCCGAAGGCGAAGAGGTCGCCGTCCTTCAGAAAAAAGTCGCGCTTCTCGGGCACGAAGCGATCGAAGTGATCGAGGTTGGTGGTGACATCGTCGACCTCGACCTGAGTGAAGTCGGTGTTGAGCGTGACGGTCGTCGTGAAGCCCTTGCCGAGGTCGGCCTCGAAGTCGATGCCCGCGTTGTTGTAGCGGAGCGCGATCGGTCCGTCAGCGGGGTCGTCGAAGCCGACCAGAGCCCACGGTAGAAGCCCAGGTCGAGCGGGCGCGGGTTGGCGCGGCGCTCGCGATGAGCGCCGCCAGGCCATCGAGCGCGCCGTATTGCGAGGCGGCGATCGGCGATTAAGGCGTCGGGATCACGGCCTAATCGTAGGTCGCGTTACGACGCGAATGATCGCGACTGATGTCGAAGCCAGAGATCGGCGGGGCCGCCGCGGGGTCGATGCCGAGTGTGGTCCATGGGATGCGGAATTCGGCCGACCGGCCGAGTGCATCGAGCGCGACGGCCCCATCCCAGACGAGGTCGACCTCGATCTGCCAGACCCCATCGCGCACGCCGCGATAGTCGATGCGCCCGCCGGCGGCGTTCATGCCGAATCCATAGGTCGTCGCGCGGTCGCGCAGCGGCGTTTTTCGACAGCCTTTCAGTCGAGGCGCGCGAGCGCGGCGGCCAGCGCTTGGCACTCGGCGAAGTGCTGGCGCTGGACCGCGACGCTGGGGATGGCGCTTGGGTTGGTCTTGTTGACGACCCAGCGGGAGGTTTCGCGATCGAAGATGAAGCGCGTGAGCTCGTCGACGTCGGCGTCCATGAGCATCTCGGCATGCTCGCGTGCCTCGGGGTGGACGGCTTTGCTCGTACACATGATGGGCTGCGCATCGACCACGAGCATGTGACGGGCCCAGGCGCGGTCGTCGCCGTACACGACATTCACCTCGCTGAGGCGGCCGCCGCTGCGCAAGCGCAAGCGGCGGACCTTCACGATGGGCTGCGGGAGCGACTGCCCGCCAAACGGGGTGGCGAGCGCACCCGGGGCCAGCTCGGGCACGTCCGCAGGGGCGTCGTGGTCGAGGTCCGAGAGGATGCTCGTGATGCCGAGCATGCTCAGCGCCTCGTCGGGTGTGCTCGGCTCGGTCGTGAAGCTCGGGGGCCCGGAGGTCGGCCCGGAGGTCGGACCGGACGTCGGACCGGACGAGCCACAGGCGCCGAGCGTCGTGGCGATGAGGGCGGCGATGATGAGGCGGGGCGATTGAGCGAGGTCCATGGCGGCTTGTCTCACATCGACGACACCGGAGTACCCGCGACCAAGCGTCGTGAGAAGCGCGTATGTGCCGGGGAGCTGTCAGGTCATCGGTAGGGCACCGCTTCGTTGAGCATGTAATAGATCGCGCCGAGCATGGAGGCTGCGACGGCGCTGATAGCTTTGCCAGGGCCGCGCCGAGACTTGAGGCGATGGACCTGTGCGCGTGAGTAGCTGTTCTTCACGCGAACGGCGGCCCACGCGGCCAAGACCAGCACAGGCTCGAGCCGGTGCGGCGTAGCCTGGTGCGTGACGGCGGTGGGCTTTGGATGTAGCTTCTCGCGATGCTTCGTTATTGGCTCGTGTTGGTGCTCCTCGTGTCGCATGCGTCGTATGCGGCGCCGCCGCGGCCGCCAGAGGCGCCCGAGCGCAAGACAGTGCGTGAGCCGGAGCCGAGCCCAGCGAGCACGCGGCCGCCAGATGTGGAGGAGGAGCCGCTGCGCATCGACCTCACGCCGGTGACCGACGGCTGCTCGGCGAAGGGCTATCAGCAGCTGCGCAAGCGGCTGCTCGGGCTCGAGAATGCAAGTCAATACATGAGCCTCGAGGTGTGGGGCGACATACAAGACTATGAGCCGTACCAGAGTGTGCTGTTCCATCTGCGGGTGCCGCGAGGCTCGTACGTGACCCTCTACTGGATTGGGCCCGACGGGTACATCACGGTGCCGATCGAGAACGCCCGGATACCTGCCGACCGCGACGTGATCTTGGATGCGGGTGGCATCATCGTGCCGCCGTATGGCAATGAGCAGTGGGTCGCAATTGCGACGCTCGAGCCAATGCCGCTCGGGTGTGTGAGCGACGCTGGGATGTTGGCAGCACTCGAACGGCGAGTGAAGGCGGTGCATGGCGTCGGTCGATGGGCAGTGCAGTCGTCCGAGCTGCCGACGAAGTGATCCGCGCGCCGGAGAACATCGGGGCAGCGTCATCGACTTCGTCGCCAGCCTCGTGAGAACGCTTCACGCGCAGCCTACGTCGCGGCCCGGGCTTCCAATCGGGGAACGCGAGGATTTCCCGCGCGAGGCGCTGGCTGATGTCGTCGCGAACGGGCGGCGCGCAGTGTGGACCGCCGGACCGCCGACACGAGATGGCAGCCTCAGGGCGTCCCGGACCGGAGCTGTATCAGCCACGCGTTCAGCTCCGCCCATCCCTTCGGCATGCCCGGCTTCGCGATGAACGGCGCCATGATCGCGAGGGCACGCGCGACGTCCGCGTGCGCCTTGTCGCTGTCTGCCGTGTCCGCCCGCGCCCGTAACACCTCGGCACGGTGGCCGAGCGCACGCGCCAGGTGCGCCTGGTCGTCATCGTCTCTCTTGCTCGCGACCGCGAGCTGCTCGCGCAGTGTCAGCGCGTTCTCGTGCGCGACGAGCGCGCCAGCGAGGTCGCCGGCGAGCAGCTTCGACTCGCCGATGCGGGTGAGCGTGTGCGCGAGCTCCTGCTCGAGCTGCTCGTTGGTCGGGTCGGCGGTCGCAAGCCGCGTCGCGATGACGAGCGCGGCCTCGTGCTCGTGGATCGACCCGGCGAGATCACCGCTGCGTGCAAGCGCGTCGCCCACCTTGTTGTGGCAATAGACCACGTCGACGAACATGAGCGCGTTGTCCGGGTCCTCGGTCGCGAGCTTCTGCACGAGCGCCAGCGCCTCGCGGTACTGCGGAATGGCAGCGCCGAGATCGCCCTGGGCCGTGAGCTGATTGCCGCGCCCGAGGTGTCCGATGACGAGGTCGTGCTTCGCGAGCGCGCTCTCGGGGTCGGCCTTCGCGAGATCTTCGAACGCCTGCAGCTCGGCGGCTGTGACGCGCGAGTCGACGCCGTCGCCCTCGAGCGAGGGCGTCACGCCGATCTTATTCCGCAGGATGACGACGTTGCGCTTCGCGCGTGGGCTCGTGGGGTCCACCACGACGATGCGCTCAGCGCTCGCGAGCGACGTCTTCTGCACCGCGAGCGCGCGCTCCGTCAGGCCCAACCGACCGTACACATCGCCGAGCCGATCGTTGACGATGACGTACTCGAGCAGCACCGCGGCGTCGTCCGAGGTGGCGGCCGAGCTCGCCTGATACATCGCGAGCGCCGTCTCGTAGCGCTCGCGTGCGCCTTCGTTGTCGCCCTTCTGCACGAGTATGTGGCCGAGCCCGGTAATGCTCAGCGCGAGCTCGCGTTTGGCGGCCTCGTCACCAGACTTCGCGGCGACCAGCTGCTCAGACACCGCGAGCGCGTCGCGGCCGGCCTTCTCCGCCGCGTCGGTAGCACCTTCGCCGAGGAACACTGCGCTCAGGTTGCGCAGCACCGCCGCGCGTCTTGCAGCGTCGTTTATGTGCGAGTCTTTGCGCGCGTCGAGGTAGTCGCGCGCCTTCTCGGCGACGACATGCAGCACCTTGATCTGGCCGATCTTCTCCAAGCGCCGGCGCAGGTCGCCGAGCATGAAGTCGATGAGCTCATCGGCCTCACGCCGGTGCTCCTCGCTCGCGCGGGTCTGTGCTTCAGCCCGCGCCGCCTGCGCCTCGGCCTCGTCGGCCTGCGACGAGTACGCGATGCCCGCCCAGGTGCCGGTCAGCGCCAGCACCGCGAGCACGCCGACCAGTCCCCACCGCAGCCAGCGCGCGCGCCGCGCCGCCGCCTCGACGGTCGCTCGGAACGCGATCTGCACGTGCGAGAGCCGCACCTCCTGGAGGTGTACCGCCCAGCGCTCGAAGTCGCGCAGCGCCGCCGCCGGCCACACCTTAGCGGGATCTTTGCCGCTCGCCTGCCACTCGCTCGCGTCACGCTCGAAGCGGCGCAAGAACGTCTCGAGCTCGGCGCTGCCCTCGAGCGCCTCGCGCATCAGCGACCAACTGCGGATGAGGGTCGTGTGCACTGGCGTCAGACATTCGCGCGCACGCTCGTCGCGCAGGCTCGTCAACAGCCGGAAGTCGGTCAGGTCGCGCAGCAGCTCGCGCCCCCGTGCCGGCTCCGGAGAGCGCGCGACGATGTCCTCGATCGGCACGATCAGCGGCGTGCCCTCCGCGCTGACCATCACCGGCAGCATGCGCTTCACCAGCTCGCGGTCGGCCTCCGACCAGCTCGCCGCACGCAGCTTGTGATCGGCATATTGCCCGAGCACGTCGCCGATGCGCAGCGCCTCGCCGTCGCCCGCGAGCAGCTTGCGCGTCAGCACCTGGGCGGCCGCGCCATCAGCTGCCCCCTTCTCCCACACCCAGCTCGCCGCGAGCTGTAGCACCGGCAAAGGCGACGCCTGGTCCGCGATGGTGTCGACCATCTCTTCTGGAAAGGCGGGCTCCCAGCTCCATCCGAGCCGCTCGACCGGGCGCGTCAGTGCCGCGATCATCGCCGCGCGCGGCGGTGGCCCGAGGAACTCGGCGTCGCGCAATGTCGACTCGAGCGCGCGCGACATTCGCGGCAGGCGCCCCAGATATTCGTCGCGCACCGCCATCACCAGCAACACCTGCCGATCGGCGTCGCGCAGGCCGTCGATCGCCTGACCGAAGACCTCGACGTCAGCCGGCGGCGCGTCCTGGGTGATCAGCTCTTCGAGCGCGTCGACCTGCACGAGCACGCGCGTCTTCGTCTGTTTCGCGTGTTGCCGCAGGCGCTCACCGACGAGGCCCGGCCGTAGGCGCACGTCATCGGCGGAGAGTTCACCCGGCACCGCGGCCGCGAGGCGTGCGAGCGGATCGCGCCCTGGTTGCACGCGCACGACCGTCAGCGGTCGCAGCACCTTCAGCTCGGGGATGAGGCCCGCCTGCACGAGCGACGTCTTGCCCGCGCCCGACGGCCCCGCGATCACGAGCCGCCCGCGCTGTTCCAACGCGAGCACGAGCTTCGCGGTGATCTCCTCGCGCCCGAAGAACCAGGCCGCGTCCTTCTCTTCGAAGGCCAGAAGATAGCGAAACGGCTGTTCGTTGTCTCGCGCCGGGGCGGCCGTCCGAGCCGTGCCGATGCGCAGATCACCCAGCGCAGCCACCAGCTCGGCCGCGCTCTGGAAGCGATCGGTCGGCCGCTTCTCGAGCAGCTTCGAGACGATCGGCGCGATGTGCGCGTGAAAGCGAAGGCCGCGAAGCGGCTGCCCATCCGCGTGAAAGCGAAGGCCGCGAAGCGGCTGCCCATCGTGAAAGCGCTGCACGTTCTGCGACTGACCGGTGAGCGGTGGCGGGTCCACCTCGGCGATGCGCCGATGCAGCTCGCTCAACATGAGGTGGTCGCCCCACGGCGAGCGCCCGGTCATGAGCTCGTACGCGATGACACCAAGCGCCCACAGGTCCGAGTGCGCATCGGGCTCGGCGCCGGCGGTGACCTCGGGGCTCATGTAGTTCGGCGTGCCTTCGATCCAATCCTCGGGCGGCTTCGGACCCTTGATCTCGGTCCAGTTCGAGGCCGCGATCGCGAGCCCGAAGTCGATGATCTTCACGACGCCATCGGGTGTGACGATCGCGTTCGCCGGCTTGAGATCGCGATGCACTACGCCGCGCGCATGCAGCGTCGCGACGCCCTGCGCGAGCTGCATCAGGATGTGCAACGCGACTTCCGGCGTCAGCATCGATGCGACGACCTGATCGAGCGGCGTTCCCGGCACCAGCTCGAGCACCAGGAACGGCCAGCTCTGCCCGTCGCCGGCCGTATGCTCGCCGACATCGTAGACGGTCACCACATTTGGGCTCTCGGCGCGAGCGACCGCGCGCGCCTCGTCGCGAAAGCGCCGCCGCCGTTCCTCGATTTGGGTGATCGCGTGGCGTAGTCCTGCAGCATCGGTCGGCGCCGCGCCATCGGCCCGCATCACCTTGATCGCGACCTTGCGTCCGAGCTCCTGGTCACGCCCTTCGAACACCGCGCCAAAGCCGCCCTCTCCGAGTAACCGTTCGATGCGCCAGCGCTCGGCGATGACCGACCCGACCCGCGGCAACGTTGGCATCGCCTTCAGATAGTCATGCACCAGCGACGACGGCGTATCGTCGAGCCGCCCCGCCTTCACAGCACTCGTGTCGAGCGTCGGCACGTCGTCCGAGATGCGATCGATCGTGTCCATGATCTTGGGCGCACCGGCCGCGGCGGGCGATACGGTGGACTCGGTCGGCGCGGTCGCGGCGCGCACACGCGAGGGATCGGGCGGTGGCGGTTCACTCATGGGCGAAGTCATTCTACGCCTTCGCGACGACCGAGACGACTGCGTGCGACCTGAAGAGGGAGAGGCGCCCTGAGGGCGCTGCCTCGCTGATGGGCGAGACGCTGTGAGCGCGCTAAACGGATGACTCTCGACTGAGATCCAGCCATTGCACCACCGACGTCGGGGCGCTCCCTCCCTGCGGGCTTCGCCCGCTTTGATGGTCGGTCGCATCCCCGACGCTCGGTGGCGCTTCCCCGTGAGCGTCACTCGAGAGTCATCCGTGTAGATTGATCGTGAATGATGCAGGCGGTGCTACTCGGGAGGGCAAACATGAGGCTTCGGACGGCGAAGTCGAGATGGGGCGTGGCGTGCGGGCGACGTGCGCGGCTTCGGCGCTGGCGTGTCTCCTCGCTGGGAGCGCGACGCTCGGGGCATGCGCCAAAGATCGCCGTCGCCGCGAGTGTGGCGCTCGACGGGGGGCGCTGGGGCTACGTCGAGCCCATCTACGCCGAAGGTCTCTGCCTGACCTGCCACGGCGCGAGCGGCGCGGACGAGGTGGGCGCGCGGCGCGCGAGCCTCTACCCAGAGGGCCAAGCTCGCGGATACGGCGACGGTGACTTCCGGGGGCTCTTCTGGGTCGAGGTCTCACCCGTGCGGACGCCCTGAGCCTCTGCAATCAGCCACGCGCGAGTCGCCTGGAGCGCCGATCGGTTCGGGCGACCGCGGAAATGCATGGAGTTGCAAAGCCAGTCGGTGGCCGCGTCCCGCTACCGGCCGAGCTCGGCGGCAACAACGCGGCCATCGTCTGGGGGTGACGCCGACCTCGCCGCGGCCGCGCACGCGGTAGCCGAGGGCGCGTTTGGGTTCGCGGGCCAACGCTGCACCGCGAACTGGCGGGTCGTGGTCGACGCCACCGTGTACGATCGCTTCGTCACTGCTTTGTGCGACGCGAGCGCGGCGATCGTGTTGGGCGACCCGTGGGAGGAAGCCACGCGCATCGGACCACTCGCCTCCGAGGGAGACGCCGAAAGGGTGCGGGCCGTGCTTGCGCGGGCGCAGGCTGACGGCGCGCGGCTGGTCGTGCCGCATGGCAACGCGCCCGCCAGGCCCGGGTGCGGGCGGGCAACGTTCAGCTCGATCGATCGACCACGGACGCCGACGCCGAAGCGCCCTTGGGTGGCTGGAAGGCCTCGGGCCTCGGACCGCCGGAGCATGGGGTCGGCAACGCCGCCTTCTATCTGAGGCCGCAGGCGGTCTACGGCGGATAGGCCATGGGCGAGGGCTCGGGCGCCTTCATGCGTAAAGGGCTGGCGTTGATGTTGATGCGCCCGTCGACCTGGAAGACGAGCCCCCAGATGAGCTCTGGGTCGTGCCCACCGGCACGCAGCACGGCGACGCGTGGGCCGATCGCGACCTCGACCCCAGCCATGCGGGCTCCGAACGCAAGCGACCCTTCGACACCGAGCGTCGAGCGTGTGGGTCCGTCGCCGTCGCACATCACGAACTCGCCGCAGCCGGCGCCGAGCGCGGCCGCGCCGAACAACGCCGCCGCCCCGCGCAGCCCCCAGCGCTGGCGCGACCAGCGATGTTGGGCGGCGACACCGACCCGCCCGGCCGCGAAGAACGCCGATTGGCTGGCGCCAATGGACAGATCGATCCGCAACGGCTCCCACAGGTAGCTGCCCTCGAGGCCCATCTGCAGACCGGGCAGGAGTGGATCCCAAGCTTCCTGCAGCGGGCCCGAGGCGAGCACGCCCAGGCTCAGGTGCTCGGTAAGGCGCCCGCCGAGACGGATGTCGTAGCCCGCGGAGTTGCTGCCCAGAGGCGTAATGCTGCCGGCGATCACCAGCTCCTCGGGCGCGGGGAAGCTCGGGAGCATGGCGTAGCCGGACGGCATCGCGGCGCGATGTGCAGAGCAGCCAGAGACAACGAGCGCGGCGGTGATGAACGAGAGTGTGCGGGTCATTCCGTCTCCGGGCCGCGATACGCGGCGGAGCCAGCTACGCAAGTCACATGCCACGCCCGAGCGGTTGCTCGGAGTCCCATGCATGGCCCCTCCAAGCCAACCGAGGGCGGTCTGTCGGCCCTGAGTGTGTCGCCGCGTGCGCGCTTGGCCGCGTTGCCGGCAACCCACCGCGTACTTCGTTCGCCAAGCCACCTTGCGCTCCGCGCGCTCGATGTCGCACCTCTCGTTGCTCACGAAGGCGAACGCGACGCTCAGCCCGAGCGCGCTGGCATCGCTGGGGTCGAGGTCGACCGGCCACTTCCACTCGGCCACGGGCGGCGATCGAGCAGCTTATGGCGCGAGCGTCGTGCAGCCGCTCGGCTCGGTGTGGAGCCGCGCGTAGCTCCTGTCGTCGACCGACGCCGAGAAAGACCAGGAACTCCTGGGCCACGATCTCATCCTCGATGAGTTCGCTGTGCGTCGGCTCAGGCAGGCCCTGGGCAGCGTGCGGTGTCGCGCGGAACGCCTCTTCGTAGTAGGCCGCGATCCTCGGTCAGTCGGGGTAGTTCGTGATGCCTTCGGTCTTCTCGAGGAAGCGCGCGAACTTGCTCTTTCGCTGCGGACCGATGTCGATCTTGAGGCCGGCGCAAAGCGTCTCGATGTGCTGCTTGGCCTTCTCGGGGAGCTCGGTCTCGCACTCGATCTCGGCCTCAATCGAGTCGTCCGGGAAGACGGTCTTGTCGATCTCGAGGAGGAACATGTCGCTGCGGACCTTCCAGCGATGGTTGACGGTCTTGCCGACGATCTGGAGCTTGCCCCACTTCGTCTGCTCTGCCAGCCACTTGAAGAGGTAGCCACTGGTCTCGAGCCCGCTGCGCCCCCACTCGAACTCGCGCCAGTCGTCGTAGGCCATCACCTGCTCGCGCTCTTCACTCTTGAAGATGCCGCCGGCGGCGGACAGCCGGCGCTTCGCCGTGATGGTGACGGGCGGCTTGCCAAGGCCCTTGGCGGCGCCCACCGGGAACTGGATCTCGCGCGCGCGCAACATGATGCGTGCCTCGCGCAGGCTTCGTCCGGTGTCGTCGAGATAGAAGTTGTGCTGGGTGAAGGCCGCCTCGGGCACGCCGAGCCCGTCCAGGAGGCGCTCGATCTGGTGCCAGTCCTTGATCGCCATCTTCACTTCGACTTCGGTGTGCGCGGGATTGGTCATCTTCGGAACTCCTTAGCCATTACCGCCGAGCGCACGTGCCTGCTCGACCCACTGCTCGCGCTTGATCTTGTCGACCGAGATCTTGAGGAGATCGGCGACCGCTTCGAGCTCTATCTCGGACAGACCGGCCATCTGCGTCCATGTCACGATCCCCGCGCTGTTCAGCCGTTTCTCGGTCGACGGTCCGATGCCACGGACCTCCTTGAGATCATCGCGTGCACCCGCGGGCGCAGCCTTGATCTTGACCCTGAGCTCGCTCACGCCGTCGTCGATCGCGCCCACCAGATCGGCCAGTGACACCGCGACGGTCGACTCGTTGTAGTCGACGACCTCGGGCGGCCGTGGCGGGGCGGGCGCGGGAGCCGGCCTGGCGGCGGGCTTTGCATCTATCTGGGCGACCAGGGCGTCGAGCGAGATCGCCATCGTCGACTCGCTGTCGAAAGACGGAGCGGGAGGCGCCGGGGTCGGGGTTGGCGCTGGCTTCTTCACGTCGATCTGTCCGACCAGGTCCGCGAGCGACATCGCCATCGTCGCTTCGCTCACCGGCAGCTCTTTCGCGGTCGGGGCGGGCGCGGGTGAGGGCGCGGGCGCGGGTGAGGGTGAGGGCGCGGGCGCA
>Ga0209490_10006064_pt1 | contig 10957 bp, 7 predicted proteins | sample MAT06_FD_187209 | JGI IMG/M metagenome (GOLD analysis project Ga0209490, IMG submission 187209) | Freshwater microbial communities from Lake Fryxell liftoff mats and glacier meltwater in Antarctica - MAT-06 (SPAdes) (version 2) | ecosystem: Environmental > Aquatic > Freshwater > Ice > Liftoff...
AATCGAGCGAAATTCTGCTTAGAAGAATAGCTCCGTTATATATAGGCTGAAACGCATCATTGACTCCAGCTCTCTTGATGCGGAGAAGTCTTTTTAATCAACGAATAGCAACACCGCCTAAGAACATTGAACTGAACTTCAAACTATCGTGGGAATAGCTAGCGCCGAGGGCAATAGGATATTACTGCTTCAGAATTCTTGAAATCATGTCAATTGCCTTCAGCAGGTGTTGCATTGTTGGTTTTATTTAACCTTATGAAGAGTGGGATTCTACACCCCCATCTCATCGGCGCCCAGGCCATAAAAGCCCGTAATGGAATGTTCAATTGTCGGAGGTAAATACTCAATTGCGCTCTGCGATGAATCATTTGAGAGATGCTATTTCGGACAGTTTGGAACGAGTGTCAAATCAGCGACAATTACTTCCCCGCTGCGCATTACCCAACTTTAACGCAGATCTGATTCTTTATGACTTTTCAAATCAATGACAGCGGTGTCTAAATTTTCAAGGAATTAGGTCAATAGTTCTTCAGCATTTGTCCATTGGCGTGGGTTGCATTCCGCCCCTTCAAAATCAATTCTAAAAGTATAGGAAGTCCAAGCTGGTTATCTTTTTTTTTGCGAAAAACGAAACAGGCTTTGGAGGGTACACTAAGTAACAAATTTTATGATCCTTCGGGATTCAAACTCATTTTGTGTTCCAACGTTGAAAATTCTAAGTTGATTCCAACTACCACAAAGTCCCGACCGGTTTCATCATTGATTTTGTAATCAAATTGATGCAGATATCCCAATTGCACAATTGCAATGGGGGAGAGGCGCACTCCAAAATTGATTGACGCGCGGTTTCTTTCGAAGTATGGCTCATTGTTTGTAAAAAAAAGTTCATTGTTTACATTGACTACAAATGGAAACAAGTCTTCTTTTACTTTGCCAAAGGGGTAAGATAAATTAATCCGATATCTATAACGATTTCGATATCCCTTGGATGTAAATCGCATCTCATATCTGTAACGCTGCTCGATGTTGAATCTACCAATTTTCTGATTAAGGCTCAACATGGGCCAAAGTCTAAATTCATCGTTGTTTTTTGGGTTAAGAAAAGTGCCTCCCTCCAAGTATGTATCGTAATCGCCCATCCCCAACGACAAATTCAATCCTTGCTTAGCATTCCATGAAATGCCACCTTTGTATTCGTAATAGTGGAAATCGTCATAAAACGCGAGGGAGCGCAATTGGGCTTCAGAGAACAATGTGATTTTATCTGAAATTTTCAATTTTACATTTATAAAATTCCAGGTTCCTATTGATGTATTTTGTCCATTCATGCGCTGCACCAGGAATAGACAACTGAGACAAATTGTAATTATCCTTAATCGTTTGGAAGAACCGAAATTATAGTCAGAGATGGACATAATTTTTTTAAATATGACTGCAAAAGTCGATCAAAATTTCATGATAAATTTATATTTCCGTGAAGATCAGTTCTCTATAGGGGACCTCTAAATACCTGTTTTATTTTTTCGCGGAGGCACATCCCGCATGATGGATGTACGTATTACGCGATCTGCTTTTCTTTTATTTCTTAAGCTTGTTTCGCTGGATTTGGCCCGTATGAATTTATCAGAATGCGCTATAATTTTGAATTTGGTCGAATCGTGAAAGAGGTTTTTAGAGGTTCCCTCAAGAATAATAGTCGAGAAAGGGCTTGATGTCAAAGGGGTTTAGCGCTGCAATAGATTTCCAATGCGGATTCTGGGATTAAGATGAGTGGCGTAAAAGAAAATTATTCGATTGGGTTTTTTTACGAGCTTAGGTACATTGTGTTTGTGCATGCATCCTATGCATTTGATTCCGAGAAAAAGCTGGAAATGAATGTTTCAAAATATTTCGCGGGTATTTATCTCTCTGTATTCGAAAACGGCGATGGGGAATTTAGGAACAAGAGGTGGGTCAAGGAAAGTGGAGATAACGGATTATAGGGCACCCTTATTCTTTCACAATTTTGATCACTTTGGTCCGACCGTTTGCAAAGAGTATCTGTGCAAAGTATAATCCGGTATTTAAATGACCGAAAGGAAGACGATGAGAATATCCTTGCAGTTCTTTTGAAAAGGATAATTCACCGAAAGTATTGAATATGTCAATTTTCTTGAATTCAATGTCCGTTGATATATCAAGTATATCAATAACTGGATTGGGTTTAAAAGATACAGGCATGCTCTGCTCTTGTATATTTAAAGGGAGGTAGGTTCCGCAGGCAAAACCACCGACATTGCTGTACTGTAAATGTGCATTAGGTGGAAGTTGTCCTCCAAAGCCGTAGGTGGCACTCCACACATTTGTAAGGCCAAGTCCTTCCTTATGTTTAGAATTGCTTAATGTCTGATTGAATCCATCATATGGGGTAAAGCAATGACAACTATCGCAATAAAAAATGTAGTCAGAGGTTGCTTCATAAACCTTGCGGGGAATTCCACAAGTTGAAGAAATTGTATGAGAGTAATTGCTACCATTCGGAGACACTGAGTGATTGGGATAAGGACTAATGTTATCGCCTTTTCGATAAACAATGCGATTGGGATAATTAATATTGAATACTCCGTACGCTAGATTCTCCGGAACGTACTCGACTTGTTCGTATTGGTTGAAATATATCCAAACAGAATCAGATGATTCAATTCTGTTTTCGATCGTTAGTAGTTTTGTGGAGGTTACGCCACTCCCAACATAGGGCCCTGGATTTGTGCCAACATATTGCAAGGTGTCTCCGATGTCCCAACTGTATACTTCATCGTGAGTGAGTTGGTAGTAACCGAAAGTAGGATTTAATTTTCCGGCCAGGAGCATACTTTGTTCTGTTGAGGGAAAGTCTCGGCAGTTGATAAAACTCACTATGCCCAATGTTTCTCCCAATAGAATTTCAAATCCATTGAGCTCAGACTCTAGCATTTCACCAAAGGGATCATATTTCCAAATGGTGAAATGTTTTATCAAATCTTGAATTCCCAAAACTGTTTCTTCACTCAATTGGTCATACCGGATTTAATAGTGTGCTTTGTTGGTTTCATAAAATTTTGAGGAATCACCCATATCGATATTAAAATTGAAGACCATGGGTTCATTTATCGCATTGTGAATACCTAATTCATTTGTGGTGCCATTCCACCAAAATTGACGTCCCAGCCAACTGGTGTCTGCAGCAGGAACTTCCGATCCTCCCCATCCTTGACAATAGTTATCGGTAACATCTACAAAGTAGGATGTCATTTTCATGTATTGAACGAAATGAGTAGTGTCTCCTATACTTATTGTCTGAATCGGGTAGAAGAAGTACTCATTGTCTTCAGGGTTATTGGAATTTTGAAATCTTTTAGCTTGGTCAGGGTTGAATGGAGTAAAGTCTTGACCGAAGCTCACCTGTAAATTGAGGAGAATATGTACCAAGATAAGAGCACGTTGGAATACTTTCATACAAATGCAGTTTTGGTTGGGAAAGGGCCCAATTGCTTTGGAGGTTCCCTCGTATGATACAATGATACTAGAGAATTCCCTAGGGAGGTTAAGGTTTTTGGATTATTTCGCTGATCGATTCCAAAGTAGCAATGGGCCCGTTGTTTGAAGTCACTTGGTTGCTTTCATTGCACAACATCATAAGATGTCATTAATAAAGTTTCACCAAATCGGGAGTGAATGTGAACGAGCCTCATATCGAATTGTATCGTTAACCCTATTTGGGTAACAGCCTCCCACTTTATTCTAAGGAGTTTTGTTGTGAAAAAAATTAGCACAATGAAACACATTACAACATCCCTTTTTGCAATTCTAATTTCGGTAATTGCGTTCGCTCAAGCACCACTCTCCTTCAACTACCAAGCTGTAATGAGAGATGACAGTGGAGTCATCATAGACAATGAGGCAGTGACTATGAAGTTCACTATACAGATTTCTATAACTCCAATCACCACCATAAAATATCAGGAAACACAGGCAGTCTTGACCAATGAATTCGGATTGTTGAATTGTGCAGTAGGCGAAGGCACCGTAATTCAGGGCAGCATGTCCACAGTGGATTGGAACAGTGGTGAACGCTACCTAAAAGTAGAAGCAGATATAGGAGCCGGTTTTGTGGACATGGGGATTCAGCAACTGATGAGTGTACCTTATGCGATGGCAGCTTCAACTGCTTTCAATTCAGTGAACAGTTGGAGCACTGCAGGCAATGCGGACATGGATACTACTATCAATTTTATTGGAACTACAGACAATGTCGCTCTTTCATTCAGGGTGAACAACGAAAGGGCAGGTCTCATTGAGATTGGTCTCGGTGAAAATGTTGGAAACCACGGTGCTAACACATTCCTAGGCTATCAATCTGGAAACGTTACAACCTTCGGCGAATTTAATGCAGCCTTTGGAGCTTATTCTCTATACAGTAATACATCAGGCAGGGACAACACAGCTATTGGTGAAAGTGCACTTGCATTAGCCACCACGGCAAATTCGAATACTGCTGTGGGCCAAGATGCAATGCAGTATACAACAACAGGGGGCTTTAATACAGCAATAGGGGCACGTGCCCTAAATCTCAATGGAAGCGGTTCAAACAATGTAGCAGTTGGAGAAGGAGCACTTCATTCGTATAGAGCAGGCAGCAATGGTACTGCGGTTGGGACAAGGGCAATGTTTCACTATCCCGTAGTGTACGAACCTTTCGAAAATCAGAATGTTGCAATAGGTTATGAAGCGCACAAAGGTCAACTCTTCGCAACCACTGGAAACCAAAACACAGCCCTAGGCTATCAAAGTTTGGTGAATATTCTGTCAGGAGATTACAATACAGCAATCGGTTTCCAAACGCTGTTTGAGAATAATTCTGGAGACAACAATGTTGCATGTGGATCTGAGGCCCTATACTCCAACACGACTGGAAACAACAATACCGCTATCGGATATCAAGCGCTTGAAGATAATACCGGAGGAAGTAGCAATACTGCAAACGGATGGGGTGCTCTTACATCCAACACCACAGGAGACTCCAATACCGCAAGCGGATATGCAGCGCTCTCAAACAACACCACTGGAACCTATAACACGGCCAGCGGAAGAACTGCACTTCTGACTAATGTAGGAGGAAACAATGCAACTGCCTTTGGCTTCAATGCGATGCGATATACCAACAACTCTGCCATCTCATTTGAAAACTACAATGTAGCCGTGGGCTATGAGGCTCTTCGTGGCTCAACTGCGGCCGCTAATAATACAGGAAACAGCAATACTGCTCTTGGTTATTCGACCTTGCGAAATAATACAACAGGTTTTTTTAATACTGCCGTAGGAAAGAGTACAATGGAATCTAATTCTACTGGAAACAACAATGCTGCTTGCGGTTATAATGCACTTTCGCAGAATACAACGGGTTTTACAAATTCAGGATTTGGCTCAAGTGCCTTGGCGAACAACCAAACAGGAAGTGGCAATAGCGCTTCGGGTTATCAGGCGCTTTACAACAATACAACAGGGACAGATAATAGTGCATTTGGAAATTACTCCCTCCGCGATTGTGTGAATGGCCATGATAATACAGCTAATGGGGCATTTGCCTTATATCAAAATACTATCGGACTCGCTAATACAGCAAGTGGTGAGGCAGCTCTTAGTTCCAACATCAGCGGTAACAACAATACTGCAATTGGTAGGGGTTCTCTCGATACTTCAGAATCCTCTGATAATAATACGGCAATAGGATTTGATGCCGGAGGAAATCAAACTACTGGCGCTGATTGCACTTTCCTCGGCTACAGTGCCGAAGGTTCTGCGGGCACCTACACCAACGCAACAGCCATCGGCGCCAATGCAACGGTTACTGCCAGCAATCGAATACGTGTTGGCAACACAAGTGTCACTCAAATTGGCGGACAAGTAGCGTGGAGCAATCTCAGTGATGCGCGTTTGAAGAAAAACATCAATCCATCCACCCTTGGTTTGGACTTCATCAAAAAACTAAAACCAGTGAACTACAATTTCATTGAAGGTCATGAAGGAATACTTTACACAGGTTTTCTTGCCCAAGATGTAGACAAAGTACTCGAAGAAATGGGGCAAGAATTTTCAGGCGTTACCAAACCAGAAAATGAAACCGACTTTTATTCCATCAGGTATGCGGAGTTTGTGATGCCGTTGGTGAAAAGTGTTCAGGAACAACAAGAAATGATTGAAGAATTGAAAATTGAAAATGCAGAATTGAAAATTGAACAGGACAAATTGAAGGTTCAAGTCAATGAATTGGATTTACTGAAAGCAGAAATGGTAAACCTAAAAATACTCCTACAAGAATCTCTTACAAAAAATTAAACAGATGAAAACTAATTTCATTCTTACCGCGCTGATTACTGCCTGCTGCCTGCTGCCCACTGCCAACTCTTTTTCGCAGGACTATCCCTTCTATTGGGTGAAAGGCATTGGTGGTACACAAGTAGATATGGGGAACGACATACAAGTGGATCCTTCTGGTAATATTTTTATCGCGGGTATTTTCAAAACTACTGTCGACATGGACCCATCGGTTGAAGGTGAAGTGCTGTTCACTGCGGTCACTGATAACAACAGTAATAACGGGTTTATTTTAAAGTTGGATAACGATGGTAATTTCTTGTGGGCTAAACATCTTGTTGGAGTATGCACACCGACATCAATGAAATTGGACGATGACGGAGACATCTATATAGCAGGGCGCATGCAAGGCACTGTTGATTTCGACCCTTCAGATCAAGTAATGGAACTAACTGCCATTGCTGTAGCCGATGCCTTCATGGCAAAGTATAATGCACAAGGAGAATTGATTTGGGCGGTGAATTTTGGCGGTGAATTTCAGGATGTTGTCAATTCATTTGTGTTGGATGATGAAGGCAACATTTTCATGTCGGGAAACTTCTCCTTCACCGTGGATTTCGACCCCGGTGATGGTGTTAGCGAGTTGAGCGTAGGTGACTTGGATACCGAAGATATGTACATAGCTAAGTTTAACAACGATGGACAATTTGTTTGGGTAAAACAAATAAGTGGAGCGTTTTTGCAATACTGCGCAGGCATAGCTTTGGACAGCCAACAAAACATCGTAGTTGCAGGCAGGTTTTCCGGCACTACGGACTTCGACCCGGGCGCCAATGTGGTGTCACTCTCTCCTACCGGTGGAAGTGACGGCATTACATGGGACATGTATGTATTAAAACTAACTGTTGATGGAGTGTTTATATGGGTCAAACAAATGGGCTCATCCGGTCAGGATGCAGTTATGGCGATGATGTTGGATGCGAATGATAATATTTATTGCACCTCCTCCTTCCAATTCACAGTGGACTTCGACCCTGGTGATGAAGTATTGGAGTTTACAGCTTTTGGTAATACCTATGACATGTGCGTGTTCAAAATGGGCAATAACGGCAACCTTGTCTGGAGCAGTCAGGCAGGCGGCAATGGCCAAATGACGCCCGAAGCCATAACGATGGATGCAACTGGTCATATTTACACAACAGGGATGTTCTCGGGTACATGCGACTTTGACCCAAGCTCTGCTATTGCCGAATCAACTTGTATTGGCGACAATGATATTTTCGTTTCAGTGCTGGACAATAATGGAGCATATCTATGGGCCGAACGTTTTGGTTCGGGTATTAGCGATACAGGTTGGGACACAGGTTATGGAATTGGTGTAGATGCCAATGCTATCTATGTTACTGGTCAAACGAAAGGACAAGGATACTTTGACCCAGAATCGGTTTTTCCAAACTTTGCCTCTGCCGGTTATACCGATGCTTTTATTTTAAAGCTGGGACATCCCGCTGCCGTTGCAGTGGATGAGGAGGTGATGGTTAAAGGCATGGTATTTCCAAATCCTGCAAGTGATTTTATTTCTATTCAAGGCACATCATCACAGTCAAGTGTAGTGATTTATGACAGCGCAGGCAAAATGACGTTGAATGCAAATGTGATGAACAATGGAAGACTCGATATATCATCACTCGTGGCGGGTATTTACATGATGAGTATTATGCAAGATGGAATAAATGTGACGAAGAAGATTGTCGTAGAATGATTCGAAAATTGTCTCTATAAGGTGTGCTAAAATATTGATGCTGCTAATTTCCTTATAATTTCCTAAAATGAACTAAAAACATTAAACATGAAAACCACCATTTCCACGCTGTTGCTATTCACTGCTGCACAACTTTGCTTTTCACAATTCACCCCGCTGCATCTTTTCGATCAAGGCGTTAACGGGGCAAATTCATATTCAACATTGATTAATGATGGCACCTATGTCTATGGCACCACCGCATATGGAATCTCTGCTAATAAGGGCACAATCTTCCGCATGATGGTCGATGGTTCTGGCTTTGAAACATTGCATGAGTTTACCGGTTACCCTGATGGGCATCAGCCCGTTTGTGGACTGTATTCCGATGGCACTTGGCTATACGGAACCACTAGAGTTGGCGGGGTATTCGATGCAGGTGCTGTTTACAAAATCAAATCCGACGGTAGCGAGTATCAAGTTTTTTACAGCTTTGAAGGACTATATGAAGGGCTGTGGCCAGAAGGCAGTGTTATTTCTGACGGCATATATATCTACGGCATGACGAATCGTGGAGGCGACTACTCGAAAGGTCTCATCTACCGAGTAATGCCAGATGGAACAGGATATGAAACACTACATGAGTTTGACGGAGCAAACACAGGTAAGTATCCACACGGTGCGTTGCTATTCGATGGCACCTGGATGTATGGACTCACTCAGTTGGGTGGAGTGAATGACGATGGAGTGATATTCCGCATAATGCCCGATGGCACCGGCTATGAAAAACTCTTTGATTTCGAAATGAGCACATCAGGTGGGTCTCCCCATGATTCTTTTCTCATGCATGAAGGATGGCTCTACTCCTTGAATTTTGTGGGCGGAACCAACGGAAATGGGACATTGTTTAAGATTCAGCCTGATGGAAATAATTTCACGGTGCTGCTGAATTTCGAATCGCTGACTACAGGAAGAGCCGGCATCAGCTCTCCCATTACAGATGGCACATACCTCTATGGCATGACACAACTTGGAGGGACTTATGACAATGGCGTCATCTTCAGTATTAAACCGGATGGTACGGACTTTCTTAAGATGTTCGAATTTCAAAGCGAAGTCACAGGGTATTCTCCATCGGCTGGATTGCTGATGATAGATAATTTTGTTTATGGTGCATCACTTTATGGCGCTGAGAACGGCGGCGGATTGCTATTCAAATTCCAATATCAACCCCAGATTGCAGTAAATGACTCTAATTTTACAACTATTGATGTTTATCCCAATCCAGCCAATGATTTTATTTCTATACAAGGCATTGCGTCAAGCGCGCTTATCACAGTTGTCGACATCACGGGAAAAATAGTGTTGAATGCAAATGTGGTGCAAAACAGAACTCTCAATATATCATCACTCGATGCGGGAATTTATATGATATCTATTACTCAAGATGGAATAAATGTGACGAAGAAGATTGTCGTAGAATGATTCGAAAATTGTCTCTATAAGGTGTGCTAAAATATTGATGCTGCTAATTCTGAAATATTTAAAAATTTATTCTGAAGTTAATGATTTTTCTTGATATTTATTGGCGATCAAAGTCAAAACATTCTCATTGAAAGGGGATTGATTGGCGTGGAATATTTTTTTCTTGTAAGCAAGTTTTCCAATATTAATTGCGGGGTGTATTCCTAAATCTTCTGAGCATAGTTCAATTTTATTTATTGTTAGATACCCAAGATATGATTCAAGGTATTCAATGATTTCGTTGCGCTTGAGTTTTTCAGCGGCCAAAGAATTGGCTTCTACTTCTTTTTCATTCAAGTTATTTTCCTTCAAATTGTCGAGAACGAATTCATTTTCTTCATCGAGATGTCTCAACACACGCGCAATTTCATGGGCTATAGTAAACCAAAAATTGTCGATGCTGGCTTGATCCCCCATTGATCGGACAATTTCAACTGCAAAATCTAAGTTCAATCTTATGTCATACTTTTCATCATCATTTAGTTTTTTGAACCTTGGCCCATTATATATAAACAGGTAGTGTATGGTTGTGGCGGCTTCGATCTTTGGTATTTCAGCAAAGAATTTGTCTATCACCACGGCGTCCAATTTGAATTTTCTCGATGCACCAGCGTTGTATTGTTTTTTCAGTTCCTTATCTTCTATAAAAAGGTCCAATCAGAATGAATATGAATTTAAGTATATACGCATTGGGTTAAAATGGATGTAGAGCTATTACCTCTTTGGTAAAAATGGATTCTGTATTGTTATATCAATGTATAAATTTGGAACTGCCTTTGGTCAGAGTGAGCATGAGAGAAAGGAGCGGAGAGGAAACAGAAAGATGACAGACTGAGAGCTTAACAACCGCTAATAGAAGACGCAAAAGAAGATTTCCACCCTTACAATCTTCTTGATCATATCCAATATTCATGAACCCGCTTAGCTACTGACATATATATTCGAATAATGGTGACGCGAGTGATATCTCCGTGAGGGATCGTCGCGGAAAGCCCACAGCTCCGAGTTCACGAGAAGCGAGGACTTGCAGCAGAGAGCCCGACCCCGCGTTGCAGAGTGAGAGTAAAAGATGAAAGCGGGTAAAGCGGGGGCACGGCAAAAACAGAAAAAGAAGCAGATTGAGAACGGAGATGAAGCTCAGTGTGAATGATAGTGAGCGTGATTGCGAGCGAGGAGATGAAACAAAATGTGAGTTTGTATGAATCAGAGTTCGAATGATCGCTCTGATTGAGGAGAGTGAGAATGAGTGTGAGAGTGAAGAAAAATCAGAGTGAGAATGTTCGCTTTCTTTTGTTAGAGTGGAGAATATGAAGAGTGAGAATGAGTGTGAGAGTGAAGAAAAATCAGAGTGAGAATGTT
>Ga0209490_10006065_pt1 | contig 10956 bp, 10 predicted proteins | sample MAT06_FD_187209 | JGI IMG/M metagenome (GOLD analysis project Ga0209490, IMG submission 187209) | Freshwater microbial communities from Lake Fryxell liftoff mats and glacier meltwater in Antarctica - MAT-06 (SPAdes) (version 2) | ecosystem: Environmental > Aquatic > Freshwater > Ice > Liftoff...
CACCACGCTGTCCCAGTCGTCGAGACCCAGCCACGCCAGATCCGCACGCAGGCCAACGCCGAATTCTGGTTTACAACGCTCGGGATCAAGATCTTCCAGCCGTAAATGGATCTGACCGCCCTGAGCGCGCAGATCGAGCCAGACCAGCAAAGCCGCAAGCAAAGTTCCGGGGTGCGCCCGCCCGGTTGTCGACGGAGCGAAGCGACCGACTGCACGCGGCATCACCGCAGCCCCCTTCATCGCACCTTCGTCATCGCACTAACGGCCGCGCGAACGACCACACTACACCCGCTTCAATAATATCTGTGACTAGGTCCCCATCGAGTGCCAGCAAACGCCCGACGCCGATCTGCATTCCCCACCGCGGCAGCGGCATCCAGCGCCAGTGCCCCATCACCGCAGCGATAGCGCCAGTGCCGATTGGAATACCGCCGCCACCGCCAGCGCCGATTTCGCCGCTGAGGCCCAGGGTATGCTGCGCGAGCAGCGGCCATTCCACCCGCGCACCAAGCAGACCTTCGCTATACCCACCGGCCTGATCGCTGAGCGCACTGCGCGCGCGCCCGGTCAGCACCAGCCACGGCAGCAGCGGTTTGTCGACCAGCACCGATATCAAGGACACGCCCTGATCGCGTCCGGCGCGTGGGGAATAACGACTCCCTCCGATCGTCATCCGCCACGGATCGGCCTGCACTGCTGATGCGGCCAGGGTTCCCGGCCCGGCGCCGAGCTGCACCCATTCGGTACTGGTCCAGGCCAATGCCAACGTCGCTCCTGGCGCTGAAAAATCTCCATCAATGGCCCAGGTGTAGCCCGCTGCCGCGCGCAGATGCAGAGAATTGCCCAGGCCCACGCCGAGTCCGATTTCAGGTCGCAGCAGAATCCCGCCGCCGGTGTCGACATCGCCGCCGCCGCCGGCTCCAGCCAACAGAAAAAATTCGGGCGCTATCAGACCCGATCCCACCCAGCCCAGGCCGCTGAACACTTCCATATATCCGGTCGCTCCCCGCGCCGCCCCCGCCAGGCGCACGGGCAGCCGCCATCCCGCCGCCAGATGGCGTTCGAGTCCAATGCCGACCAAGCTGATGGAATCAGCGAGCGGGGCTCCACTGCGCCCGGTTTCGTCGGCGGAGAAATACAGCGACACCAGCGGAGCCACGGTCCACGACCGCGTGTCCACCGTCGCTGGCGCAGCGGTGCCCAGCCCCAGCACACTCAACGTATCTGAAAAATGCAGCGCGATGCCAAGCCCGGTATCTTCAATAGTCCCGCCGTGGAAACGATTATGGACCACCCCTACCGCAATTTCCGCCTGGGCAAACTGCGCGGTCAGCGCCGCGTGACCGCGCAGATGCAGACCATCGCCTTGGCCCGCGCTGGCCCCGCCGCCGCCGCCGGCGTAACCACCGACTTCCACTCCAAAAGGCCCAACGATGCGCGCACGCCAGCCCAGGGTCACGCCGAGCGTAAACAAACCCCCACGATCGCCGCCAGCGGCACCGTAGCCGCTCAGACCAACCCACGCCCCCGGCAGCCACGGAAATGGCGCCAAGGCGTCGTAACCCAGGCCAGCCAAACCCATCTGCTCGCCACCGGCCAGCTCGACCACCTCGCCAGAAAGGCGTACCCGCGTCGGATGTGGCACCACCACCACGTCTTCAGCCCAGGCCAAAGACCATGACCCCGCCCAGAGCAAAGCCGCTAACAGGAATAACACGCACAGACGCATCGTTGGCTGCTTGTAGGCAGACCTGTGCTGGACGCCACTGTGGTTTTGCCGACGCTGGCGCGGTGCGCCTGCTGATCGTGGAATCTCCGACAAAGTCGCGGAAGCTGCGGGAATTCTTGCCCGCGGATATCCGCATCGCCGCAAGTTACGGCCACGTCCGCGATCTGCCGCCCAGTGGCGATCTGGCGGTCAGTTTTCGCGATGGCCGCGTGCTTCCCACCTATGCGCCGCTGGAAAAAGCAACCCGCGCCATCGCCGAATTACGCAGCTTGGCGGCCCAGGCCGAAGAGATTCTGCTCGCCACCGACCCGGATCGCGAAGGCGAAGCCATCGCCTGGCATCTCACCGAATTGATTGGCCCGCACCGCTACCAACGGGCGGTTTTCCATGCGCTCACCCGCACCGCGGTCCTTGATGCGCTCAACCATCTGCGCCCGGTCGATCAGCATCTGGTCGATGCGCAGCAAGCGCGCCGGGTGCTGGATCGCGTGGTCGGCTGGGTGGTATCGCCGACTTTACGCCGTCTGGGGAAAGATGCGCGCAGTGCCGGACGCGTACAGTCGATCGCCCTGCGTATCGTCGCCGATCGCGAACGGGAGATTGCCGCCTTTACCGCCCGCGATTATTTCACTTTGACCGCGACCGTGCAGAAACCCGAAGCACCACCACCGTTCCAGGCGCATTTGGCGGAATGGAAAGGCGAAGCGCTGGGCCACCGCTTGGCCGCGGCCGACGTGGCCGAAAAGGCCGTGGCCTGGTGCCGCAAACAGCCCTTCATCGTCGGCGCCTGTGATCGGCGCGAACAAGCGCGTCACCCGCCACCACCCTTCACCACCGCCACCGTGCAGCAGGCGGCTTCGGTGCGCTTGAAGCTGGCTCCCGATCAGACCATGAAACTGTTACAGGAATTATTCGAAGGCGGGCACATCACCTACCATCGAACCGATTCCACGGCCCTGGCCCCCGAAGCGATCACCGAGGCGCGCATGGTCATCAGTGCGCGTTTCTCCGCACGCTACCTGCCTGAAAAGCCAGTCATACATGCTACCAAGGCCGCCAATGCCCAGGAAGCACATGAAGCGATCCGGCCCACGCACGCCGACAAGGGTCCCGATGCGGCGGGCGCAACCCCCGCCGGAAAATTGCATGCGTTAATCTGGGAACGTTTCATCGCCTGTCAGATGGCGAGCGGCCGCGACGAATTGACCACCATTGATGTCCATTGTGCCCCGGATGCCTGGCAGGGTGGGCCGATGGGCATATTTCGCGCCAAGGGCAAAGTAGTGCGCTTCGACGGCTGGCGCAAGCTAGGTGGCGACGCCACCGACGAGGCCAAACCCCGCGGGCGCGGCAAAGCCGGCAAGGCCAGCGGCGATGACGACGAATTCACTGGGCAATTACCTCTGCTTGAGGTGGGCCAGCCCTTAGATCTCCAGAATCTCGCCGCCGTGCTCAAATCGACCAAGCCCCCGCCGCGCTATACCCAGGCCGCCCTGATCAAACGCCTGGAGCGCGATGGCATCGGCCGCCCCAGCACCTACGCCGCTATTCTGGGCACAATTTTATTTCGTGGCTACGTCGTCGAGAAAAAACGCCTGCTGCATGCCAGCCCACTTGGGTTGCAGGTCACCGATTTCCTGGTCCGCCATTACGCTGGCGGCTTTATTGAATTAGATTACACGGCCCGCCTCGAAGGCGCCCTGGATCAGGTTGCCCGTGGCGAACGCGCCTGGGAGCCCCTCGTCACCGCCGCTTCGCGCACCGTGGTCACCCATGCGCAAAATGCTGGCTATCGCGGCGATCCGCTCGCTGGATGACGACGCATTGCAGCCGTCGCAGCAGATGGATGCTGGTATTGCTGGGTGTGCTCAGCGGCATCTCTGCTACCGAGCCAGCGGCGCTTGCTGGAGTGGTGGTGCATGCCGAACCGGCGGAGCTTTACAGCGAAACCGAGATCGACGCCATGGTCGCCCAGATCCAGGCGCGTCACCTGGGCAACGATCCCTATTGGCTGCGCCTGCTGCATTATAGCCACGGCCTGCGCGGGCATCGCAGTCGGATTGACGATCCGCGCTTTTTTCTCGCTGCCACCGGCGCCGACGATCCAGAGCAGGAATGTATCGCTACGCTACGTGCCGTGTGTCGCCCCACGCCAGTCGATTTCCCCGCCGCCGCCGAGCGCTTTCCTGCGCGGCTGGAGTGGCTCATCGCCACCGTACCCTTGGCTCGGGCGCGTCTGAGCGTGCCCTCTTGCGCCGCTTTAGAGCAGGTGCTGGCGACTATGCCGCACACCCAGGTCAGTTTGGTTCATGCTGATGCATCGCTGGCGTCGCCGGGTTCCATTTTCGGCCACACCATGTTGGTGCTCAGCTCCGCGGACCCGGCACCGTATCCGACCCAGGTGATTGCCTTCACCGCGTATCCACGCCGGGATCATGACCGCTGCTATGCTTGGCGCGGAGTTTTTGGCGGTCATCCGGGCTATGTGGTCAGTGAAGCATTTCTGCCGGTGGGCGATGCCTATCTCCGCCAGGAACACCGTGCGCTGTGGGCGTATGTGCTCGATCTTGATCAGGCTGCGACGCAGCGCCTGCTCCGCCACCTCTGGGAATTACGCAGCATCTGGAGTGCCTATTGGTTCCTCGATGAAAATTGCAGTCATGGCATTTTGACCCTGCTCGAAGTCGCCCGCCCGGATGCACGTTTGCTCGCTCGGTTGCCGTGGTGGACCATACCCGTGGATGCTCTCCGGGCGGTGCAGTCCGCCGGATTAATCCGTGAACGACGCTGGCAACCCGCTATTTCCGAAGCACTTTCCGACCCGGCATTCGCACAACGCCTCGAGGATTTAGTCCGACCTGTTGCCAATCAGTCCTCCCCAGTGAAATATTCTGAGCCCGGAACTGGGCCCGAATCCGGGCACGGCTCGCTCCGTGTAAGCCTGGGATTCGGCGCCACCACCACGACCACCTTTGCTGAATTCCGTCTGCGGCCCGTCATGCATGATCTGCTCGATTATCCGCGCGGATTTCCGGTCGGCTTTCAACTCGGCCTGCTGGATACCACCCTGCGCTGGTACGCCGACGAACAGCGCCTGGAAATGCAGCAATGCGCGGTGGTCACCATCCGCTCTGTCCAGCCGGGGTCGCCATCGCCGCTGCCCAACGTGTGGCTGTTCGACGCCGGCCTCCTCCAACAAGCCATGGGAAAACAGGGCACGCGCGCCATCCACGCGCGTCTGCGCGGTGGCGCCGGAATCGCCGTCCAGGCCGGGGAATCCGTGCTCCACAGCGCGCTCACGATGGAGACGCGGGCGGGCGAATTGCAACCCCACTACGCTGTCGGGCCGGGCTTGAGCCTGGGTGCTTATATTCCCCTCGGCAGCATGGGTATCCTGCACCCCCACGCCGACCTCACTGCGTTCTCCCTCGGCGACCGCACCGTGGCCTGGACGCTCGGCTGCGCCGGCCGCCTCTGGCACGGACGCAACTGCGCCGTGAGTGTTGACCTCGCTCGGCACGGCGGCTGGGACTGGGTCGATACCGTGGCGACCGTGCGAGTAGATGGGTATTTTTGAGTATGCTCACCACGATAAAGCCGCACCTGTCGCTTCCTATTCAGGTTCGTTCGGTTTGTTTGTTGTCACCCGGCCGACTGCCGCGCCGGCCGCGGACGTCCGCCAAGACATCCAAGGTGAGCAGCAGGGAGAGATCAGAGGCGGCATACCAACAATCCACGCGCCACTCCTTTTCTACGGCGTTGACCGCGACCTGACAGCGGACGGGACTGGTGCGGAGAATCTGCTCCGCCCGCTGCGCCGCGATCGTATCCTCCGCAAATAAAATGAGGTGCCCGTGCAAAAGTCGACCGCGTCGGATGAGCCGCGCCACAGGCGCCAAGCCCAGCAGGACCGCCACCATCGCGACAGCGACGAGGACCGCCAATTCCGGCTGCCCCAATCCACAGATCACACCCAAAGAGGCAGCGGCCCAGATTGAAGCAGCCGTGGTCAGGCCTTCGGTGGCGCTACCGCGATTGATGATCAGGCCGGCGCCAAGAAATCCTATGCCCGCGATAACGTAACTGGCCAGGCGCGTCGGATCTACCTGGGTCGATTCTGGCCACGCTTGGGTGCCCAGCCAGCGGCCGAGAAAGGCCAAAAGGCCAGCACTCAAAGCGATCAGGACCAACGTGCGCAATCCAGCAGCATGACGATGCCATTCCCGCTCAGCACCAAGAATGACCCCACACAGGGCGGAGCCGCCCGCGACGGCACTGACTGCCATCCAGAACTCGACATCCCAGGTCTTCAGCAGGCTCGTGGGTCAGGCCCGCGGATGTTGGGGGGCAACGGAGGAGGCGTGTTTCATGGCATGCATGACCCGATGCGTACGTTCCTGAGCCGGCAGCAGATCTTTTCTGATCAATTGTTGCGACACCGGGTCGAGCTCCTGCATGGCTGCACGATAATTCTCCAAGCCTTGATCTTCGCCAGATTCCAGGGCCAAGACCACGTCATCCTTGCTGAACATATCGGCCCCGCGCTCTATTAAGCGTTCGACACTGCGCCACATTCCCGGAGTGGAGGTCGGAGTCCCGCCCAACTCCGTGATCCGACGGGTCAAAACCGGAATGCGATTGGCGTGGCAGTCCCAATTATCATGAATTTTCGCAGACCGCTCATCATCCACTTTTGCCGCGGCTTCGCGGTAGGTCTCCTCCGCAGCGACCTCGCCTTGCAGGAGAGCCTTGAGCGCGTCAACGCTACGCGCGTAAAGAGGAGGAGAATCACTGATGGTCATGACGAACTCATTGGGGGAGGGAAGTCGGTAAGGGTAGGGGACGACGGTGGCCAGGGAATCTGCAACACATTGCGTGCCAATATCACCCGCAACCAAGGTTTGCTCGCTCATGCGATGTGCAGGACGGCCGCGGGGGGCTCCGTGCAGCCTGCATGGCACGGCAGCGACTTTGACCATGCTGACCACGCTCAGACACGTTTTCTCTCCAGCGTCTGCTTTGGTATGATACGTGCTTTTATTCCTGCGGTCGGGTGCCGACGCCAAGAATACCGATGCTCTCCCCTCATTCCCGAAACAGAAAGAATACCCATGATTGATTCCTCATCTGACCCCTCCGACCCCTCCCTGTGGCAAGATCAGGAAGGCTGGCATGTCAAAGACGATATCAGCGGTCGCACCGCTGTTTTCCAAACCAAGGAGGAAGCCATTGCCTGGAGCGCAGCCATCGTCGTCGATGGTATGTCCGCCGCCCGCGCCGAAACGGGACGCGGCGATCAACCCCTGCCGGCGGATGCAGAAGATCCGTAACCATTCGTTAATCGGCAACAGGACCGACGTGCTGTAAGCGGTTAACCGCGGTTGCCCGACAGCGTTTTCGGCTTCTTTTCGGACCGCGTAGCGGGCGGGGGTCAGTTCGCTGGGGGTGAGGCGCAGGAAATGGCGTATGGTGCGAATATTATCGGCGCGGACCTCCGCCATTATTTCAGGCATAAAGCAGAGAAATATCTTGGAGTTTGCCCTCGGAAAATGACCGCTGAAATGCTGAAGTACCTCAAAAACTGGAAAATTCTGCTGTTATCGCACGGTTATCCGCCATCTGACCATCGGGTCGATATCGCGGTCCGTACTGTTTGCGTCGCCGTTACGCGGCGCGTCGAAACGAGTTCAGCAATCCGTGCAGCGATTGATCGCAGACGATCTCGCCGGTGGCGATTTGCCAAGGCCCGACGGCGACGTTGCGGTAAGCGTTCAGCAGCCACAATTGAAAGCCCGGCTGGTGCCCATGGAGACTGCATGTTGGAGGCCCCATGCCCGACGCCGCAGTCTGCGATTTATTTTCCATTGAGCCCTTTCAGCGCCCGCTACGCCGCCCATGGATCCCCGTATAAGGGCGGGGGGGGTGCGCCTTGGTGGAAGCGTGGCAGGCATCCGGCCTGACTGGGCGGCCTATTGTCGGCGGGTGCGGCACGGTCCGCAGCGTTTGCATTCCTGGCGTGAACGGCTGGGGTATCCAATCAAAGTGGTGGGCCATGGACCACCTCCGAAAGGAGCGTCGCTGTCTTCGTCGTACGCACGACCGTGGTCACCCGGGTGGTGCGGGCCTCGGCATCAGGATTCCTATCCTGGCGATAGGTGCCTGCCTCGCGCACGGCGAGCTCAATCGGCGCCCGGGCGAAAGAGCTCGGGCAAAGCAAAGACGGGTCCGACGCACACAGGCACCGAGGTTCTCAAGGACCTCCACCTCCCCACGTTGCAGCGCTGCACGACCTTTGGGGAAAAGCACATTGTGCTCATCGCGGATCTTCTTGCCGCCGGGTGTAAGCCGATCGAAGTGGCCCAGCTCATCAGCGGGCAACATTCCAGGCAGATCGCAAGCAATGTCTGGGTCGTCGCAACGGCCATCCGCTATGGTCGGTCCTGGAGTCGGCATCCGAACCATGATCGGATCCACGCGGTTGTGGAAATGGCGACCAAGGAAGGGACCTTGGGAAAAGTTGACTGGATTCGGTTGAGCCGATTAACGCAGGGGATGGATGCGAAGTGAGCGGCAGGGGAAAGAGGCAGCCAGCGTCGAGATACACCCCGCTGCTCTGCTCCACGCGGGGAGTCGCCATGGCATTATGCCGCCACGCCATAATGCAGCCACGCCATCCAAGAATATCTTACCCCATTATCACACAGACACGCGCACCGGGGGCTGGGCGGGGCCATCATCGACCCATCGACGGCTTACACCGAAAGCGTCACGACCGATGGGTCAGCCATCTGCGCGATACGATTAGGTGGAATTTTGTCGCATTTGCACCGAATTGCGGCCCGAAAGATATTGAACATATACGCGTCAGTGGCTCCGTTGGCGTGATCACGATGTCGGTGCCAGTACCCAGCCATGCACACGGTGGTACTCGGTTGCCAACGCCGCCAAGGCACGGCGCATCGCCTTCAACGGACCCTGAGAGCTATGCCACCGCGGATCCGGTCGGACGACTGCATGGGCATCGAGCCGGACCTGGACGTTGGTCTCCCGATTGGTGACCACCACCGGATCGTAGACGACCACCATCATCGGGCTGGGGGTACCTGCCGACTTGGTCGGACCGCCAGGACTCATGCGTCCCGTGCCGGCGTATATGGCCGGGACGGACAGACCGGCGATAGCCTCGGCCCGGCGCCCAGCTTCCATGAGCAGAGCCAGTGCCCCCGTCGGCTGCCCAGCCATCACTGCGACCAGTACCGAGGGCTCCTGGGTCATCTGCCCAGATCCATCTGGGTGGCGTTCGACCGGATCGAAAAAGGATTCGACGGTAAAAACAGCAACGACGCGACTACCCTCATCGGATAGGTCGTAGAGGGAGCCGACATCGGGCCGTTGCTTTCGCAGGCCGATGCCGCGCCACAAATCGCCTTCAGTTATCTGGGCGCCCGATTCCATCGCCGCAGATCAGTCTGCCGGATGTCCAACGACCCAGCCAACCGTGCGGTGAATCGCAGGCACGGACAGGTCGAGGTCGCCTTCCTGATAATCCAGTCGGCGATCCGGGGTGAACGAGGTGGCAGTGTAGGAAGCCGACTGTCCCAGGAAGGTCGCCTCGAGGGTTCGATCACCACGTTTCCAGGCGAGGCAGATCGCGGTGCCCTCGCCGCTCTGCTCATGGGTGATGACCGGCGCGTTGACGGCGACACCGTGTTCCATGAGGGCCTGAAGCCAGGCACCTAGGAAGGTGCCTAGGGTCTGGGCGGTCTGGACAGAAACGTCATGCATCTGCTGGATCGAGCGATGCATGGTCCGGAAGCCGCTGGCAAACGGGATCGCTGATGGGGATGGGCTAGTGCTGGCCTTCTGGTCAACGTAAGCGGCTAGGACATCAAAGACGGCTTCGTACCTGCGCTCGGCGGGCAGCACGTTGATGCGACGCAAGGCGGCAACCAGAGCCTCTTCCGCCGGATCGGCGACTGCGGTGCCATCCGGCGTAAAAGGTGAGGTCGAGGCCGGCAAATTGCAGACGCGGAATTCCGATGCGGTGGGGATCATGGAGCGATCTCGTTGGGAAGGAGTTGGATGGTTTCGGCAGCCAAGGCGCGAAGCAGGGGAACCCCGGCTTCTACGCCGAGCGCATCCGTGCGATCCTGGTCAGAACTGCAATCCGTCTCAGCCAACACTACGTGCTGATGGCTGACCGTGCGGGCCTGGGTGCCAACCGCAACGACGATAGATCGTGCCGTCTGCCAGGTGGCGATGCGATTGCAGCGCATTTCATTGCCGCCGAGAGCCAGGACCGCGGGTTGGTTGCGACGGAAGACGATGTCCTGGTCGGATGCCCGCACCGGGAGGCCAGGGAACTGGCGCAGCAGGGCGGCATTAGCGGCAGCGATGTCTGCCATCGACCAACGCGCCACGCATCCGACCGCGATACGCGGCGCAACCCACGGCAGCTCTGCGAACTGCGCTAGCAACCGATCAACGAAGGCGTTGATGACCTCTGACACGGGCTGCAGCCGCCTGAGCGCGGCTGTATCCACCAGTGGGTCCAAGATGGCCTGCTGAACGATGTCTAGACGATCCATCTGGGACGATACCGCGTAGGACCACCGACGATTGGCGTCCTCGCCGTTCACGGACGAAACCATAGCCCGTAGGTCCTGTTTCGCCTGGGTCGGATCGATGCCGAAAACGGTGTCGAAAAGCGGACGTGCCTGGGCCTGCGCCTGGATGACGCCCAGGAAGCTCATCCGACAAGTCATGATAAACGCATGATTCATCTCAGCCGACCACGTAAGACGTACGCACTAGCCATTCCCTGCCGGGGGACCGGATGCACGGCATGTGGAGGATGTTGCATGGCATGGGGTGGTGCTGGCCGCGTCCGGTCAAACCGTAAGAGAGATAGATGGTTATCTGTACCTTGTTTATGCAGGCTCGGCAAGTGCAAGGTCTTACGAGCGGCACACTGCCTCACTCCCCCACCACCTCCGCACCCTCACTCAGCACATCCACGTACGCCCGATACTGTGCTGGTCAAGCGGAGCCCGGACTCGGGCGTCTGAAGACATAGGGGAAGGAGTGTCATCGGGGACAAGCATAATTGGACATGCACCCAGCCGTCACAATCTAAGCTCGCCACAGGACTAAGACAACGTGTTCAAGTGGGCACACCCTCCATTAATGGTCTCCGCGCTATTTACATCGGCGGGAATACCGGCCGA
>Ga0209490_10006070_pt1 | contig 10951 bp, 11 predicted proteins | sample MAT06_FD_187209 | JGI IMG/M metagenome (GOLD analysis project Ga0209490, IMG submission 187209) | Freshwater microbial communities from Lake Fryxell liftoff mats and glacier meltwater in Antarctica - MAT-06 (SPAdes) (version 2) | ecosystem: Environmental > Aquatic > Freshwater > Ice > Liftoff...
CGAGTGGGTCGCCTGGTTCAACACCACGCGGCTGTTGGAACCGCTGGGCTCTGTCCCGCCAGCGGAGTTTGAAGCGCAGTATTATGCCGGAGTCTCGGCGCCCGCCGAGCCGGTCCTCAAATAACTGAGTCTCCCGAAAAGCCGGGGCGATTCAACGAAACTCAGCGACTCTACTCTAGCGAGCGGACAGACGCAATGATCACTCGAGCCACAGGCCTGTGAGTGGACGACCTGTGATGTCGAAGATTGAGTCGAAACCACCACAGAAGAGGCTTATGGAAACGAAGACCAAAGGAGCGACTCCCACTCGAGGCGCCGAGTCTTTGCCGCGATGACGTTACGCCACTCGTCATTCACTCTCGATCGCGGCAGTCGTGGTACCGACGGCACTCATGGATCTCACCGGAGTCAACGCCCGCATGACTGCACCGCCCCGGAACCCCTCCCGAACCATCTTTCCCCACCCGCGATCGCCGCGGGCGTAATTATAGAACGATTTTAATCTCCACCACGCAGTGGCCTGCCGATAGCCGACATTCTCCAGCACGGCGAATCCAAGCATCCGCCATATGTCATTGGCGTCAATGTACCGTCGGAAGGTCAGCTGCTCCAACAGCACAGCCCAGTACGACAATAACGTTCCGAAACCAACAGAGACAGCCAGGAACAGAAGCGTGGCTGTGCTGTCGAACTGGCCCGTAAGCAGCGAAATGACAATCAGCAGATACCCGACCAGCTCGACGACGGGAGCCATCATTTCACCGAAAAAAAAGAACGGATAGGTGATCATGCCAATGACGCCGTACCTCGGATTGAACAACATGCCCCGCCGTGTCCACATGGTGGAGATCAGCCCGCGGTGCCAGCGCTCGCGCTGTCGCCCGAGGACAGCCAGGGAGGTGGGTACTTCGGTCCACGACACAGGATCCGGGATGAACGTCACAATCGCAGGATCGCGGTTCTCGCGCAGCCAGCGATGAAGCCGCACGACGAGGTCCATGTCCTCGGTGACATTCCCATGCTCATATCCACCTATCGCCAGTAGGTGACGCCGACTGAACAGACCAAAGGCGCCCGAAATGATCATGTTGCCACCGATTCGGTTGAATCCCAGGCGCCCAAAAAGGAACGCCCGCAAGTACTCAACCGTTTGAATTCCCGGAAGCGGTCGGCTGTCCACGCGAGGACTGCCCACGCGACCGAGCGACACATCGCACCCGTTCGCGACGCGAACAGTGCCGCCCACAGCCGCGACTTCCTTTCCCAGCATATACGGACGCGACAGGCGGATCAGGGCGTCAGGCTCGATCAGCGTATCGGCATCCACGGCCAGCACGAATGGATGACGCGAGGCGTTGAGCGCAGCGTTCAGTGCATCAGCCTTGCCGGCGTTCTCCTTGTCAATCACCAGCAGCCGCGAGAACCGTTCAGATCGGTAGTACGCGAGCACCTTTGCCGTTGTGATCCGAACGTCAACCGCTGGCGGTACCTCGTACAGTTCAAAATGCGAATGTAGCATGGCCATCGTAGCATCCTTCGATCCGTCATTCACAACGATGACATCGTGACGCGGGTACTCGAGCGTCAGAAAACTGATAACGCTCGCGACGATCGTTGCCTCTTCGTTGTACGCCGGCACCATCACGGAAATTGGCGGGAGCGAGCGCAAGCCGAGCTCCAGGTTGGTCTGCCGGTCACCTGCAAGGTGCCACTGTTCAGCGAGCTCGATGATCGCCAGAAGGAGTAACACCGCATATCCACTGTTGATCAGCAACATATACCAAAAAATGGTGCTCTCACCGGCATGCAGGGCTGCGCGCCCGATAGCCGCGATATCGTATGCCATATCTATATCTCCACCAGTTCGCGGATTGCACCACGTGGCATTCGCGCCACGAGGCGCGCCGTGTCCGATGCAAAGCGATCGTCGGAATCTGTCAGGGCCACCAGTGCAATGCGCCCCGCATCGCCGATGCTCGCGAGGGCGAGTGCGGCAGCAAGGCGAACGGCATGCGCCCGGTCACGTAAAGCGGCAGCGAGTGCGGGAATGAGGAGAGTGGCCCGGATCCCGCCGATCGCGCGCGCAGCCTCAGCGCGTACATCGGCGGAGTCGTCGGCCAGCAGCTTCTCCAACACCGGGTGTGCACGCTCGCTGAAATAGTGTTGACATGCCCGTGCCACCAACGCTCGAATACAACTGTCCGCGTGACTGGCGTGCTCTGCACAGACGATGATTGTTCTCGGGTCAGCCAGCGCGGCCGCGATGCGCAGATATACCTGCAGACGCTTCGAATCCGACTCGTCGCGCACGCGTTCCCGCAGGGCTGGCAGCGCCACGTCTGCGGCATCGTGGAGCGCCTCTGCACTGCGCCGCTGCAGATACTCAGGCATGTCCGGCAGAAGTTCGAGCAGTTGCGCCACGAGCGCGGCGTCGGCCATCCGTCCGAATGTGGCAAGCACTGCCGAGACGACCGCAGTGTGCGGGTCGCGGAGCAGTTGTGCCAGCAAGGGGCGATCGGAGGTCAGTCCACAGATCGCGATCGCCCGCGCCGCCTGTAAGCGCACGGCCCATCGACGAGCGCCGTAGCCGTCGATCAGCTGCTGCATCCAGACCTCGGCTCGTAAAAGCCGGGCCATCGACGCGCGCTCGTTCGGTGTCGCTCGCACGGCGCAGTGCACGGCGATCGATTCCAGCGCAAGCTCCGGCGGCACCACGCGAAACAGCGGCAGCAGTGATTCGATCGACGTTCCCCCCACCGCCCAGGCACGGAGCGGCTCCTCCAGCTGACGCGAGTACTGGCGGCGTTCCCGGTCGGTGCGATCCGATCGGCGCCGATGCGTCAGCACGAGCAGAATCACGAGCAGCATGAACGTAGTCTGCAGGCTGCCGATCAGAATCAGGGCCGCTGTCGATCCCATTGATCAATTGTCCCGCAGCAGCCGTTTCAGGCGTGCCAGCAGCACACGGACACTGATCGGCTTGATGAGGTAGTCACGTGCACCTGACTCGAGAGCTCTGAGCTGCTCCCCTTCCGCCGCATGGTTTGAGAGAAAAACGAATGCAAATGCACCGGGTCGTTCAATCTGCAGCCGCTCATGCAGGGAGTGGCCGTCGATGCCCGCGAGGTCGACTTCGGTGACGACCAGCGTCGGCCGCGCGGTTGGTGGCAGGTGACGTAACGCTGCGAGCGCATCACTGCCCGTGTCCAGCGCGCGGCACGAGTAGCCGAGGCCGCGCAGCCCGTATTGCAGCATGTCGGAGAACACTGCATCAGGTTCGACAATGACGACATCCGGCACCGCTGCGGCAATTTCGCTTCGCCACCGTCGGACCATGGTCGGCGCATCTGCGGCGAGCGCTTCACGCGCGCAGGCACGGAGATATTGATAGTCCTGTGCCCGAGTCTCAACAGTGTCGGCAATGCCTGCGGACCAGGATATCAGCGCCGGTAGCCGTAGCCACCCACGCACCGCGCGTTCGGCGTCGGCTGCGGGCGTCGGTGCAAGTATGACCAGGCTGTCGTCATCGTCATACCCGACGGGCGTCGCTCCGAACGCGATGCGGGCGCAGGTGGCGAGTCGACGTACCTCGGAGGCCCACTGGGCCGGCTCGGCTGCCTGTTCCGGGCGAATGACGATCGCAGTGTGCGAGGGGCCCAGCTCCGACATTTCGGTCCACGCCTCGCGTGCGTCCACCTGCATGGCTCGGGGCATCCGGAGATTCGTGGCGGCGTGACGCCCGCGCGCAATTCGAAGACGACGCAGGCGGTCCAGCGCGTCGTCCAAAGCTTCATTGTCGTCGTCCGTGGCGCTGACGCTCAGTCTGGCGTCCCACGCGACAGCGGCATCCAATGGAACGCCACCGATCGACACCAGCACCAGCGAAGATGCGTCTGCTGCCCGAATGTCGGCAACTGCCTGTATCGCACCCGCTGGCGTGGTTTCGCAGGCAAGGACCAACACCGGCTGCGCGTCGGCGAGCAGCTCGGTGAGCCCGGCAGGCGTGCGGCATGCGATGGCGCGCAGGCCGGCGTGGGCTGCCAGCTCTTGCGCGGCTTCGACGATCCGTGTCGGCCCCGGCAAAATGACTGCCAGAGCGCCGTTCAATCGCGATGAGGCTGCAACGCGAAGAGCAAGGGTCACCGTTGCTCGTGGATCAGAGACGATGTCAGTCGTGGAAATGGCCGACGCACCACGCAGTGCAGGCATCGTCCAGTCGAGCGCCTGTGCGCGAAGATTCAGAGCGACAATGGGAATGGCTGCCGTCGCCGCCCGCTCGGCCATCGCCGACAGGTGCCAGATGGGCATCAGCATTGCATGTGGCGCGAGGCGCTGCAACGTTCCCTCGTCGCACGCTGCAACGGCAAGCGTATCGACGTGCACCCGGAGCCCATCCAGTGAGGCCAGAAGTGCCTGTGTCTGACCCTCCGGGACGCCGACGAGCAGCAGTCGGGCAACCGTCACGTCGGTGGCCGACTGCTGCGATGACGCGGGTGAGCCAGCCACGAGTGCGGTCACTGGATCCGGAGGATCTTCAATCCACCGAGACCACTGGCAACGAAGAGTTGCTTCTCACTGCTGGCAATGAAGTTCGCGGAGATCTTCTCGCCGAAATCAAGCGCACCGAGCAGGTCGAACCGTGGTGCGGCACGTGTCACTCCCGGCCTCAGGCTGAGGTAGTCGCTGGTGTAGACGAGGACGCCCGCTTCGCCATTCGCAGTGAAAACCAGACCCGAGCCGTTGGTCGTGACGGCGTTGGTGGTGGAGAGCTCGCGCGGAACCCCTCTGACCTCGGGAGTCGGGATGCCCTCACCATTGATGATTGGTCGTGAGCCCGCGATCCCGAAGACGCGTACGCCGCCGTCACCCGCGCCAAGAAACGCCCAGTTGCCTTCGACCCATGCACTGCCCTTCGACTCAGGAACTGTGGCACCACCCACCACGAAAGGCTTAGCCACGTATTGCGCATTCCCGGCGTCGAACACCATGGCGCCTCCCGGGGTCCCGGTCAGGACGACGACGTACCTCCCCGCGCCGTGCACGGCGCGTGCGTCGCTGTACGTCTCTCGTGCGATCACCGAAAAGTCCCGCTCCGCGAAGACCGTGACGCCACCAACGTTTGGCCCCCCGCTGCCGGATGTGGCCCAGACGAGGCCGTTCTGCACATGCACGCCGGTACCGGCAAAGCTCGGCAGCGCGATGCGTCGGAACGCCGGCTTCGAATCGAAGATGCCGTCGCGCAGTCCGTACACATCCAGCACTGCACGCTCCGTCAGCTCAGGATCGTCGCTGGCACCCACGACATACAGGGCATCGTCGGTTGCCGTGACCGCGTAATACTCGGTGGCAGCAAAGGTCATCCGTGCGATCAACCTGGTATCGCTCGTGGCAGCGACGACTGCGGCGACGGTCGATGTGCTGCCCGTTCCGAGGTCGAACACGTCGATGGCACCTGCGGTGCCTTCCCCGATCATGGCGTACGTCACGTAGACTCTGCCACCAGCCGCAGCGATGTGGGTTGCCTGCAGCACCTTCCCATCAACCACTGGTGGCTCGACTTCGACGTCGAGTACGAGCTGGAGTGCGTTCCCCTGTCGCGCCGCCGTTGTCACGCCAGCGACGGATCGTCTCACGATGCTCGGCGAAACCGCTGTTGGGCGAACCAGCGGAATAGCGCGATTGGCACCCCGCTTCACAAACCCCGCGAGAGTGGCCGGATTGGTGACGACGGTGCCCGACAACGGAACCTGGCGCACCGACGGCGGTGCGATCGGCGTCGGCCCGGTGACGGTGCTGTCGCCCGTGCAGGCGGCAAGAGTCAGCAGTATCGTCGCTGCGGCCAGCGCGGGGTTCCGGATCGCGCGCATCTTGACGTGGGAGAAGGACATGGCAATTGCAGTGAAGGGGGCAGAAGCAGAAGGGGGGTGGCGTTGATGTGAGCGGTACTGCCACGAAGACAGTCGATGACGGCGGCGTCGTGTTTTTGCGTTCTATCGGAAGGGCATGCGGAGCCGCACTCCGGTGCTCAGGTATTCGTAGCGGCCGATCGATTGCGTGAACGGTGACGCCATTCGGCCTCCGTCCACCGCTGCGACCAGTTCGACCCGTGGGCTGGGCTTCCACGTCAGCAGCGCGGCCAGCCGCTGTGTGCCCTGCGTTGTGTGGCTGCCTGCGGAGGCATCGATACGCTGCGTACCAAGGGCACCCTCGAGCGTGGTACTGACGCCGCTGTCCTTCCTGCGGCCGAGGGACACCAGTGCTTCAGCAAGTCCGTATCGCCGCGGAGCGAAATAGCCATCGCGTGGTGTGCCGGAGTTGGCGTGGTGCCGTGCTGCAACGCCGAAGACGAGCCACGACGTGACATTGGCGCGCAGCGACGATGCGAGCGCGCGCCGAGTGTTTGGAGTACCCCCATCGTACCGAGTCAGGCCACCGTCTACACTCAGTGTGGAGTGTCGTGTCAGGCGAAATTCTGCGGTGGCGTCGACGGCTGTCGTCGTAAGTCCATTGACGATCAGGAGTGCTGTTTCATCAAATGGCCGATGGGCCGCGGCAAGTCCGATCGTCGCATTCGAGCCATGCCAGACGGCACCGAGTGCGGCGAGCGGGCGCAGACGAACCGGCTGCGTATCCGACGGCGACCGGCGTCCGTCCAGCAGACTCGCACCACCCTCCCCGCGAATCTTGAGCTTCCCTCCAGGCACCGGCCGCCAGAGCATTACCGAACGAATCGTGCGCGAGGTACCGCGTGACGCGAGAAAATCGGCGTCCCGCTGCGAGGCAATCACTGTCGCGCTGCCACGCCAGGGAGCGGACATCCGGGCTGAGATGCTGAAGAAGCGTGACCGGTTTCCGTCACTGTCCCACACGCTCAATCCTGCTGGTTCAGTGGCCATCTCCATGTCGGCGCGAGCCAGCGCCAGAGCATCTGATGCGTCGCGGTCGCATGGCGCGAGTGCGCGAGCGCGCTGCGCTGCCACCGCTGCGCCGCGACTGTCTCCCGCCCACCGCAATGATCGGCTCAACCCGTTCCACGACTCCACGTCGTCCGGGTCGGACTGGATCAGCTCTGTCCAGCGTTCGGTGGCCTGAGCCAGCTCACCGCGCCATGCCGCCAGTGAAGCCAGGCCTCGAGAGCCGATGCGCGATGGGGAACCAGAGCCTCGCGCCAGTTCGGTGAAGAACGCTGCTGACTCCTCGTACCTCCCGGCCCAGCCGAGCGCCGTTGCGTAGCTCGCGCGCAGGTCAATGTTGTCAGGCGCGCGTGGTAACAGGGCGGCGTAGCGGCGCAGTGCCGCATCATGGTTGCCGGCTAATGCGAGCGAGTGAGCCGCGCCTGACAGAGCCTCGATACTGTTGCGATCGAATGTGGCCGCGCTGTCGAACGCCATTACGCTCGCGGTGTAGTGACCGGCCCACGCGAGGGTCTGGCCAAGCGCGACAAGTGCTGGAGCCGCATGCGCGCCATCGAACAGCGGCCGTTTCAGTATCGTGATCGCTGCGGCGTACTGTCCCGCACGTGCCAGCGTCTTTGCGCGTGACAGCGGATCGGCATCGGCTGCATCAAGACTCGCGGCGCCCGACGCACACTGCGCCGCAGACTGCGCGGCAGCGGAGTTCGTGAGCACCACCAGCACCATGAGAACAGTGGCGACGGTGATGGCGTGTCGATGCTGCGCTGCAAGCGTCAAGTGTCGTCGCATCCGAGATGCCTCACCGAAGATCCGAAAGGAGCCGGAGGGGAAAGCCGGTAGTGGGCAGTGTCGGTCGCCTGGGCGAAGACTTGAACTTTGGACGCGATTCGCTCTCATCCCCACTCGGCCCCTTCTCGCCGGCTGCGGAGCGGCACGAGAGTGCGGGCAGGTGGCTCCCGATCACAGCAGCCAACGAGGGTCGAATGCTGCGTCCCCAAGACCTGCGGATGGATCAAGAACTCCGTCCTCTCGATCGGTGCATCAAGAACGTGTCCCCTCGGTCGGATTGATCACGAAGCGATTTTTTCAGGCTACCCCACACTTTTGGGGATCCCGGTGCGTGCGATCGGAGACCACCGTGTGCTCCGATGCCACGGTGGCGGCGAAGCTCGTCGCAAAGTGCCGCCTGCATTCGACCGATCGAGGCGACCGCGGACGCGCAGCATCCCATGAGCCAGTCCTGCGACGAATCCGGCCTTACCAGCCGTGCACGATCGACTTCGCGATCGATCCACATTCGCCTCCAGCATGAGATCAAGCCATGTTCACTCGCTCTTCCCCGAATCCACGTCGGTTGCTGTTGGTCACGACCACGCTGTTCGTTACCGCCTGTCAATCCGCCGACACCGTGCCCACCGGCAGCCAGCAAGCGCTCGTCACTACATCGGTCGCGCATGCGCATCCGGGAAGCGATGCGGAAGTGACGAGCGATCAGCGCAAAGTCATCGCGAAGGTCCGCCAGGCCACGGCACGTTTTCACGATGTCGAGGCGGCGGTGCTCGCCGGATACGTCGTGCAGTTTCCTGCCGGCTGCGCCGTGTCGCCCGACGGCGCACAGGGGTATCACTATCTCAATCCGACCCTCGCCGCTGACGCCGTCGTCGATCCGCTCACACCGGAGTTGCTGATGTACGAGCCTGCGCCGAACGGCCGGTTGCAGCTCGTCGGTGTGGACTATGTGATTCCGTACACGAAGTTGCCGAGGAGTGCGTTTCCCAAGCCGATGCTGCCAGGCGTCGGAGTGGAAATGATGAACAACGATGGGCTCGCGGTGTGGGCCCTGCACATCTGGTCGCGTCGACCCAATCCGAAGGGCATGTTCGCCGCGTGGAATCCGAAGGTGAGCTGTCAGTACCAGAGCGTCGCCAGACTGCCGCTGTTGCCGGATTGATCGCGGAAGAGGTCTCCTCGGTTGCATGGAACCGGGTTCCAAGGGGACGTAGATCCTGGGTTTCAGGGAGGTTTCAAGGGGACGCAAGGAGGTTTCAAGGGTTACAAGGGGACGAGGGTTTCAAGGGGACGTAGATCTTGATCCTGGGTTTCAATATCGGGTTTCAAGGGGACGTAGGTTTCAAGGGGACGTAGATCTTGATCCTGGGTTTCTAGGTTTCAAGGGGACGTAGATCTTGATCCTGGGTTTCAATATCAAGGGGACGCAGATCTTGAAAGGATCGGGATTTGATTTCAAGGGGACGTGGATCTTGGGTTTCAAGGGGACGTGGATCTTGGGTTTCAAGGGGACGTAGATCTTGAAGGGATCGATCCGCCTTTCCGTGATCCGAGGGATCAAGAACTACGTCCCCTTGATTCCTTCCCCGTGATCCGATGAATGGTTTCAAGGGGACGTAGATCTTGTGGTTTCAAGGGGACGTAGATCTTGAAGGGATCGACCCGCATCCCTGTGATCCGAAGGATCAAGATCTCCGTCCCCATGATTCTCCGTCCCCTTGATTCCCCTTGAAAAAAGCAGGGACTCTGACCCCATGGTTCGGAGTGATCTGTACCAGCGAGACGTGGCTCGTTGACTCGGCGGTCATCACGACCTCGGCCGAGGTCTGTCATGGAGTTTCATCTTGATCAGGGCATGGCGGTGCTCGAACGTTCGCCAGCGACGTTTGCATCGCTGCTGAGTGGCATCGGCGCGGAGTGGTTCGATGCCACCGAGGGGGGAGAGACATGGAGCCCGTACGTGATCATTGGTCACCTGATTCACGGGGAGCGTACGGACTGGATTCCACGCGCCGGAATCATCCGCCGTATGGTATATTCGCCAATGCAGAACGCCGGCCCGACCAGGGAGCACCGGTAGTGGACGACCCTTCAGCCGAAAGCATCGCCACTCATGACATCGAGCTTGCCTGAAATCACCGTGCGCCGCGCGATCGCGAGCGACGCTGCCAGTCTCCTCGCGCTGATGCACGGGTTGGCTGAGTTTGAAGGCTACGCTGATCGATTTGCCGTTTCCGAGTTGACACTGCACGAGCAGGGGTTCCGACGCGAGCCCGGCGATTTTGTGGCACTCGTCGCGGAGACCCCCGGCGACGACCCACAGCGTGTCGGGATGCTCGTCTACTACTTCATTCGGTTCACGTTTCAGGCGCGTCCGATGCTGTTCATCAAGGAACTCTTCGTCGCGGAACCCGGTCGTGGTCGCGGCGTCGGGGAGCTGCTCATGCGTGCTGCCGCTCGGGACGCGGTCGCTGCAGGGTGTGCGGGCATGAAGTGGCAGGTGGCGACGTGGAATGATGGTGCGAAGCGATTCTACGAGCGGCTCGGTGCGGCGGCAAACCCCGAGTGGGTGGAGTACGGGATGAGTGAACGAGCGGTGGAATCGCTCGCGACCGGGTCCAGCTGATGCCGACGGCGGAGGCACTGGGTAGCTTTCTCAGGATGCCACATCACCCCTCGACTACAACACTGAGCAGATGACCATCGGATTTCGAGCGCGTTGAGCGAGTCTGCTGCTGCTGATGGCTGCGCCTGGCCTTGCCTCATCGCAGACGCCGTCTGCGGCGCAGGTCACACGGGCGGATCTCGGCAAGGCCTATCTGCGCCTCGATCGGGTCGTGGCTGGTCTGACGCTCGACGATACGACGCGTGCACGCGTCAACCGCGCCTTCGATGGATCGACGCTGGAATCAAGGGGACGTGGAATCAAGGGGACGTAGATCTTGAAGGGATCGACTCGCATCCCCGTGATTTGATGAATCAAAAACTACGTCCCCTTGATTCCTGAACCAAGATCTACGTCTCCTTGAAACCGCTACCCCCCTGAAACCCGGATGAGTTTTCAAGGGGACGGGTTTCAAGGGGACGTAGATCTTGAAGGGATCGACCCGCATCCCCGTGATCCGAGGGATCAAGAACTACGTCCCCTTGAAACCCGATCAAGATCTACGTCCCCTTGAAACCCGTCCCCTTTAAACCGAGGGATCAAGAACTACGTCCCCTTGAAACCCCCTTGAAACCAGAAACCA